>PDWJ01002374.1_pt1 | contig 20253 bp, 29 predicted proteins | sample 1430881 | NCBI WGS metagenome assembly PDWJ01 (sample SAMN01162460, study PRJNA174530) | Oral metagenome, whole genome shotgun sequencing project. | biome: Marine environment; feature: Marine mammal; material: Swab sample of the gingival sulcus; isolation source: swab sample of gingival sulcus... | reverse complement strand
TCCGCTTGGTGTTCCGTCTCGTATGAATATCGGGCAGATTATGGAAACCCATCTTGGCTGGGCGGCAAAAGAACTCGGCGTAAAATTTGCCGATATGCTTGATAGCGGTGTTGCTACTGAAAAGTTGCGGCAGGAAGTAAAAGAATTGTTTTCTTCCGAAACTACGGCGAGCTCTGTCTCAGAACTCCTTGACGGTATGGACGACGAAGAATTTTTGTCCGTTGTTAAACGCTTCCGTTCCGGTCTGATTGCCAAAACACCTATTTTTGACGGTGCGAGCGAAGACGATATTTGGGGCTGGTTGAAAAAAGCCGGTTTGCCGGAAGACGGAAAATCCGTTTTGTACGATGGTCGTACCGGTGAGCCGTTTTATAATCGGGTTACCGTTGGATATATGTATTACCTTAAATTGCATCACCTTGTTGACGAAAAAATTCATGCCCGTTCGACAGGTCCATATTCTTTGGTTACGCAGCAACCTCTGGGCGGTAAGGCTCAGTTCGGTGGTCAGCGACTGGGAGAAATGGAAGTTTGGGCGTTGGAGGCATACGGTGCTTCGCATATGTTGCAGGAATTTTTGACCGTCAAATCGGACGATGTGGCAGGTCGTGTAAAAATGTACGAAAAGATTGTCAAAGGCGGCAACTTTTTGGAATCGGGCTTGCCGGAATCGTTTAATGTTTTGATTAAAGAAATGATGGCTCTGGGGCTTGATATTTCTTTGATTGAAGAAGAGAAAAAAGCGTTGGAAGCGAAATCCTAAAAATGCTTTTTCGGTGTTTGAGGTTTTTATAAATAGTGCAGTTTTTATGATTGTATCTGTAATGTTTTACAGAAAAGAGGTAATAAATGAGTCTTGATGAATTGTTTAGCCAAAGAGGAAACGGTTCTGCCGGAATAAACGGACAGGATTTGAAAGGCATTCGGATAAATATAGCGTCTCCCGAAAAAATTCGGGAATGGTCGTTTGGCGAGGTGAAAAAACCCGAAACCATTAACTACCGTACATTTAAACCGGAACGGGACGGGCTTTTTTGTGCCAAGATTTTCGGTCCGATGAAAGATTATGAATGTAATTGCGGAAAATACAAACGCATGAAACATCGCGGAATCGTATGTGAAAAGTGCGGTGTTGAAGTCATCGCTTCCAAAGTGCGTCGGGAACGCATGGGGCATATTGAGCTTGCCGCTCCTGTTGCGCATATCTGGTTTTTGAAAAGTTTGCCGTCCAAAATCGGTACTTTGCTGGATATGTCGATTAGTGATTTGGAAAAAGTTTTGTATTTTGAGTCGTATGTGGTTATCGACCCGAAAAATACCACGCTTGAAAAGCAAAAAGTCATTAGCGAAGAGCAATATTTTCAGTTTATCGAACATGTCGGTGAGGACAGTTTTGAAGCCGGAATGGGTGCCGAATCGATTAAAAAGTTGCTGGAAGAACTTGATTTGCATGCTTTGAGCGAACAGCTGCGTGAAGAATCACGGGCGACCAAATCGCAGACCAAAAAGAAAAAATTGGCAAAACGCTTAAATATCGTGGAGTCGTTGCTGGAAAGCGGCAACCGTCCCGAATGGATGATAATGGAAGTTTTGCCGGTTTTGCCGCCTGATTTGCGTCCGCTTGTTCATTTGGACGGTGGTCGTTTTGCAACTTCGGATTTGAATGATCTGTATCGTCGGGTTATCAACCGCAACAATCGCCTCAAACGCCTTTTGGAGTTGGGAGCGCCGGAAATTATTATCCGCAACGAAAAAAGAATGTTGCAAGAATCCGTTGATGCCTTGTTTGATAACGGGCGGCGAGGAAAAGCGATTACCGGTACCAACGGTCGGGAACTCAAATCGCTGAGCAGTATGATTAAAGGAAAGCAGGGGCGTTTTCGGCAAAACTTGCTTGGAAAACGAGTTGATTATTCGGGGCGTTCGGTCATCGTTGTCGGTCCAAAATTAAAATTGCACCAATGCGGACTGCCAAAAAAAATGGCTCTTGAGTTGTTTAAGCCGTTTATTTATTCCGAGTTGGAAGCCAAAGGGCTTGCTTCGACGATTAAAAGCGCTAAAAAAATGGTTGAACGGGAAGATGTCGTTGTTTGGGATATTTTGGAAAATGTCGTTCGGGAATATCCTGTTTTGTTAAACCGCGCTCCGACTTTGCACCGCCTCGGTATTCAAGCCTTTGAACCGATTTTGGTCGAAGGTAAAGCAATCCAGTTGCACCCGCTTGTCTGTACGGCTTTTAACGCCGACTTTGACGGCGACCAGATGGCTGTGCATGTGCCGCTTTCGGTTGAGGCGCAGATTGAAGCACGGGTTTTGATGATGTCCACGAACAATATTCTTGCTCCTGCCAACGGCGAACCCGTTATCGTGCCAAGCCAAGATGTTGTTTTGGGGTTGTATTATTTGACGGCAAGCCGTTCGTTTCAAAAAGGCGAGGGCGGAGTTTTTTCCGGTTTTTCCGAAGTCATTGCCGCCTATGATGCTGGTTGTGTTGATTTGCACGCCAAAATACAGATTCGGGCATTTGTTGTGGACGAAGGTCCGCTTGCCGGAAAAGTTGTTGTCAGCAAAAAAGCAAAAAGAAAGCTCGAAAACGGGAAGTCCGTTTATTATGTGGAGCTTGCCGGAAAAACGCTCAAATGCCACTCGCAACTCGTTGATACAACTCCGGGTCGGGTACTCATCGGTGATATTTTACCTGAGGGCGTACCCTTTGATGCCGTTAATTTAAATCTTGGCAAAAAAGACATTGCCCGTTTGGTCGGAGAAACTTATCGGCTGATTGGAACGAAAGCCACAGTCATTTTGTGCGACAGGATTAAAGACCTTGGATATGAATTTGCAACAAGGGCGGCGGTTACGGTTGGTGTGAAGGATTTGAAAATTCCCGATACCAAAAACGAATTGCTGCACGAAGCGGAAAAACAGGTCGCACAGCTTGAAAAGGCTTGTCGGGAGAGTATTTTGACCGACAGCGAAAAATACAACAGAGCGGTTGATGTTTGGACGAAAACCAACGACAGCATTACAAAAGATATGATGGACGAAATCTCGACCGAAGTCGTTACTGACCCCAAAACGGGAAAAACCGCAAAAGATAAGAGTTTTAATCCGATTTATATGATGGCGACTTCCGGTGCGAGAGGAAATGCCGACCAGATGCGTCAGCTTGCCGGTTGGCGAGGACTGATGAGTAAGCCGAACGGCAGCATTATTGAAACGCCGATTAAAGCCAGTTTCCGTGAAGGGTTGACGGTTTTGGAATATTTTACTTCTACGCACGGAGCGAGAAAGGGTCTTGCGGATACTGCTCTTAAAACGGCAAACTCCGGTTATTTGACTCGGCGCTTGGTTGATGTTGTTCAAGATGTGATAGTCAGCGAACTTGATTGCGGAACGGTTGATTATTTGGAACTTTCCCATTTGTATAAAGACGGTGAAGTTGTAATGGGTATCAGCCAACGCGTTCTTGGGCGGGTGGCAATGTTTGATGTTATTGACCCGACGACAAATGAAGTTATCGTTAAGGCAAATGAGCTGATTGACGAGCAAAAGGCAAAGCAGATTGAGGCAGCCGGAATCAGCAGTGTGAAATTTCGTTCGCCTTTGACCTGTAAAGCGGAACACGGTGTTTGTTCGCTGTGTTACGGTCGGGATTTGGCAAGAGGGCATTTAATCAATGTCGGCGAGGCGGTTGGAATTATTGCCGCCCAATCCATCGGTGAGCCGGGAACGCAGTTGACGATGAGAACATTCCACATTGGTGGTACGGCTTCCAAAGAAATTGAGCAGTCTTCCTATACGGCTCGACACAACGGAAAGATTTTGCTTTCTCGTGTGCGTTTGGTTGAAAACAGCAAAGGCGAAACGCTTGCAATGGGAAAAAGCGGACAACTTCGTATTCTTGATGACCAGGGACGGGAACAGGAAAAATATATGATTCCGTCCGGTGCGCATTTGCTGGTAAAAAATGAACAGCAGGTAAAAAAAGGTGATTTGTTGGTCGAATGGGACCCGTACAACGAACCTTTTGTGGCTGATGTTAGCGGTATTGTCCGCATTAAAGACCTTGTTGAAGGCAAAAGCATGCAGGAGCGGGAAGATAAAGAAACAAACCGGGTGGAACGCACGATTACGGATTATCGTTCTACAAATCTGCGTCCGAGAATTGTGTTTACGGACGAAAAAGGCGATGTTTTGCTGCGTCCGGGAACAGAATCCGAAGCCGTTATGCCGCTTCCGGTTGGGGCAATTTTAATGGTTAAAGACGGCGATAGCGTGTCAGCCGGTGAATTGCTTGCCCGTAAACCTCGCGGAACCAGCAAAACCAAAGACATCGTTGGCGGTTTGCCGCGGGTTGCCGAGCTTTTTGAAGCCAGAAAGCCCAAAGATGAAGCGGTTGTTTCTTTTATTGACGGTATTGTTCATTTTGGTCCTGATACCAAAGGTAGACGCAAGATTATGGTGCAGCCGGAAATTGGCGAAATTGAAACCTATCTCATTCCCAAGGGACGGGATATTATTGTCCAAGAGGGCGATTTTATTGAGGCAGGTGAGTCTTTGACCAATGGTATGGCAAAATTGCAGGATTTGTTGGCAGTAAAAGGCGAAAAATTTCTTGCCCGTTATCTGGTTGAAGGTGTGCAGGAAGTGTATCGAGGACAGGGCGTTATCATTAACGATAAACATATCGAAACCATTGTTCGCCAGATGCTTCGCAAGGTAACGATTGTTGACCCGGGCGAAACCGGATTTTTGCTTGGTGAACAGGTCGATAAGTTCCGTTTTATGCGGGAAAATCAAAAGGCTCTTGTCAAGGGTAGAGAGCTTGCTTCTGCCGAACCGTTGGTACTTGGAATTACACAGGCATCGCTTACTACTGACTCTTTTATTTCGGCTGCTTCCTTTCAGGAGACGACCAAGGTTTTGACTGAGGCTGCTTTGAAGGGCAAGGAAGATTTTCTGGAAGGATTGAAAGAAAATGTTATTGTCGGAAGACTTATTCCGGCTGGAACGGGGTATCGTCCGTATTTGCGGCTTGAAATCGATGTCCCCGAGCAGCCCGAACGAGAGGATAAGTTTTTGGAAGACTTGGAAAACAGTCCCTGTCTTGTTGATTTGAAGTAAAAGAACTTCCTGTCGCCATTGAATTTTTTTGAAAATGGCGACAGGATTTTTCTTTTTTGTAGGAGTTTGGGGAAATATTTGGTTGACAAGCCCCCCGTATGCGACTATTAATTTTCAGTTCATCAGCGACTGAATGTTTTTCTCTTATTTTATAAGAGATTTTTTTATGAAAGTGTTGAAGACAGAACAGGCGAGGAGGAAAGATGCCTACCATAAATCAGTTAGTGCGTAGCCAGCGTACACGGCAGATAAAAAGAAAAAAGAATGCCGCTTTGACTCAGTGTCCGCAAAAAAGAGGTGTTTGTGTGCGTGTTTATACCACAACACCCAAAAAACCGAACTCGGCTTTGCGTAAGGTTGCCAGAGTGCGGTTGACCAACGGAATTGAAGTTTCTTCATATATTCCGGGGGAAGGACATAATTTGCAAGAACACTCGGTTGTTATGATTCGCGGCGGTCGTGTAAAGGATTTGCCCGGTGTTCGTTATCATATTATTCGCGGCTCTCTTGATGCGTCCGGTGTTCAGGATAGACGGAAGAGCCGTTCCAAATACGGTTCCAAGCGACCGAAATAAGAGGAGTTGAGGAATGCCCAGAAAAGGTCCAGTTGCAAAAAGAGAGGTTTTGCCTGATCCGAAATTCGGAAGTCGTTTGGCAATGCGTTTTATCAATCGCTTGATGATTGACGGCAAGAAAAGCCTTGCGGAAAAGATTTTTTATCAAGCAGTTGACGAGTTGGGAGAAAAATCCGGCGAAAGTCCGATTAAGGCTTTTGAACAGGTTGTCGAGAATGCAAAGCCGCTTATGGAAGTGAAATCTCGGCGTGTCGGCGGTGCGACTTATCAGGTTCCTATGGAAGTTCGCCCCGAACGGCAAGAAGCCTTGGCGATTCGTTGGCTTGTAACTTATGCCCGTTCCCGCGGAGAAAAAGGCATGTCCAGTCGTTTGGCGGCAGAATTTGTTGATGTTTTTAATGGTCGTGGCGGGACTATTCGTAAAAAAGAAGATGTACATCGAATGGCTGAAGCCAACAAGGCTTTTGCTCATTATCGTTGGTAGGAGATTGTTGTGGCGAGAAGCGTTCCTATAGATAAGCAGCGTAATATTGGGATTATGGCTCATATTGACGCAGGTAAGACAACTACGACTGAACGGATTTTGTTTTATACCGGTGTTTCTCATAAATTGGGGGAAACGCACGACGGTCAGGCGACAATGGACTGGATGGAGCAGGAGCAGGAACGGGGTATTACGATTACTTCTGCGGCGACAACCTGTTTTTGGCGTGATTGTCGAATTAATATTATTGATACTCCAGGTCACGTTGACTTTACTATTGAGGTTGAACGGTCGCTTCGTGTTTTGGACGGAGCAGTCGCTGTTTTTTGTGCGGTTGGTGGGGTTGAGCCGCAGTCTGAAACTGTTTGGCGGCAGGCGGATCGGTATCGTGTTCCAAGACTTGCCTTTGTTAATAAAATGGATCGTTCCGGTGCGGATTTTATGCGTGTTGTCGGAATGATTAAAGAGCGGTTGAAGGCAAAGCCCGTTCCGTTGCAGCTGCCGATTGGGGCTGAAGATTTGTTTCGCGGCATGGTTGATTTGGTTTTAAACAAAGCCATTATTTATGATGATGAGAGCAAGGGGCAAAAATTTGAAATTGTTGATGTTCCCGATGATATGAAAGATGCCGTTGATGCTGCCCGTTTGGAGTTGATTGAGGCGATTGCCGAAGAAGACGAAACCTTGCTTGAAAAATATTTGGGCGGCGAGGAGTTGAGCGAAGAAGAAATTCGTCAGGGTATTCGGAGTGCTGTTTTGGGGCTGAAGATTTGTCCTGTTTTGTGCGGAACCGCCTTTCGTAATAAAGGTGTTCAGCCATTGCTTGATGCTGTTGTTGATTATTTACCGTCTCCGATTGAGGTTGATGCGATTAAAGGTGTTGTTCCGGGAACGGAAGAGGAAATTAGCTGTGAATGTGATGATAGCAAGCCTTTGAGTGCTTTGGCGTTTAAATTGGCTTCTGACCCGTTTATCGGTCATCTGACTTTTTTGCGGATTTATGGCGGCAGCATTGAATCCGGTATGACGGTTTTGAATGCTGCAACCGGTAAAAAAGAACGGATTGGTCGTTTGCTGAAAATGCACGCCAATAAACGAGAAGAAATTAAAGAAGCATATGCCGGAGATATTGTTGCCGCAGTTGGTTTGAAAGCAACGGCGACGGGTGAAACCTTGTGTGATGTAAAAACACCGGTTTTGCTGGAAGCGATGGATTTTCCTGAACCGGTTATTGAGGTTGCGATTGAGCCGAAAACCAAAACCGACCGCGATGCGTTGAGTCAGGCTTTGGGGAAACTCGGCAAGGAAGACCCGTCTTTTCGGGTGAAGACAGACGAAGAGACAGGGCAAACGCTGATTGCCGGAATGGGCGAATTGCATTTGGAAATTATTGTTGACCGTCTTGTTCGTGAATTTAAAGTCGATGCAAATGTCGGTCAGCCGCAGGTTGCCTATCGTGAAACGATTACCAAACCGTGTAAGTCTGATTTGAAATACGCCAAACAAAGTGGTGGTCGCGGTCAGTACGGTCATGTTGTGATTGAGGTTGAGCCGCAAGAACCCGGTGAGGGGTATCTTTTTGAAAATGCAATTGTTGGCGGTGTTATTCCGAAAGAATATATTCCGGCAGTTGACAACGGTATTCAAAATGCTCTCAAAAATGGAGTGCTGGCCGGATTTCCTGTTGTTGATGTGAAAGTAAAGCTGGTTCACGGTTCATATCACGATGTTGACTCTTCCGAGCAGGCATTTTTTATCGCGGGTTCAATGGCGATTAAAGAAGCGAGCAAAAAAGGCGGACCTGTTTTGCTTGAGCCGATGATGTTTGTTGAGGTTTTAACGCCTGATGATTATTTGGGCGATGTTATGGGGGATTTGAATGGACGACGCGGTAAGGTTATTAACCTTGAAGCACGTTTGGGAACACAGATCATTCGGGCTCATGTGCCTTTGAGTAGTATGTTCGGATATGCAACGGATTTGCGTTCTAAGACACAGGGGCGGGCAACATATTCTATGTTGTTTGACCATTATGAGCGAGTTCCTGCCAGTTTGGCTGAAGAGCTTATGGAAAAGTAATTGGAGCTGTAGCAAGCCTGAGAAAGTGGAGAAGACATGGTAACAATGACCAATGATAAAATTCGGATTAAATTAAAGGCGTACGATTTTCGTATTTTGGATAAAGCTGTTGCGGAAATCGTTGATTCCGCACGGAATACCGGTGCCAATATTGTAGGACCGATTCCGCTGCCGACTCGCATTCACAAGACAACAATTCAGCGGTCTGTGCATGTGGATAAAAAGTCCAGAGAACAGTTTGAAATGCGTGTGCATAAGCGGTTGCTTGATATTTTAGACCCTACTCAGCAGACAGTTGATTCGCTTGGAAAGTTGAATTTGCCTGCCGGTGTAGATGTTGAGATTAAGCTGTAATGTGCTGATGGTAAATTTGCAGTACAAGATGAGGGCAAAATGAGAAAGACAATAGGACTCATAGGAAAGAAAATTGGTATGAGCAGGGTGTTTGGTGAAGACGGGAATGTCGTTCCCGTAACTGTTATTCAGGCAGGACCCTGTGCTGTTTTGCAAAAAAAAGTAAAAGAAACTGACGGATATGAGGCTGTGCAGGTTGGCTTTGAAGAGTTGGCGGCACACCGTTTGAATAAGCCTCAAGCCGGTCATCAAAAGAAAGCTGAATGCGGTTTTTACCGTCATTTGAAAGAGTTTAGACTGCCTTCGACCGAAGGATATGAGGTTGGTCAGAAATTGACTGTAGATATGTTTGAACTCGGAGATAAAGTCAGTGTTAGCGGAACTTCCAAAGGACGCGGTTTTATGGGGCCGATGCGTCGTTGGAACTTTAGAGGCATGCCGGCTTCTCACGGGCATGAAAAGGTACACCGTTCAACCGGTTCTATCGGTCAATGTGCTTGGCCGGCCAAAGTCTTTAAGGGCAAAAAAATGGCAGGACAGATGGGGAACAAGAAGGTAACCTGTGGGAATTTGGTTATTGTGGATGTAATACCGGAGGATAATATCTTGCTCGTTAAAGGTCAGGTTCCGGGACCGAACGATGGGGTAGTGATTCTCCGTAAGCAGGCTTAAGAGGAAAAAATGGCAACTGCTAAAATTTTTAATCAAGAAAACCATGAAGTAGGCGAACAGGCTCTGCTTGATGAAGTTTTTCAAACGGAAGTCCGTCCTGAAATTCTTCACATGGTTGTTCGGGCTCATCTGGCTGCTCTGCGTGCAGGGACGGTTGGCGTGAAGACTCGGTCATTGGCTCGCGGCGGCGGTAAAAAGCCTTGGCGACAAAAAGGAACGGGGCGTGCTCGTTCCGGTAGTTCTCGTTCGCCTATTTGGCGTGGTGGGGCGGTCGTACATGGTCCGGTTGCTCGCGACTATTCGTTTAAGGTAAATAAAAAGGTAAAAAAGCTGGCCCTTAAAATGGCTCTTACTGCTCGTTTTGTTGAAGACAATATGAGGGTTATTGATAATTTGGAGCTTGCTGAGGTTAAGACAAAATCTTTTGTTGCTTTGAAAGACAGATTTAACCTTAAAAAAGCCTTGATTGTTACAAAGGGAGAGAGTAAAAATCTTGTTCTTTCGGCTCGTAATGTTCAAGGTTTTGAAGTGAAATCGCAGGACAAAGTGAGTACCTATGATATTTTAAGTCGTCCGTATTTGCTTATTGAACAAGAGGCGGTTAATTTGATTCAGGAGAGGTTGAAATAATGGAACATACACAAGTTCTTATAAAGCCCCTGATTTCAGAAAAAGCCACTTTGTTGAAGGATTTGTCGAATAAAGTTGTTTTCTTTGTTCATCCTGCGGCAAATAAGCATGATGTGAAACGGGCAGTGGAAAATGTTTTTAAGGTTTCCGTGCGTGGTGTAAATGTTGTACGGGTTCGTCCGCGTTTGAGAAAACGTTTTGGACGGGTAACCGGAAAAATCAGCGGATACAAAAAAGCGTATGTAACGCTTGCCGCCGGTGAAAAAATTGAATTTTTTGAGGGGGTATAAAGATGCCGGTACGCAAATTAAAACCCACCTCTCCGGGAAGACGCAATCAGTCGGTTTTGACTTTTGACGGAATTTCCAATGTTGAACCCGAAAAGTCTCTTACTCGCGGTTATTCAAAAAAAAGCGGTCGGAACAATTACGGTCGGGTTACTGCAAGGCGCAGAGGTGGCGGAGTAAAAAGAAAATACAGAATTGTTGATTTTAAACGCAACAAGTTTGATGTTCCTGCCAAGGTCGCAACCATTGAATATGACCCAAACCGAAGTGCTTGTATTGCACTTTTGCATTATCGTGATGGTGAAAAACGCTATATTTTGGCACCATCAGGTGTAAAAGTTGGCGATGTGATTGTTGCCGGATTGAAGGCTGATATTAAGCCGGGTAACGCACTTCCTCTTTCTAAGATTCCTGTTGGAACGATTTTGCACAATATTGAGTTGCACCCGGGTCGTGGCGGTCAGATGGCTCGTGCAGCCGGAACATATGCTCAGCTTGTTGCAAAAGAAGAAAAATACGCACTTTTGCGTTTGCCTTCCGGCGAAGTTCGCAAGGTTCTTGTTTCTAATTATGCGACTGTCGGACAGGTTGGAAACTTAGATCATGAAAAAGTTACTATTGGTAAGGCAGGTCGAAACAGATGGCTGGGGCGTCGTCCAAAAGTTCGCGGTGTTGCTATGAATCCGGTTGATCACCCGTTGGGCGGTGGTGAAGGTCGGAGTTCCGGTGGTCGCCACCCTGTTACTCCGTGGGGTAAACCGACTAAGGGTTATAAGACTCGAAATCGGAAAAAACAGTCGTCAAGATTAATCGTCAAACGCCGTGGAAAGTAGTGAGGAGAAAATATGCCTAGATCGCTAAAAAAAGGACCGTTTATTGATGGTCATCTCTTGAAAAAAGTTGTCACGGCCAATGAGGAAAAAAGTCGGAAAGTGATTAAAACTTGGTCACGGCGTTCAACAATAATTCCTGAAATGGTGGGACTGACTTTTGCCGTACATAACGGGAAAAAGTTTATTCCTGTTTTTGTAACGGAAAATATGGTTGGACATAAGCTTGGCGAATTTGCTCCGACTCGTACATACTACGGTCATGCTGCCGATAAGAAGAAAGGAAGGTAGTTAGATGGAAGCAAGAGCTATTGCCAAATATGTGAGCATTTCACCGCAAAAAACACGACTGGTTGCCGCCAATATTAAAGGCAAGCCCGTTGAAGATGCGGTTAATATTTTGAAGTTCACTCCGAAAAAGTCAGCAGCGGTTTTGTCCAAAGTTTTGCATTCAGCGATTGCCAATGCCGAACAAAACGGGAGCGATGTTGATAATTTGTATGTGAAGTTCGTGAAGATTGATGGTGGACCGACGGCAAAAAGAATTCAGCCGAGGTCAATGGGAAGAGCGTTTCGGATTTTAAAACGCACAAGTCATATAACCATAATTGTTGACGAGCTATAGGAGGGACGAACTTTGGGTCAAAAAGTAAATCCGATAGGTTTTCGCCTTGGATATAATAAAAATTGGATTTCCAGATGGTTTGCGGATAAAGATTATGCCAAAAATGTTTTTGAAGATAAAAAACTCCGCGACTATGTGAAGAAAAAACTGTATTTTACCGGTTTGTCCCGTATCGAAATTGAACGGGCAGCGGACAAGGTTCGTTTGATTCTGCACACTGCCAAGCCCGGTATTGTTATCGGGAAAAAAGGTGCGGATATTGAAAAGTTGCGTCAGGAATTGAAGCAGCGTTTTGCAAAGGAATTTCTTGTTGAGGTAAACGAAGTGCGTCGTCCTGAAATTGACGCACAGTTGGTTGCCGAGAATGTGGCTTTGCAGCTTGAGCGGCGTGTCGCTTTTCGTAGAGCAATAAAAAGAAGTATTAGTTTTGCTCAAAAGTTTGGCGCACAGGGAATTAAGGTTTCTTGTTCCGGTCGTTTGGGCGGTGCTGAAATTGCTCGAAGAGAATGGGCAAGAGAGGGACGGGTTCCGCTGCATACTTTGCGGGCAGATATTGATTATGGCACAGCGGTCGCCAATACGACTTATGGTGTTATTGGTGTCAAGGTCTGGATTTTTAAGGGTGAGATTTTAGATGAAGGGAGTCGTGCATGTTAGTCCCAAGAAAAACAAAATTTAGAAAGCAGCAAAAGGGGCGCATTAAAACCGTTGCCTCTCGCGGAACGACTGTTTCTTTTGGGGAAATTGGTCTGAAAGCGCTTGAACCCGGTAAGATTACTAACCAGCAAATTGAATCTGCCCGTATCGCTATGATGCGGCATATCAAAAGAGGCGGAAAGGTTTTTATTCGTGTTTTTCCGGATAAACCCATAACTGCCAAGCCTCTTGAAACCCGACAGGGAAAAGGAAAAGGTTCGCCGGTCGGCTGGTGTGTTCCTGTTAGTGCCGGAAAAATTTTGTATGAAATTCGTGGAGTCGATTTGACATTGGCTAAGGAAGCGTTGCGGAAAGCATCGTATAAACTTCCTTTAAAGACTGCGATAGTTGTTCGGGAGTTATAAGATGAAAATGAAAGAAATTCGTGAGATGAAAGACGAAGAACTGACTAAACAGATTCAGGAATATCGTCGTGAATTGATGAATCTCCGTTTTCAGCATGCAACGGCACAGCTTGAGAATACACAGCGGATTCCGTATGTGAAAAAAAGCATTGCCAGAATGTTGACGGTTGAAAACGCAAAAAAGAGGATGAAAAAGAATGGCTAGTCAGGGTAAAGCGTTTAAGCGTACATTTACCGGTTTTGTGGTCAGCGATCGGAACGACAAAACGATTGTCGTGCGGGTTGAGACCTTGGTGAAGCATCCTTTGTTAAAAAAGTATATTCATCGCCATAAAAAATATATGGCACATGACCCGGAAAATGCGTGTTCTGTTGGGGATAAGGTGCAAATTATTGAGCATCGACCGCTGAGTGCAAAGAAAAGATGGCATTTGGTTTCAATACTTGAAAAAGCGAAATAGCGGGAGCGGAATATGATACAAGTTGAAAGCAGATTGAATGTCGCTGATAATTCAGGTGCAAAAGAAGTCTCCTGTATTAAGGTGCTTGGTGGTTCTCACCGGCGTTATGCAAGTGTTGGAGATGTTATTGTTGTTTCCGTAAAAGATGTGATGCCGCATTCCAAAGTGAAAAAAGGTGATGTGATGAAAGCGGTTATCGTCAGAACGAAAAAAGAAGTCGGTAGACCTGACGGTTCTTATATTCGTTTTGATAATAATTCTGCTGTACTGTTGAATAAGAACTTGGAGCCGATTGGCACTCGTATCTTTGGACCTGTTGCCAGAGAGTTGCGGGGAAAGAATTTTATGAAAATTGTTTCTCTTGCTCCAGAAGTTTTGTAGGGGCAAAATTATGCACAGTTGTAAAATTCATAAAGATGATAAGGTTATTGTGCTTGTTGGAAAAGACAAGGGCAAAATTGGTAAGGTTTTGAAGGTGTTGCCGAAAAAGAGCAAGGTTCTTGTTGAGGGCTTGAATATGGTAAAACGCCATGTCAAAGCAAATCCGTACAAACAAGAAGCCGGCGGAATCGTAGAAAAGGAAGCCTTTTTGCAGCTTTCCAATGTTGCGGTTATTTGTGATGCTTGTACAAAGCAGACAAGAGTCGGTTTTAAGATTACGGAAGACGGCAAGAAGTTCAGAGTCTGTAAAAAATGCAACGAGATTATGAAGTAGGTGGCGAAATGGTTCGATTGCAAAAAATTTATAAGGAACAGGTTGTCCCGAGTTTGCAAAAGGAGTTTCAGTATGCCTCCTCAATGCAGATTCCGACCCTGAAAGCGATTAGTCTGAATATGGGACTGGGAGAAGCTGCTCAGAATAATAAAATTATTCAAGATGCCGTGAAGGAATTAACCTTAGTAAGCGGTCAGAAAGCGGTTTTAACACGGGCGAAAAAGTCTATTGCGGCTTTTAAACTGCGTGAGGGAATGCCAATTGGTTGTCGGGTAACGCTGCGTCGAGACAAGATGTGGTATTTCCTTGATAAGCTCTTGAATGTTGCTTTACCTCGCGTGCGTGATTTTCGTGGAATTCCGGACCGCGGTTTTGACGGTCGGGGAAATTTTACGTTGGGGATTAAAGACCATTCGATTTTTCCTGAAATTGATATGGACAAGATTGAAAAAGTGAAGGGTATGAATGTAACCCTTGTTACTTCGGCAAACAGCGACAAAGAAGGGAAAACTCTTCTGACTTTGCTGGGTATGCCTTTTAAAAAGTAAGGGAGATGGATTGTGACGAGAAAAGCACTTATGAATAAGGCTAAAGCGAAACCGAAATTTTCCACTCGCAAATATAATAGATGCCCTGTTTGTGGGCGACCGCGTGCGTTTATGAGAAGATACGGTGTTTGTCGTATTTGTTTTCGCAATATGGCTCTTGCAGGTGAATTGCCTGGTGTCAGAAAATCAAGCTGGTAAGAGGGAAAAATGCAAATAGTAGATCCAATAGCAGATATGCTTACTCGTTTACGCAACGGTCAAATGGCGTTGCATAAAGAAGTAAGTGTGCCGGGAAGTAAGATGAAGTCGGATATCGTCAAGATTTTGCTTGATGAAGGATATGTTGCCGGAGTTGATACTTCTGAAAGAGATATGAAGATTGTTTTGAAATATGTTGACGGCAAAAAAGGAGCTTTTTCCGGTTTAAAGCGTATCAGTAAGCCGGGAAGAAAGGTGTATGTCGGAAAAGACGAAATTCCCTTTGTTCATAACGGACTTGGAATTTGTATTCTGTCCACTTCACAGGGAATAATGTCCGGTCATCGGGCTCGCAAGGTCGGTGTCGGCGGCGAACTTTTGTGTGAAATCTGGTAGGAGGAGCAATGTCCAGAATAGGAAAAAAGGATATTGTCGTTCCGGGCAATGTCGAACTCAAGATTGAGCAAAACAAGGTGCAGGTAAAAGGACCGAAAGGAAAATTGGAAGTTTTGCTGCATCCGAAGATTACAATAAATCAAGATGGAACAACACTGACTTTGACCCGAAGCGATGAATCGCGAGAAGCTCGTGAGCAGCACGGTTTGCGTCGTACTTTGCTTGCCAATGCCGTTATTGGTGTCAGTGACGGGTTTAGCAAAAGTCTTGAAGTGAATGGCGTCGGGTATCGTGTCAATCTAAAAGGAAAAGATTTGGAACTTAATGTGGGATATTCTCACCCTGTTTCCATGAAATTGCCTGACGGCGTTGAAGCGAGTGTTGAGGGAAATAAAATTACCCTGTCAAGTTTTGACAAGCAGTTGTTGGGAGAATTTGCCGCTCAGGTTCGTCGTGTGCGTTTGCCGGAACCATATAAGGGCAAAGGAATTAAATATACAACTGAACAAATTAGGCGTAAGGCCGGAAAATCAGGTGGAAAATAGCAGGTAGCGTATGAAACTGACAAAACAAGAAGCAAGATATCGCAGAAAGATTCGGTTGCGTAAAAAAATCAACGGAACGGCTGAAAATCCCAGACTTGTGGTTTTTCGTTCCAATAAATACATTTACGCACAGCTTATAGATGACGAAAAAGGCAATGTCCTTGCGGCTTCTTCATCGCTCGCATTTAAGCAGGAAGGCGGCAAATTAAATGTCGAAAATGCCAAACGGGTCGGTGGAGATATTGGTCGATTGGCTCTTGAAAAAAATATATCTTCAGTCGTGTTTGATCGAAACGGCTATCTTTATCATGGTCGTGTAAAGGCTTTGGCTGACGGTGCTCGTGAAGCGGGTTTAAAATTTTAAGGGGTCATGATGCAGCAAAATAACGCAGAGACAAACGAAAAAATTGTCTATTTGAATCGAGTGGCAAAGGTTGTAAAAGGCGGTCGTCGTTTTAGTTTTAGTGCCTTGGTTGTTGTCGGTGACGGCAATGGTTCTGTCGGCTATGGTTTGGGGAAGGCAAATCAGGTGCCTGATGCTATTCGTAAGGCGACTGACAAGGCAAGAAAAAATATGTCGAAGATTGCTCTTTTGGACGGAACGATTCCTTATCAGATTACGGGAGAGTTTGGAGCAGGCAGAGTTATGTTGCGTCCGGCTTCAAAGGGTACGGGTATTATTGCCGGCGGTCCGGTTCGTGCCATTATGGAGGCTTTGGGTGTTACCGATATTTTGACAAAGGCTATCGGTACGAATAATCCGCATAATGTACTTCGTGCTACATTTGCCGGTTTAAAAAGCCTGCGTTCTGCTGAAGAGGTCAGTAAGATTCGCGGTAAACAGATTACCGTAAAAAGAAAGTAGGTGAAGTGTGATAAAAGTAAAGCTCGTAAAAAGTTTGATTTGCTGCACTCCGGTTCAGCGAAGAACAGTTGCTGCAATGGGGTTAAAGAAAATTCGTCAGGTGCGTGAATTGCCTGACAATCCTTGTTCTTGGGGAATGATTCGTCGAGCCCATAAACTTGTTGAGGTTGTTAAGTAATGAATTTGCATGAATTGTATCCTTTCCCAGAGGAAAGAAAAAATAGAAAGCGTATCGGTCGTGGAACGGCTACAGGACAGGGCGGTACTGCCGGAAAAGGTCATAAAGGGCAGAATGCTCGCGCGGGTGGCGGTGTTCGTCTTGGCTTTGAAGGCGGTCAGATGCCACTTGCTCGCCGTTTGCCTAAACGGGGATTTAAAAATAAATTTCGGACAGTATATAATGTCATCAATGTCGGCGAATTGGTCAGTCTGTTTACGGATAAGGCTGAAATTGGTTTGGAAGATATGTATGTCGGTTTGAATATTAAGCGAAATTTTCCGATTAAGGTTTTGGCTGATGGCGAAGTTGGAAGAGCTGTGAGCGTAACTGCTCATAAATTCAGCAAAGCGGCTATTGAAAAGATTCAAGCCGCCGGCGGTAGTGTTAATATTATAGAAGGAAATGAGGCCTAGTTGTGGCGGCTGAAAATCAAACGGTTAAAAAGATTCGAAATGCTGTTTTTGTAACGCTGGCTTTGCTTGCCGTATATCGTGTAGGGATTCATGTGCCTGTTCCCGGTGTTGACGGAAATGCTTTGGCAGATTTTTTTAAAGAAATGCAAAATACGCTTTTTGGTCTTTTTGATATGTTTTCCGGTGGCGGTCTTCGCAATTTGTCCATTTTTGCATTGGGAATTATGCCGTATATTTCCGCCTCGATTATTATTCAGTTGCTGACGGTTGTTAGTCCTACTTTGTCTCGTTTGAAAAAAGAAGAAGGCGAGGCAGGGCGAAAGAAAATTACACAATACACCCGTTACGGTACGGTGTTGATTACGCTGGTTCAGGGGTTTGGAATTGCCGTTGCTCTTGAAAATATGACCAGTCCGACCGGTGTACCTGTTGTTTTTGAAGCAGGTATGTCTTTTCGGGTGATTACGATAATTACTTTGACCGCAGGTACTATCTTTTTGATGTGGCTGGGTGAACAGATTACCGGAAAAGGGCTTGGTAATGGGATTTCTTTGATTATTTTTTCCGGTATTGTTTCCGGTTTGCCGTCAGGAATCGGCAATTCTTTTCGTTTGATGAGTTCCGGTGAGATGTCGCTTTTTGTCATGCTGTTTGTTTTTGCGATTATGATTGGTGTGTTGCTGGGCATTATCGTTATGGAAAGAGGGCAGCGGAGAATACCGATTCATTATGCAAAACGTATGATGGGCAGAAAAATGTACGGTGGACAGAGCAGCCATTTGCCGCTTCGGATAAATGTTGCCGGAGTTATTCCGCCGATTTTTGCTTCGTCTATTTTGATGTTTCCGGCTACGGTGGCGAATTTTTCTCAAGTTGAGTGGCTGAAAGGAATTTCGCAGTATTTTCGTCCCGACTCGGCTTTGTATAATGTTTTATTTGTCGCCTTGATTGTTTTTTTCTGTTATTTTTATACGGCAATTATTTTTGACCCCAAAGATATTGCGGAAAATTTGAAAAAGCAGGGCGGTTTTATCCCCGGTATTCGCCCCGGTGGCAAAACCTGTGAGTATATCGACAAGGTGCTGACTCGCTTGACATTTTGGGGTTCACTTTATGTCTCTGCGGTTTGTGTTGTGCCGATGCTTTTGATTAAGCAGTTTAATGTGCCTTTTTACTACGGCGGTACTGCTTTGTTGATTGTGGTCGGTGTCGCGATGGATACGATGAATCAGTTGCAGTCGCATTTGATTTCCAGTCAATATGACGGGCTGCTGACCAAAGCGAAGATTAAAGGTCGTATGAGTTGAAAAAAGTTCGTGGCATTTTCATCAAAAACCAAAACGAAATTGCTCTTTTGAAAGAGGCTAATCGTATCGTTTCTTTGGTTTTAGATGAAATCGGGGAAAGTGTTGCTCCCGGAATTGCTACGCTGGAGCTTGAAAAAAAAGCTCTTGGTTTGTGTGAAAAATATAATGTCGTTCCGGCATTTAAAGGGTATAACGGTTTTCCTTTTGCTCTTTGTTGCTCGGTTAACGAAGAAGTTGTTCACGGTTTTCCTTCTGAAAGAGTTTTGCAGGAGGGAGATGTCGTGAGTGTTGATTTTGGCGTACAATATAAAGGTTTTTTTGGTGATTCCGCTCGGACATTTCCGGTAGGCGAGATTGACGAAAAAGTTGCTCAACTTTTGGAAGTTACGGAAAAATCTTTGTATAAAGGAATCGCTCAAGCTGTTGCCGGAAATGAACTGTATGATATTTCAGAGGCAATAGAGACTTATGTTTCCGAATTCGGTTTTGGCATTGTGGAGCGTTTTGTTGGGCATGGAATTGGCAGAAAGCTGCATGAAAAACCGGAAGTACCGAATTTTGTTCCTCAAGGCGGGAGTAAAATTCCGTTGTGTTCGGGAATGGCATTGGCTATTGAGCCGATGATTACGTTGGGAAGTCGTGATGTTTGTGTGCTTGATGACGGCTGGACAGCCGTAACAAAAGATGGCAGTATCGCCGCTCATTTTGAGCATACGATTGTTATTACCGGTGACGGACCGGAAATATTGAGCGTATCGAAGAGATAATTTTATTTTTGGGGAGTCGAAATGAAAGTAAGACCGTCTGTGAAAAAAATGTGTCCAAAATGTAAGTTGATTAGACGCAAAGGAGTTTTGCGTGTAATTTGTGAAAATCCTCGGCATAAACAAAGACAAGGCTAGGAGTGCAAGGTGGCAAGAATTTTAGGTGTAGATTTACCAAAGAATAAGCGGCTTGATATTGCACTTACCAGTATTTACGGCATTGGTAAGGTAACATCTCTGCGGATTTTGGAAAACTGTGGTATTGATTGGACTCGAAAAAGCGATGATTTGTCGGCTGATGATATTAACCTTATCAGAAACGAAATTGAGGCAAATTATCGTGTTGAAGGTGATTTGCGTCGTGATGTGATGGCGAATATCAAACGATTGATGGATATTGGCTGTTATCGCGGTTTGCGTCATCGGAGAGGTTTGCCGGCTCGCGGTCAACGGACTTCAACAAATGCTCGGACAAGAAAAGGTCCGCGTCGTGCCGCAGTTGGCAAGAAAAAGAAATAATCCGGTTGGGGATTGAGGAGAAAATTTATGGCAAAGACGAAAGTCAGCAGAAAAAGAGAGAAAAAAAATATTCCGTCAGGAATTGTGCATATTAATGCGTCTTTTAACAATACGACTATTACTTTTACTGACCCGACCGGTAATGTTATCAGTTGGGCAACTTCCGGTATGGCAGGGTTTAAAGGGTCGAGAAAAAGCACTCCGTTTGCAGCCCAAAAGGCTTCTGAGATTGCCGCCAAAAAGGCTCAAGACCAAGGCATGAAAACGGTTGGAATTTTTGTAAAAGGTCCGGGGTCAGGGCGTGAATCCGCTATGCGCGGAATCAATGCTGCCGGTTTAAAAGTCGCTTTTATCCGTGATATTACACCGATTCCTCATAATGGCTGTCGCCCTCCGAAACGGCGTCGAGTTTAGCTTTTTGTTAGCTTGATAGCGTTAGGAAGGGGAGGATACTTCTGACCGATTTTGCAAGAGCAGGAAAGGTTGGAAATTTTTTGATAAATTTGATTTACAGCTAAATATGAGGCAGGTGCAGACAATGAGTGAAAACAGTATAGATAAGTCTATTAACATCAAGA
>PDWJ01002373.1_pt1 | contig 20253 bp, 15 predicted proteins | sample 1430881 | NCBI WGS metagenome assembly PDWJ01 (sample SAMN01162460, study PRJNA174530) | Oral metagenome, whole genome shotgun sequencing project. | biome: Marine environment; feature: Marine mammal; material: Swab sample of the gingival sulcus; isolation source: swab sample of gingival sulcus... | reverse complement strand
CAGATAGGCTTCGAAGTCCTGATCACTGAAAAATGTCTGCTGCCGTCTATTCCCCCGTTGCGTGATGTGATGAGGGAAACCCGGTGCCACTGCCCTTGCCATCCGTGCCATGGTAAGATTGTATATAAATGTTTTATCTTCTGTTAATAAATAAGTAAGGTGTCCCCGGAATTATCCCGGGAATTTCCCGGAATTTCCCCCATCGGGCAGGCCCGCGTGCGGCAGCCGCGAGACCTGCCCCGATTTCCGTAATCAGACACAGCGTCAGGCAAGAAAGAAGTTACCATGCGTTCAAAGTATGCGAAAAGAAGAAACAGCTCCCGGCTCACCCATCTTTGACCGCTCACAATCGGCTGAGAAGGAGAGCATGACGCAGAAGTACATGCCCTGCGAGGTAGTTACCTTACCTTTTGCCAACCATGTCCTGCGGATTTACCCAGGCGTCAAAGTCTTCTGCACTGACATACCCAAGCCTTACAGCCTCTTCTTTCAGAGTCGTTCCATTTTTATGGGCGGTCTGGGCTATCTCTGCGGCCTTGTAGTAGCCGATTCTGGTATTTAAAGCGGTAACCAGCATCAATGAATTATCCAGCAATTCTTTGATACGGGTATGATTCGGCTCAATGCCGACAACGCAATTATCGGCAAATGAAACGCAGGCATCGCCTATCAATTCGGCACTTTGCAGAAAATTGTACGCCATCACCGGTTTGAACACGTTTAATTCATAATGTCCCTGTGTTCCGGCAACGGTCACGGCCACATCATTGCCCATGACCTGTGCAGCAACCATGGTAAGCGCTTCACACTGAGTCGGGTTAACCTTACCCGGCATGATGGATGAACCCGGCTCGTTGGAAGGAATAATCAACTCGCCGATTCCGGAGCGGGGGCCTGATGCCATCATACGGATATCATTAGCTATTTTGTTTAATGAAACCGCCAGTTGCTTCAATGCTCCATGAGCTTCAACAACCGCATCATGAGCAGCCAATGCTTCAAATTTATTCGGTGCGGTTTTAAATGGAAGCCCGGTGAATTGAGCAATATATCTGGCTACGTTTTCATCATAGTTATCAGGAGTGTTCAAACCTGTACCAACTGCTGTCCCGCCCAGCGCCAGTTCGGAAAGATGGTCCAGGGTGTTTTTTAATGCCTTCAGGCCATGATCAAGCTGGGAAACATAACCAGACAATTCCTGCCCTACTGTCAGCGGAGTTGCGTCCATCAGGTGAGTACGTCCGATCTTGACTACGTCCATAAATGCCTTGGATTTGTCCGCCAGGGCATCTCGAAGTTTTTCCACACCCGGAATGGTTTTCTCAACAACCATTGTATAACAGGCGATATGCATTCCAGTAGGGAAAGTATCGTTTGAAGATTGTGACTTGTTAACATCATCATTTGGCAGCAGAGCTTTTTCTCCTTCACCGATGGTATTGCCTGCAATTTCATGACCGCGATTGGCAATCACTTCATTGACATTCATATTGGATTGTGTTCCAGAACCAGTCTGCCATATCACCAGAGGGAACTGATCATCCAGTTTTCCAGCCAGGATTTCATCACATGCCCTGGCGATTAAGTCACGCTTTTCCTCCGAAAGAACACCTGCATCACAGTTGGTATACGCGGCAGCCTTTTTCAGATGGGCAAAAGCATACACCACCTGCATCGGCATTGAGGCCGCAGGACCAATCTTGAAATTATTGCGGGACCGTTCCGTCTGCGCACCCCATTTCTTATCGGCCGGGACCTTTACTTCACCAAGGGTGTCTTTTTCGATTCTGTACTCCATTATTTTTCTCCCTGATAGTTGTGTTTAAAACAGATTCCTCTCCTTACCCGCATTACGCACCAGCTCAGACGGCATCAGCTTTGGTGGTTTTGGTAACTCATTATACCCGGGTATAGTTGTCGCCAAATACTGCCGAAGATGGCCCTGGCTGGACTGGCTTTCACTGAACATGTTGTCGAGATTCAAGTCAGCTCTTTAAAAGAACATAACCTTGTTACGGTGTTACCCTGTAACCGGTCACGGGGGCTTCAGATTTGTGCAGATACGGTTTTTCCCCCTGCACAAGAGCATGCGGGGAAGAGTGATCGCGCAAAGATGAAATGGCCGTGATCAGTTCCCTTATTTTTTTCAATCAGGACGCAATATTCGTAAAAGATACGGATTCTCCCTTTTGTTCCTCTGGCGGAACTACTCGCAGGATACCTAGCCTTTTGATTTAACCCAATTAAAGGTCGAAACTGCTTTCAGGTTGTCCAGACCCGGGTAAGCGCGATTGGCAGCTGGAGCCCCTCTCTGCGGCCAATTACGCTCGCCTGAAGATGGGTAACCTGAAAGCAGCTGCCCTCTGATTATAGAGGATATTCTTCAGTGATACTGACTGAAGATCGCCAGAGGATACAACCGATTTTCAATATTATCCCTGTTTTAACTTTTTAACAAGGAATTAAAACGATTAGTTGTTTTATATAATATAATTAGTGCAAAAACTAATACGGCCTTGCTAAAACGAGCCATGGGGATAGCAGGTAAAAGCGTGTGATCATCAGGTTGCACAAATCAGTCAGGAGCGGTAGATTGTACAATACGCCGGAATTGGCTAACCAGCATGGCTGGATCAGGTTTGCCTGCCACAAACGAACCATGAAAGCTCGTCACTTCGGCAAGGGATAGGTCTCTCTTCTCCTGCGAGACTTTCATAAAACCAGCATGGCTGTACCAGACAGCCTTCAGCCATAACAAAACATGAAATTGGGAACTTCGGGAAGTTAACATCTTTCCCTGAACAGATTTTCGGATAAAAAAAGAGTGCGAATGGAAGCGTTATGGTAACAGGGATACAGAAAAAGTATTTGTCACGTCAAAGTATTTACTGGCAAACCTTCTCATGGCAGTGATGACGAAAATAGTAAAGCAGACGAACATTATACCCATTCCAGGAATTGCTGAATGCTGTCAGCTCATGGAACAATACGGTATGCTGCCTAACATACGGGCGCATTCACTGGTGGTGGCACAGGTTGCCGATCAGCTTGTACGTGGACTCAAACGAGCCAACCCTGAGGTTGACCTTGACAGAAAAGTAATCCTGGCCGGTGCTCTGCTGCACGATATAGCCAAGACCATCTGTCTGGACGGCTCATGCCTCCATGACGAGGTAGGTGCAGCGATCTGCAGAGAGCACGGTTATCCAGAAATAGCGTTGATTGTGGAAGAGCATGTCATCCGAAAAAAACATGAACCTGAACGTTACGCCAAAGGCACCTTTTTTCCCCATGAAATAGTCTATTATGCAGATAAACGGGTCAATCACAGCGAAATTGTTAGCTTAAATGAACGGTTTGCGTATATAATGAATAAATATGGGCATGATAACCTGGAAAGGAGTAAACGGATAAATTTTTATTTTGAGCAATGCCGGGAACTGGAGTACCACCTGTTTGCCCACCTTGACCTTGCACCGCATCAACTGGGAAAACTCTAAGGTACCTGCTCCCGGCTCAACCATCTTCGGGCAGTCACGCTCAGGCGCAGAGAGAGGCTATAGCGTAACCAATCACGGGGTCTATACTTCTGTATTATTCTCTGCTTCTGACATGTAACTGGTCACGGGTGCAACAAAATTGTGCAGGCACTCTTCCCTGCAGGCAAGCAGGCGAAGTGAGACTTTCGTGCATAAGAGTATGCGGGAAAGAGTGATCGGGCAAAGATGAAATGCCCGTGATCAGTTACGCTATAGCTGCCCATTGCGCTTACCCGAATCCGGGCAAGCTGGAAGCAGTTACAGACGCAAAGCAAGTGAATACAGTTTGTTACCTACATACCCTGTGTGAGTAGTTATACGCTGATATCGTCCAGCATTATACGAATTAGGAGCCGCTATGAATCATACCATTAGGTACGCATTCCGCCACGCAATCATCCTGCTGGCACCATTATTCTTGTTGCACATGCCAACTGTCCCCTGCTTTGCGGAGGACAGCAGTGAAGCCAGATACATCAGGATGAGCGATAATTTTTTTATTTTCTATGATCCCTCGACCACCATGGATGTGCCGTACAAAGAAACCGGGCACACCCGCATAGAAGCGCAAAAGGAAGTTATCGAGAAATCCAATGCCTCGCTTCCAGAGCTGAACTGGCAGGCCGGGCTCTATCCACACTGGAAAGGCGGCCTGTGGCTGCATGGCACCCCGGAAGGGTTCAAGCCATTTTACCGGCTGAATCTGTACAAAAAGACAAAATTTGCTGAAGCTATCAGTCGTTTACCGGTGATACCGCAAAGTCCGCCCATGCTGCAGACAGGGTTGATGAAACTGGAGTCGCTCCTGGGGCTTCCTGGAAAAACCGAGGTATTTCTTTTCTCTGATGGCAGGGACTCAACCTTTGAAGGGATTGAACCTGAGCCGCTTGCCCAGGCAAAAAAATTAAACGAGCTGTATGATGTCTGTTTCACCATAGTAAGCAGTGCTCAAGGACAAAAGGAAAAACAACTGCTTGAAGATATTGCCGCTCTGAACAGCTGCTCCCAGGTTATAGATTTTGATACGGTTTATGAGCACCCGGAACATCTGCTCGGCAAACTCTACATGGACACCGGCAGCTTCAGCAACATCCTCTTTGACTTTGACAAGTCAGCAATCAGGCCGGAACATACAGCCCAACTGGCCGAGCTGGCCGCTTTCCTTGCCCAGCATCCGCAAACATATGTGGTTCTGGCCGGTTTTACTGACAGCATCGGCACCGAGACCTATAATATCGGCCTGAGCGAGCGCCGCGCCAAAAGCGTGCAGAACTACCTGCACAATAAACACAAAATTGACAGGAATCGAATCCTGCTGTACTGGTATGGCTTTGCCGATCCAGTTGCCAGCAATGAGACGCCGGAGGGTCGTCAGTTAAACCGTCGTGTTACCATTACCATCAGGAAAAATTAACCAGAACGGGAACGGAAACAAGCAATGCAGCTACAATTTCATGGAGCAACCAAAAACGTCACCGGTTCCTGCCATTATCTGGAATTTAAAGGAACCAGAATTATCGTTGACTGCGGCATGTATCAGGGCGGTCGTGAGCTGGAAGAGGAAAACCGGCATGGCTTCGGCTTCGAACCTTCACAGATAGATTATCTCCTCCTCACCCACGGTCACCTGGATCATTGTGGTCGTATTCCCCTGCTGATTCGCCAGGGGTTCAAGGGAAAAATACTCACCACCGCCGCCACCAGGGAGATCGCACGGCTGGTCATGCTTGATTCTGCCAGGATACAGGAAGAAGAAGCCAGGTACAAAAATTACAAAAACAGCAAAAACAAAAAACAGAAAGAACCCTTCACCCCTCTCTACGACACTGCTGATGTAGAAAACAGCCTGAACCTGTTTGTTGACATCAAATTCGGAACCGTCCACGAACTCTGTCCCGGCATCAATATATCATTGTATGACGCCGGCCATATTCTGGGCTCAGCATTTATTCTGGTAGAATTATTGGAAGGCTCAAAGACCAAACGCATCCTGTTTTCCGGAGATCTTGGCTATGATAACCGTGCGATCCTGCCTGATCCTGCTCCCCCACCCCATGCGGATATAGTGGTCATGGAAACAACCTATGGGGATCGGCTGCACAAACAGCTGCAGCCTTCCATAGAAGAGCTATATGCTGCCATCAATACCACTATTTCAAAAAACGGCAATGTGCTCATCCCCAGCTTTGCCCTGGAGCGCAGCCAGGAGATCCTTTATTACCTGCGAGAGGGTATAGAAAAAAATCTTTTGCCCCATGATCTGCCTGTTTTTCTTGACTCTCCCATGGCCATCTCAGCTACTGAAATATTCCGCAGGCATCCTGAATGCTTTGACGAAGAAACATGGGCAGTTGTCGCTGCTGGCGGCGACCCCTTTGAACTCCCTAACCTGACCTTTTCAAAAAAAGCAAAAGAATCCATGGCCCTCAAGGAGAAGAAAGGTGTCGTCATTATTGCCGGCTCAGGGATGTGTACCGCCGGCAGAATCCGTCACCATTTCCGCCACAATCTGTGGCGTCCTGAAGCAACCGTTATCTTTGTCGGCTATGCTGGCAGGGGAACACCGGCCAGAAGAATCATTGACGGCGCTGAAACTATCCGTATGTTCCGGGAAGAAATAGATGTAAATGCCGAGATACATACCATTGGCGGATTCTCTGCCCATGCAGATCAGAAGGAACTGCTCAGCTGGCATAAACAAACCGGCAATCCAGAAATTACGTTTCTGGTACATGGCGAGGAGCATGCCATGGAGACATTTGCCTCATTGCTCACCAACACCAGGGCGGTGATCCCGGAAGATCACCAGAGTTTTTCTCTGCAGCTTTGACATCCTAACCGATCACGGGGCAACAGAGCCGTGCTCGTGCAAAGATGAAGCGCCCGTAATCAGAGGTATGTGAAATCACTCAACCGGCTTGAGTATAGCAGAAATATTCACAGGAGAAGAGATCAACTGCTGTTCCAGCATGATTTTCTCCGTCTGCTTCCATGCGGCCTCGTCAATTTTTCCAGGAGCAACAGACGCATCAGGACGCACCAGGTCACGAGTGATTTCATACTGTTCAGCTAACAGATCTGGAGCCGTGTCCTTATCGTATCTGCTGGCAACAGCCAGAGTTTCTTCCCTGTTTTCTGCAAGCAGGGCGTCGTTCCAGCCTTGCAGAAGGGCTCTGGTAAACCGCTCAACTATCTCCGGGTTAGCGTCAAAAAATTTCTTGGAGGTAATCAGGGAGTTGGCAACAAATTTCACTCCTAACCTGCCCGGATCCATGAATCGAATGGATTCACCAGCCTCTGCCAGTGCTTTCTTCAAGATTGGCCCCTGCGAATTTTTGTACACAGGCCATAATTCAGCCTTCCCCCGATAAAAAGGGGTGAAGTCATAGCGTACCGAAAAAAACTTCACCTCGTTTTCGGTAATCTTCCCGCTGGCCAGCAGTGCTTTCATCATGATTTCGTCGTTACCGCCGTAAGTAATGCCAATGGTGCGGCCTGCCAAATCTGCCGCAGCACGTACTTCGGGCACAGTAGTTCGGTATATCCACTGCAAAGGATTCTCCTGAAAAAACTGCGCCAACACGATAATCTTTGCCCCCTTTGCCGTCGCACGAATCACCTGATCTGCCGAAGCGACTCCAAAATCTGCCAGCCCCAGCTCCAGTTCTCTTATAGCATCCCGCTCAGGGCCGCCAGACTTCACCTGCACATTCAGGCCGGCCTTTTGAAACAGCCCCTTGTCATCGGCATAGAGATCACCGATGACACTCATGTTTTTCAACCATTTAAGCCGATAATTCAGTTCAGTTTTTTCAGCTGCCAATGCAGCCTGAAAAAAGACAAAAATAAAAACAAAGGAAAAGAAAACCGCCTTTTTTTGCATGATACTCTCCTGCTATTAAGTTCAATTCATTTCAGGTAGCCCAGACCTTTTTTACAAGGCGGCCGGCGGACTCCAATAATTCCTGATAAATCGACAAAGAAATGCCAATAACAAACAATGCGATGATAATTTTTGCCAGATCACTCTGATACAGGGCTATTCTGATACTATAGCCAATACCGGCGTTTGCGGCAATAAATTCGGCCACAATGGTCCCCGCCATTGCCAGGGTTGCGCTTCCGGCAATGACAGTGACAAACTGAGACAGATTTTCAAAAATACGTATCTTCACTTCCAGCTGCCACCGCATCTTTCCGGTTGACCTGTAAAAATGCTCTATAAAATCTATAGGTTTAGACAATATTCCCAGTACCGAGAGCAACAGAGGAAAATAGCAGATCATGGCAGCTATGATAAGGCGGGTGACAAAGCCATCTCCCAGTAATATAAAAATGATAGGCGCCAGAGCCACAATCGGATAGGCCTGAATATTATACGCGGTCACCTTGACAAAGGAACCGAACCAACTGGCTTGACGGCCAATAATTCCCACAAAAAGGGCCATCAGAATAGAAAGAGCCTGGCCAATAATGGCTACAGTAAGGGTATCGAGCACATCCTTGCAATATCTGCTGAATTCTCTCATCGCAACCTGTATGATCTCGGCCGGACCGGGAATAACATAGTTTGACAGGCCCAGGCTGTATTTGATACCAAAAAGAAACAGCATCCCTGCTGAAAAAATCAAGAGAAACTGGGTGATCCGTTTAAGAAGCATGGTTCATTACTTTGAGGAGTACACGATCAAGTTCTGACTCGTTTATAGTTTCGTTTTTTTTCAGATCAAGGCCATTCACCTGGTGCAGCTGCGGGGCCTTGACGCTGTCCCGTAGAACAAGAATACTCTGACAGAACGTGGCTACCTCTATGAGATTATGAGAAATATAAAGAAAAAAATGGTCTGGGAAACGCTCTTTGATATCAAGCAGTATCTCTCGGCGCATTGTCTCATCCACGTTTGCCAGACTTTCATCCATGATCAGCAGATCAAAGGGCTGCACCAGGTAACGGATGAGGTTGACCCGATTCTTCTGACCATGTGACAGCCTGCTGAAACGGGAATCAAGGATTTCTTCAATTCCACAAACAGCCGTCAACGCAGCAACTGTTTCCTTCTGCTCTTCCGGGGTAATGAGTGAAAAATGACGCTTAATGCTTGACCAGCCTGGAAGTTCTTCCTGATTGTGCGTGTAAAGGATGCGGCATTTTCCAGACATGTTGAGATTTCCCTCATATTCCATGGTCATACCAGCCAGGATTCCGGCCAGAGAAGTCTTGCCAACCCCTGAGGGCCCAAAAAGCGCATGAAAGCCTGGTTGTTTCAGCTCAAAGGTAATATTATTGAGCGTTGGATACGTTGCTTCTGGATAGGAGTAAGAAATGTTACTGCCGCTAAAAGACATTGTTGTACGTCTGTTATATTTTTGTAATGACTCACAGTACCTGTGCCACCCCGGATTCGGGCAAGCACGGTTGGCAACGATAGCCCCTCTATACGGCCAATCGTGGTCGCCAAAAGATGGGTGGACTGGGAGCAGTTACGTATTTTTTCTGGTAATTACTCACGAGGCCTGTACTTCTGCGCTATTCTCTGCTTCTGCCAGTGTAACTGGTCAAGGTACTACATTTGAAACAGTTGGCAAATCATTCCTCACGGTTCAGTTCTTTTTCCAGCTCCAGGCTTATTTTACAGAAGATTACAGGAGACGCAGTTGCAGCAGTCTAAAACTCATAGTTTTTTTTGAACAATTAAGTTTTTGCTTAAATTCAAGGTATGCATTATCATTATTATTTATCGCAAGAATGCCAGGAATAAAACTTTGAACATAACGTAAAAAAATGGGCAAGAAAATTATGCACGTTGCCCGCAATATCTTCAATTGAGCCTTACGCCATGGTTATCCGAATAAATACTTTCTTGATAAGCTTACTCTTTTTGCAGGTATTATCAGCATCCTATGCTCCTGCCCAAAGAGCTGTTCCTGAAAAATGGACAGCGCAGGAGGCTGTTCATTTTGCCCTGTCAAACAACCCGGATGCGATGATAGCAAGCCGGAGAATTGAGGCAACGGCAGCTGATCTGAAGCAGGCCCAGGCTGCATTGTATCCACAATTTGCGGTGAAAGGAGAATATGCCAGAACAGATAACCCCATGTATTCCTTTGGTAATATTCTTAATCAGGGGGTATTTACCGAATCCATTGACTTCAATGCCCCAGGGGTAACTGACAATATTCAACTGGCAGCGCAATTTACCTATAGACTGTATAACGGAGGCAGGAATCAGGCAGGGCTTGATGCGGCGGCCGCCCAAAAAGAAGCTGCTCAACTGCAGGAGCAGGCAATTCACAATAAACTTGGTTTTGCCGTGGTACAGTCCTTTTACACCATTGCACAGGCAGGAGAAACAGTCAATGCCCGCCTTGCTGCGGTGAAGGCCCTGGAAGCATCCATTCAGGCAGCAAAGGCACGATATGACGAAGGAGACCTGCTCAAACAGGATATCCTCAACCTCGAAGTGGAACAGGCGGTCGCCCGGGAAGATCTCATCCAGGCACAACACGGCCTTGCCCTGGCAAAAAGGGGGTTTCTTAATGTACTTGGGCTTACCGACGCAAAAACAGAGATCAACCTTCAGGACACCTGCAAACAGGACCCGCCCCTGCAAGCAGATTATCACCAGCGTGCAGAAATCAAAAGCATGAACGCCTATATCAAGGCCGGGGAGGCAAATTTACGTATTGCACAGGGAGGATATTACCCGACCGCTGACGCCATTGGCGCATACCAGTACGACAAGGGATTTGAACTGGATAAAGGCTCCGGTGATTCCTGGATGGCAGCAATCCGGGTAAACATGACCCTGTTTAACGGAAGACAGACTGATGCAGAAGTTGAACGGGCCAGGGCAAACCTAGCTAAAACACGTGAAAAACTGCGCAAGCTTGAACTGACCTACGACCTGGAGATTCGCAAGGCTAAACTCACCCTTGAACAAAGCAAAAAAAGGATGCTGGTAACTGAAAAAATGATAGAGTCCGCCGAGGAGTCTGCCCGACTTTCCAGGGAACGCTTCAAGGAAGGACTGATACTCTCTTCAGAACTTATAGATACAGTTAACCGGCTCACAGAGGCCCAGGTCAGAAATGCCCTGGCCAGTGCGGAATACCACATTGCCATTGCCGATCTGCGCAGGGCCTCAGGTATGCCGCAATATAGCAATAATTAATTACAGGGAATCTTGCATGGTTACCGTTGTTCCGCGCTCCAGCAATTTTTCGCGGGCCTCGTTATGCTCTCCTCATATCCCTGGATTTTTTCATATACATAGTGTTTATTCTTACAACCTTGAACGAATACTTTTACGTCACTACTCACGTTACCTGTAACCACCTGGTTTTATATACCTGCATCTGCTCCCGGTTCACCCATTTTCGGGTAAGCGCGACTGGCAGGTATAGCCCCTCTATGCGGCCGACTGTGAACGCCCGAACAGGGGTGAAAAGGGAGCAGTTACAATTTTACGTATAAAAGATACCCTGCAACTCATTCCCATGGGCTTTTCTATGAATCATCTTATCTCTTTTATATCATTGACGGTTGCGCTACTCTTGCCAGCGGGCATACCGGCTGTTGAAAAAACTGCAGAGGCGGCGCTCCCAAAACAACAGGTAACAACCTATACTGCTGATGAACAGGTAGTGCCGACGCTGGTTGAAGTCGTCGGTACCTTGCAGGCAGTTAACCGGGCCGCGCTTGCTGCCAAAATCACTGGCATGGTGAAAGAGGTGCCTGTGGTGCTTGGCTCACGTGTACATGCCGGCGACCTGCTGGTCCTGCTCAGTGCCAGGGAAATATCAGCACAGCTCAAGCAGGCAGAGGCTCAGTTCAAGCAGACAGAACGCAACCTGGCGCGGGAAAAGAAGCTGCTCAAGAAAAATGCCACCACAGCAGAAACTGTCAAGTCAATGCGTGATAATTATGCTGTCGCCAAGGCCTCCCTGCAAGAGGCCAGAACCATGCTCGGGTACACAAGTATTACAGCGCCATTTTCCGGTGTAATTACCGCAAAAAATATCAATGTGGGTGATCTTGCCACACCAGGGACGATTTTGCTGCGGATGGAAAATGACCAGGAAATGCAGGTTCGCTGTGCTGTGCCGGAAAGCATGGTCTTACAGATCAAGCCTGGTGACAGCCTGGAAGTCACGATCCCAACCGCAGGGTTGACCACAGAAGGAAAGGTGGCTGAAGTAGCCCCGTCAGCAGACCCGGCAACACGTACGGCGCCGGTAACGCTCAACCTGCAATACAACAAAAACCTGCGAACCGGCCAGTTTGCAAGGGTCAAGCTTCCCGGACAAAACAAAAAATCCCTTTATATTCCACAAACCGCTCTTGTGCCCAAAGGACAGATGACACGCGTCTTTGTCGCTGAAAACAACCAGGCTGTATTACGGCTCGTCCGCACCGGCGACAGCCATAATGACATGATAGAAATACTCAGCGGCATTCGTCCGGGTGAACAGGTCATAACGGAAAATAACCAGCACCTGATCAGTGGTCAGCCTGTTGAACTGAAGCCATGAATAAACAAAAGTCTCCCCCTGAAAAAGGATTTGCCGGTTACCTGGCCGCCTCTTTTGTCAACTCAAAACTGACTCTCATCGGTATCGCTGCCTCCCTTCTCCTGGGAGCAATGGCTCTTCTCATGCTCCCCAGAGAAGAGGAGCCACAGATAAAAGTCCCCATGATTGATGTCATGGTCTCCATGCCTGGGGCCAGCGCAAAAGAGGTCGAGCAACGCATTTCAATTCCCATGGAAAAGCTGCTCTATGAGCTGCCTGGTGTGGAATACATATACTCTACCTCCATGCCAGGCCAGAGTATGCTCATTGTTCGTTTTTTTGTCGGAGAAGACCTGGAAAACTCCATTGTCCGGCTCAATCAGAAGCTGCATACTAATTTTGACCGCATTCCGCACGGTGTGTCACAGCCGCTGGTCAAACCACATACCATTGACGATGTGCCAATTTTAGCCCTGAGCTTTCATTCAATAAAATATGATCATTTCATGCTGCGCCGACTGGCAGCTCAGGTGGATGATGAAATCAAATCAATTTTTGAGGTCGCGGAAACCAGGCTGACAGGTGGAACCAGGCGGCAGGTTCGCGTCCTTTTTGATCCTTTGCTGCTGGCAGCACGTAATCTTACTCCTTTTGAACTGGCAGAATACCTCAAGCAGGCAAACCGCCAGTGTTTTTCCGGCGTAACCCAGGCTCAGGACGAGGAAGTGCTGGTCCAAACTGGCACTTTCCTCCATTCAGCCGAAGATATTGGCAATATCGTGGTCGGCGTCTATGGCGCAAACCCGGTATACCTGCATGAAGTGGCTGAGATCATTGACGGACCGGAAGAGCCTCAGTCCTATGTTCTTTTCGGCGAAAAAGGCGGCAATGAAGTTGAAGCGGCAGTGACTCTTTCCATCGCCAAGCGCCCCGGAGCAAATGCCGTACAAGTGGTAGAAACGGTTCTTGAAAAAGTTGAGCACTTAAAAGGCTCTCTTATCCCTGACGATGTAACCGTGACGGTTACCCGTGATTATGGAGATACCGCCGCCGAGAAATCAAACGAGCTGCTCCTGCATATGGGCATTGCTGTTTTTGGCGTCGCCCTGCTTATTTTCTTCTTTCTGGGATGGCGGGAATCAAGTATCGTCATGCTGGCTATCCCCTCAACTCTTTCCCTGACCCTGCTCCTGTTTTATCTGTATGGCTATACCCTCAACCGCATCACCCTGTTTGCACTTATTTTTTCCATTGGTATCCTGGTTGATGACGCCATTGTGGTTGTGGAAAATATTGTCCGCCATCTGCGGCTCCCTGAAAGCAGACACCAGTCATTTAAGGATGTCGCCATAGCTGCTGTTGTTGAGGTTGGCAACCCCACCATCCTGGCAACATGGGCGGTTATTGCCGCCATCCTGCCCATGGCTTTTGTCGGCGGGCTCATGGGCCCGTACATGCGGCCAATTCCCATTGGCGCATCAGCTGCAATGATTTTCTCTCTCATCATTGCCTTTACGGTTACCCCCTGGGCAGCGATTCGTATCCTTAAGCGAAAACAAAACACCAATGATGAAGGTCACGATCCCGACCATGCTCCAGATGATTTTCTGACCAGAATATATCACCGGATCATGGATCCTCTGCTGGCAAGCACGGGCTGGCGTATCCTCTTTTTTCTCGTTATCATCTGCATGCTGCTTGGCTCTTTTGCCATGGTTGGCCTGGGGCTGGTAAAGGTCAAGATGCTGCCCTTTGACAACAAGTCCGAATTTCAGATCATCCTTGACATGCCTGAAGGCGGTACCCTTGAACATACGGCCCAGGTTGCACTGGAAATGGCCGAGGCTGTCAGGCATGAGCCGGAAGTCACCACCTATCAGCTCTATGTCGGTACAGCCTCTCCCTATAATTTCAACGGCCTGGTCCGTCATTATTTTATGCGCTCAGGCCCAAGCGTTGCTGATATTCAGGTCAACCTTGAGCCCAAACATCATCGCGACAGGCAAAGCCATGATATCGCCTCCCGGGTGCGCCCTGCCATAGCAGCTATTGCCAAAAAATATGGGGCGGCAGTAGCCGTTGCTGAAGTCCCCCCTGGCCCCCCCGTACTCCAGACGCTGGTGGCAGAAGTATATGGCCCCAATGAACAGTCCCGCCAGAAACTGGCGGAAAGGGTGAAAGAAATATTCAACACCACCGACGGGGTGGTGGACATTGACTGGTACAGGGAAACTGACCGCCTCAAGACCGTCATCACGGTGGACAAGGAAAAGGCCGCGCTGCACGGTATTTCAAAGGGAGATATAACCCGGGCAGTAAATATGGGATTAAGCGGGATGTCCGTTGATCTTTTTCATCAGGCAAAAGATAAGGAAGAAATAGATATCGTGTTCACCCTGCCCAAGGCGCAGCGGGCCAGAGTGGACTCTCTGCTTAATATTGGTTTGCGCAGTCCGCTGGCTCCGTCTGCACCACTCGTTCCTCTGCGGGAGCTGGTCAGCATCACCGAGGTTCCAGTCGATCAGCCTATCTACCGGAAAAATCTGCGTCCGGTTATCTATGTGACAGGTGACGTGGCCGGCAGTGCTGAAAGTCCGGTTTATCCCATACTGGAGATGAACAAACGAATTAAAGCCCTTGCTGCAACTGATTTCGGCGGCACAGAAAAGACTGTGCGCATATACAACCTTAAGCAACCTTTCAGCCAGGACGAACCATCCATCAAGTGGGACGGTGAATGGCATGTGACCCTTGAGGTCTTCCGTGACCTGGGACTTGCCTTCTGTGTGGTTATGGTGTTGATCTATATGCTCATGGTCGGCTGGTTCAAGAGCTACCTTACCCCGCTGGTGGTAATGGCAGCCATCCCCTTTTCTCTCATCGGCATCTTGCCTGCCCACTGGGGACTCGGTGCCTTTTTCACGGCCACATCAATGATCGGGTTTATGGCCGGTGCCGGAATCGTGGTGCGTAACTCCATCATCCTGGTAGATTTCATTGAGCTGCGCATAAGTCATGGTCTGCCCCTGGCTGAAGCAGTTGTAGAAGCAGGGGCAATCCGTTTCCGTCCCATGCTGCTCACCGCCCTTGCCGTGGTAGTTGGGGCCTCGGTTATCCTGGCCGACCCGATATTCCAGGGCCTGGCCATATCACTTATGTTTGGTGAGATTGCCTCGCTGCTTATTTCAAGAATGGCCGTGCCGGTGCTGTATTATATGGTACTCAAGAAGTAAGGAATGTGTACAATCCTGATTTCATCTACTTTACCTCTGTACCTGCTTTCAGCTCGCCCGGATGTGGATAAGCACGATGGACAGGGGCGACTCCTCTGTGCGGCCAATCGCGACCACTCAAGGATGGGTGAGCCGGGAGCAGGTACCTCAAGAAAACAGTATGAACATTGAATCAATCGGCATTATCCACTCTCCCATAACTTCCCCGAAAAACGCTCCTATCCAGCCAGGGGGAGCTGACGGCCTGGAAGGAAGGGTTGAAATATATACTCGTTACAGGGAAGGCTTACGTGATCTGGCTGGTTTCAGTCATATATATCTTCTCTACCAGTTTCATTTAGCTCCCCGCACCGAGCTTACAGTCATCCCCTTCATGGATGTGGTCAAGCGGGGTGTTTTTGCCACCCGTTCTCCGCTTCGCCCCAACCACATCGGTATTTCCATAGTCAGGCTCATGGAAGTCAGAGAATGCTCGCTTTTTGTGGCCGATATTGACATCGTTGACCAGACCCCGCTTCTTGACATAAAACCTTATATCCATGCCTTTGATCACATCGACAAAAGCGACTCCGGCTGGATGAAAGCCGACAATGACGAGATCGCGGCTAAACGCTCAGATGACCGTTTTGTCTGAGATATTTTTTATCTTTTCCTCTCTCTTGCATGCCTAAAATTCGCAAAAAGACTACTAAAAAAAAGCCGACTGTCTATGTCGCCAGTTGCGGCTCCGGCCTGGAGCCTCTTGTTGCAGAAGAGATAGCTTCGTATGGAGGCCATGAAGTCACTCTCACACCAGGGGCGGTCAGCTGGACCGGGCCGATCCAGACCGCATACAAGGCCTGCCTTCACTCCCGGTTCAGTTCACGGATCCTGCTGGAGCTCTCCCGCTTCCAGGCCCCTGATACAGATACGCTTTATGATGAGATTGGCCATGTCATGTGGGACGAACATTTTTCTCTAAAGACCACCTTTGCTGTCTACACCACCCTGGTTCACGCCAGAATAAACCACAGCCAGTTTGCCTCACTGCGAGTCAAGGATGCCATAGTAGATCAATTTCAACGCCGCCTTGGCAGGCGTCCTGATGTGGACACCTACAAACCAAAAATTCGCTTCAACCTGCATATACACGACACCAGAGCTTCTATCTCGCTGGACCTGTCCGGAGAAAGCCTGCACCGCCGGGGATACCGTTCCGCAACAGGTGAAGCACCACTTAAAGAGACACTGGCCGCTGCGCTGGTGAAGCTCTCGGCAATACCGGACTGCATCGGGCCGGACGATTATCTTCTGGATCCAATGTGCGGCAGCGGCACTCTTCTCATTGAAGCTGCCCTCATGCTCAACAATTCTGCGCCAGGTCTGCTGCGAGACAACTTCGGTTTTCATTACTGGCTCAAGCATCGCCAAGATATCTGGGACAAGGTGGTCAACGAAGCCCTGGAGGCAGAAGGCTCAGGCTCTGCAGACAGCCTGCCGCACATAATCGGCTACGACGCAGATCCCCGAGCTGTTGCGGTCGCCAGAAAAAATGTTATTGCCGCCGGCATGAGAGAGATCATCACCATCCGTCACCGCCCCCTGGCCCGGCTGAACTGTCCCGGCAGGAAAGGAGTGCTTCTCACCAACCCTCCCTATGGCGAGAGGTTGTCAGAAAAAAATGTAATCAAATACCTGTACCGGTTTCTGGGCAGACGTTTTCATGACCAGTTTACAGGCTGGCAACTTGCCTTTTTCACCGGCAATCCTGACCTGGCCGAAATGACCGGAACCAAATGGTACGGGCAGCATGCCCTCTACAACGGCCCGATCCGCTGTAAATTATTCCTTGGCAATCACACCGAAAAACACAAAGCCCCTCCCCTCTCCCGGTCACTGCCCGAAAAAGCTGCCATACTATCAGACTGTCCGGCACCGGAGTTTGCCAACCGCCTCTTCAAAAACTGCAGCAATCTTCTCCCCTGGGCTGAGGACAACGACGTCGAGTGTTTTCGACTTTATGACCGGGACATGCCTGAATATAACATGGCCATTGATCTATATGGTCACCATGTCCATGTCCAGGAATACGCGCCGCCAAAAACAATTGATCCCCACAAGGCAGAGGAGCGGTTTTCCGCTGCCGTACAAACCCTGCGTCTTCTTTTGGAACTGCCTCGCAGTCAACTGTTTATCAAGACAAGAAAAAGACAAAAAGGCTCTGACCAGTATCAGAAAAAGGAAAATAAGAAAAAGCAGAAAAAACACCCTCGGAAAAAGAACAAAGGCATTTCTTATCATGAGGTTTGTGAAGGTGGATACAGTTTTCTGGTGAATTTCACCGACTACCTGGACACTGGCCTGTTTCTTGACCACCGTATCACCAGAAGCAAAATTGCGGAGCTGGCCCAGGGGAAAACCTTTTTAAACCTGTTTGGCTACACAGGTTCAGCCACCGTTTATGCAGCTGCCGGCGGGGCCACCTCCACGACTACTGTCGATATATCGGCAAGGTATCTGGAGCGGGCCCAGATGAATCTTGCCATTAACGGGCATGGTGGTCCTCTTCATACCTTTGTCGAGGCAGACTGTATGCAGTGGCTGCGTACAAGCCGGTCATATTATGGCTGCATTTTTGTTGATCCCCCCACCTTTTCAAATGCACGCCATCGAAAAACGTCTTTTGCCGTGAACAGGGATCATAAAGAATTACTGCAGTTTGCCATGAATCGCCTTGCTCCAAACGGCACGCTTATCTTTTCCACCAATTCCCGCAAATTTAAATTTGATATGGACCTGGCAGCATCCTGCCTGGTGCAGGAAATAACCAGGCAGACCATCCCGTTTGACTTCTCTGCGTCGCCCCCCATCCATCGTTGCTGGCTGCTCAGGCATAAAAAGGAGGCAGCGTCAATAAAATATTAAACAGTGTAAGCATCGGGCAATGTCGGTAAAGGTTACCTTAACGCCTGCCCCTTTTTGCTCCCTTTCTTGCTGCTCAACGCGATATTGCTGCAGCCATCACAATGGAATAGTATTTCTCGGCGGCAGTTGCGCCTCTTGAAGCCACAACAAGCGGGACCCGGGCTCCGGCAACAATACCTATCATTGCTCCCCCGGCTGTCAATACCAAGGCTTTTCCAAGGATATTCCCGGCAGCCAGGTTCGGCACCACCACAATATCAACATCTCCAGCGACGGGACTGCTGTACTTCTTGAATGCTGCCATCTCTTTGCTGAACGCAAGATCATAGGAGATCGGGCCTTCAACGATACAATCAGCAATCTGTCCGGCAAGGTTCATCTCCTTGAGCGTCTTCGCTTCCACCGATTCCATTGCTTTCTCATTGACTACTTCCGCCGCTGCCAGGATAGCAACCTTGGGCTGACTATACCCCATATTTCTTAAAACGCTCACCGCGTTATCAATAATTTTCACCTTTTGCTGAAGGTCGGGGTGAGGCAGCATACCTACATCAGTAAGGATGACAACCTTATGATATCCTGGCACCTCAACAAGGGCCACGTGCGACATGATTGAACCTGTCCGTAAACCGGTCTGCCTGTTGACAACCTCACGGAGCAGATCAGCAGTCTGCATATTTCCTTTCATCAGGAAATCACCCGCCCCTTCATGGATCAGACGTACAGCTGTCCTTGCCGCATCAACATCATCACCGCTTTCAATCAATTCTGCCTTTCCGAGTTGATACCCGTGAAGACTGATTAGTTTTCTGATTTTTTCAACATCTCCGATTAGCACCGGTTCAGCAATATTCTCCTTGCAGGCAAGGCTCACTCCCTCCAGGGTGTGTTCGTCATGAGCACCGACCACAATAACCCGTTTTTTGGTCGGATTTTTTTTAACCAGTACGGCCATTTCCTCAAAGTCTTTCAACATGTCAGAATATTACTCCTCTATTTTCACTTTTCAGCGAGGTAAGCAAAAAACAGGCGGGCAGGAAAATCATAACCTATCACGGGGGCTGTACTTCTGCGCTATTCTCTCCTTCTCTCCTGTAACTGATCACCGGTGCAACAGATTTGTGCAGGCACGATTTTCCGCAGGTGAGCAGGGCAAAATGAGGCTTGCATACACAGGAATATGTGGAAGATTTGCTCGTGCAAAGATGAGGCACCTATGACCAGTTACAGAAAAACAAGCTTGTCCAGGCCTCTGTTCTCGTTTGATTCCCACTGCCTGACCGCAGTTTTTTCTGCAAAATAAACCTGGTGGCTTACAAAACCACCGAGCGTCGAGCAATTATGCTGCATCTTTTCAGTTGTCAGGTTACAAAACAGGAATCAAGTTGTCAAAGATTTTGTCGAAAACAGACTCCCCCCATCTCTTCCGGGTATATCCCTACCCGCTCTCACAGTGCAAGTTATTTACGTTATATACATTGTCACACCATTTCTTCGTGCATTTATATGTATGACATGCCATACTTGCGAAAAAAGGTAACGACTCACAGGTCACCCCTCTTTGAACGATCACGACCCGCCGCACAGAGGGGCTATAGCTGCCAATCGTGCTTGTCCAAATAGGGGCAACCTGAGAACAGTTACACGTTTGAGGTATGTACAATCAGAGAGGTACACACCCAGTGAGTAGTTACGAAAAAAGTATAATTCTTGCCAAGGGGAGAAGTTTTTTCATGTCACATAACTCGGCTTCAGAGCGAGGTGCTTTCGGAAGTAAATTCGGTTTTCTTATGGCTGCAACAGGTTCGGCGGTAGGATTAGGAAATATCTGGGGGTTCCCCTATAAAATGGGTACAAACGGCGGTTTTGCCTTTCTGGTTGTCTACCTCATTCTGGTTGCCCTGGTTGGATTTACCATACTGATAGTGGAACTTTCCATTGGCAGAACCACCGGGAAAGGTGCTGTCGGTTCCTATATGGCCCTGAGCAGGCGTTTCAAGTGGCTCGGCTGGCTGGCCTTTCTCTCCGCATTTTTTATAATGACCTTTTACAGCGTCCTGGGAGGC
>PDWJ01002610.1_pt2 | contig 20279 bp, 14 predicted proteins | sample 1430881 | NCBI WGS metagenome assembly PDWJ01 (sample SAMN01162460, study PRJNA174530) | Oral metagenome, whole genome shotgun sequencing project. | biome: Marine environment; feature: Marine mammal; material: Swab sample of the gingival sulcus; isolation source: swab sample of gingival sulcus... | reverse complement strand
AGCCGTCGGCCGGGACCAGGCAGCGCCGGGCCGCCAACGGCTTGCGAAAAGCGGAGCTGTGCGCCGCCTTCTCCATCCGTGCGTTGATCATCCGCGAGCAGGTGCCGGTGTCCTTCGCCCACGACGGCACCAGGCCCCAGCGCAGCGCCCGCAGTTGCCGCACGGGCGAATCCGGGGCGGCTACGGGTGGCATGGCTTCCGGGTCACGGGCCCGCCTGGTCAGCACCACCGGCGCGGTTGCGGTCGGTGCCACGTTGTAGTCGGCGGCCAGTTGCCCGCCGCTGGCGTCGACGTCGATCTCGTATGCCTCGATCAACTCCGCAGGGCTCTTGCTCGCTGCGTACCGCCCGCACATGTGCCTACGGTAAGCCGCAAGCCCGTGGGCCGGGTCGCATAACCGCCCGCCGATGCGCTAACAATGGTGCATGACCATTGTGCGCCGTTTTGCTCGCCCCATGCTCGCGTCCGTGTTCGTCGTCACCGGCCAGGATCAGTTGCGGCACCCCGGTGGGCGGGTCGACGGCGCCCGTCCCCTGGTCCGGGCCGCGGACAAGGCAGCTGGCACCCACACCAATCCTGAGTTGGCGGTGCGCGTCAACGGCGCGTTGATGACCGGCGCCGGGGCACTGCTGGCCCTGGGCAAGTTCCCCCGGATGTCATCGGCCATGCTGGCCGCGGGCCTGGTGCCGACGACGCTGGCCGAACACGCGTTCTGGAACGAGACGGACCCTGAGACCAAGCGGCAACAGCGCAGCAAGTTCCTCACCAACGTGGCACTGATGGGCGGGCTGCTCATCGCGGCCGCGGATACCGAAGGCAAGCCGGGGCTGGCGTGGCGCGCCCGGCAGGCGAAGATCGAGGCATCCAAGGCGGCCGACAGAGCACAGCGACAGGCCGCCCGTTCCGTCGAGCAGGTCCGCAAGGACGCCGGCCGGGAAGCGCAACTGCTGCGGCTGAAGGCCAGCAACACCGTCAGCTGAGCAGCGCTTCGGTCAACAGCGAAACCCCGCCGGTCAACAGCTGTACTCGGCCGTTCAGCACCGATACTCGGCCAGGAAGTCGCCGATGCGCTGAATCGCCTCGGCCAGCACTTCGGTGTCCGGCAGGGTGACCAGCCGGAAGTGGTCCGGCGCGAACCAGTTGAACCCGGTGCCGTGGGTGACCAGGATCTTCTTCGCCCGCAGTAGGTCGATGACGAACTGTTCGTCGTCCTCGATGTGGTAGACCTGCGGGTCCAGCCGCGGGAAGCAGTACAGCGCGCCCTGCGGCTGTACGCAGGAGACACCCGGGATGTCGTTGAGCATCTTCGCCGCCAGCTTGGACTGTTCGTAGAACCGGCCACCGGGAACGATGAGTTCGTTGATGGACTGGTAACCGCCCAGCGCGGTCTGGATGGCGTGCTGAGCGGGCACGTTCGCGCACATCCGCATGTTGGCCAGCAGCGTCAGCCCTTCCAGGAAGCTCACCGCACGTTGTTGGGGTTGATGATGACCAGGGCGTGAGTGTTCTCGGTGATCTTGGCTTCGATGTCTGCCAGGTCGGGGCTCCAGCCGTTGGTTTCATCGCACCGGTAGTGCACCGGGATTCCTCCGGCCAGCGCGACCGAACCGGTCCACAGCGGGTAGTCCGGCGCCGGGACGAGGATTTCGTTGCCGTCGTCGATGAATGCCTGCAGCACCATGTTGATGAGCTCGGAGACCCCGTTGCCGATGAACACGTCCTCCACGCCGGTGTCCGGCAGGCCTTCGGACTGGTAGAACTGCGCCACCGCGGTGCGGGCACTGTAGATTCCCTTGGAGTCGGCGTATCCCTGCGAGTCCGGCAGGTGGTGCACCATGTCGGCGACCACCGACTCGGGCGCCTCGAACCCGAACGGCGCCGTGTTGCCGATGTTCAGCTTGAGGATCTTGTGCCCCTCGGCCTCCAGCCGCTGGGCCTCCACCAGGATCGGTCCCCGGACGTCGTAGCGGACGTGGCGCAGCTTCTGGCTCTGGACTATCGGACGCATTGCCCCATTGTGGCAGGCTGGCGCACCCGGTTCACCGCACTGCGTCACAAGGGTGGCACGACAGCTACGTCCGGCGGGCGGGGCGCAGGCGGTCCGGGGCGGGTCAGGGTGCGGCTTGGGCGGACCGCGCTATGCGTCAGCACCGGGTGAGACTCCACGAAGCCTCCCCACCGGCCGGTCGGGGTCATTGTTCCCGGTAGTCGGCGAAGGCTCTTGACAACCTTTCCTGATTGGTCCCCTTCGGACACAGCTCGTCAAGAGTTTTTTCCGTCATAATTTCGGGTGGCAGAAAGAATGCTCCGTGCCGCTGCTTCAGATCAACAATACGGACCGGCTTGGCGGGAAGCTTCTTCAAGAAGTCGCTATACCCTTCTGGTGACTGTGCGCGACACGGCAGCACGTCGCAATTCAAGACTCCCAGCCAGGCGAGCGCTTGCAACCGCCAGACAATGGGAGGCACCTCTCCGAGGAGCCCGACGATCATCTGACCGATCCCGACTCGTCCGGCGCGGGCGACCGCGGCACGGATCGACATCTCTTGCCAGCAGTCTTTGGACACGGCGACGACCGCGAAGTAGTCGGACACGGCGTCCGGCGCCAGCACCGCGCCATAGCGGTCCGCGGTGTAGGCCTCGGCGCGGCGCAACGGATTCGACAGATACCGCACGGACTGGGTTACTACCGTGCTCAACTCGTAGGACAGATCGCGGTGGCCGGCCGCGATATTGCCGACCTCGCGTGCTATCGCGAAGCGCAGGGCGCCCCAGTCGTCGCTGTCCGGGCGGGGTGCATCCAGGAGGTCTGAGTGGACCAGGATCGCTGCTTTTCCGAAGTTCGAGGTGGACTTGGCAAGGAAGCTCGCGCCACTGACTATGGCGATCATCGGCGTTCTCTTCAGACCGGCTAACTTGCTGTAGTGCTCCACCATCAGATGGACGTGCTCGAACTGCTGGTCAGTCGCCGCCGCGCCGGTCGCGTAGTGCTGGGCGGACGTGAACGCCCGAAAAACCACGAGCAGCAAGGGAGACAAGAGCGCGAGCATGATTTCTGCGGCGAACTCTTCATAGTCCGCGACGCTCAAGGCTCTCTCGACGAGATCGGTACCAGTAAGCGTCGCCGCCATAAGAATCACGATCAAGAAAGCAGTTGCCGTGGCCAGCCTGGAAATGAAGAGTATTCGGCTGTGCCATCGGTGCCGCAGGTACAGCCGTTCCTTTTTCCCCAGTGGCTTCTCATGTGGATCTATCGCTGCTGCTTCGCGTTCTTGCATCGTCGTGATGTGGCTCTCGTGCTACAAGTGTGGGGCGATGGCGGCCTGGCACGGCGCGAGTGGTGGCCCCGCGAGTTCGGGATGCTGGCACTGCGACTTGCGGGACTACCGCCCGTGGGCTCCTTTACGGTACGGGATCGTGGCATTGGCCTGGCGGATGCGCGGGTGAACCGCGCGCCACCTGTCGCGGCTTCGCCGCCTCGTGTGATCGCACCCGGATGCGGGAAAGCAGACCGGCGCTGGCGCTGGTCAGAACCCGAGTTTCCTGTCAGAAGCCGAGTTTCCTGGCCTCCGCACGGATCTGGTCGGCGCTGTAACGAAGCGCCGCGTGTTCGGGGTCGCTCAGCGGAAGCGACAGCCGGGTGTGCGCACCCCGCCTGCCCAACACGGTGGGAACCGACATGCACACGTCGCCGATGCCCTGCCAGTCGTCGATCATCGTCGTCACCGGCATGACCCGCTCTTCGTCGCGCAGCACGGACTCGATGATCCGGGCACTAGCGAGCCCGACCGCGTAGTTGGTGGCCCCCTTGCCCTCGATGACGCGGTAGGCGGCGCGGACCACGTCGTGCACGATCTGTTCACGCTGTTCTTCGCCGAGCTCGGCGGTCTCGGCCTCCCACTCCAGCAACGGAACTCCGCCGATACTGGCCGTGGACCACAACGCGATCTCGGTATCGCCGTGCTCTCCTGCCATGTAGGCGTGCACGTTGTGCACCGATACCCCGCAGGCCATGCTGACCAGGTGCCGCAGCCGGGAGGAGTCCAGCACGGTCCCGGACCCGAACAGTTGGGTGGCGGGCAGCCCGGACAGTTTCAGCGCCGCGTAGGTCACCACATCGACCGGGTTGGTGACCATGACGTACATGGCGTTCGGGGCAACGTGCACCAGTGCGGGGATGAGCTTGCGCATGAGCCCCACCGTGGATTCGGCCAGCTGCATGCGGGATTGGCCCGGCTGCTGTTTGGCGCCCGCGGTCACCACGACCACGTCGGCGTCTCGGCAGATCTCGATGTCGTCCGATCCGTCGATATGCGCCATCGGCATGAACTGGACACCGTGCGCGAGGTCCAGGGCCTCCGCCTCGACCTTGGCGGTGTTGATGTCGTAGAGCACCACCCGGCGGGCCACCCCGCGGATCAGCGACGCGTACGCGAGGGTGGCTCCCACGGCCCCGGCGCCGACAACAGCCAGCTTGGACGATGGGCGATTGAACACTACTGCTCCTCGCTGTCGGGGCGGGCCGGCGACGCGCGGCTGGTCTGTTATGCGAACTGCGGGACAAGACGACCTTATCGCTGGCAGACCCGGACCTCGCGGCGATCTCCTGCTAAACAATCGATTCAGTACGGCCCGGATACCGCCTGTAAGGTTAGGTTTCCCAAACCTGGCGCCAGCCCCATATCCCGTGGTGTACCCTCAGCGTCGACGGCCGCACCGCGACAGAACAACCGAGCAGACAAATCGGTCCTTAGCCGATTGATCGCCAACGAGTACTAACACCACCCGGAATCCATCATCTAGGCTCTTCAGGGATGAACCGACCGTAGGCGGAGAGGCCGCCCACGCCGTTCCCGAGGAGCCGATGATGGTTGAGTCACGCGACATCGCCCCGCGCAGCGCGTTGGGATCCGGTGTCCAGCGAACCGGGGCGGTGCGTACCCGGCTGCCGTTGTATGTCGACCTGCTGCCGCCGTGCAACCAACGCTGCCCGGCCGGGGAGAACATCCAAGCCTGGCTCGCCTTGGTGAAGGCCGAGGACCATGAGGGAGCCTGGCGGCAGCTGACCAAGGACAATCCGTTTCCGGCCATCCACGGCCGGGTCTGTTACCACCCGTGCGAGGATGCGTGCAACCGGGCCAAGATGGACGATGCGGTGTCCATCCACGCGGTTGAGCGGTTCCTGGGCGACCTGGCCATCGACCGGGACTGGATGTTCGAACGACCCACCGAGAACAGCGGCAAGAGGGTCCTGGTGGTGGGTTCCGGACCCAGCGGCCTGTCCGCCGCCTACCACCTGCGTCGGCGCGGCCACGACGTGGTGATCCGGGACAACTCCCCACTGGCCGGCGGCATGATGCGCTACGGCATCCCCGCCTACCGGTTACCCCGCCGGGTGCTGGACGCCGAGATCCGCCGGCTGCACCGCATGGGAGTGCACTTCGAACAGGACCACGTGGTCGTCGACCTGCAAGAGGAGATGCGGGCGGGCGGTTTCGACGCCTCTTTCGTCGCGGTAGGTGCGCACCTGTCGCGCCGGGTGGACATCCCGAACCAGGACGCGGGACGCGTGATGGACGCGGTCAGCTATCTGCGTGAGGTCGAATCAGGATCTGCGCCCGAATTGCACGGCCGGGTGGCCATTTACGGCGGCGGCAACACGGCGATGGACGTGGCGCGGGTGGCGCGCCGGATGGGCGCGGAGGATTCCTTCATCGTCTACCGGCGCACCCGTGACCAGATGCCGGCCCATGAGTTCGAGGCGGAAGAAGCCGAGGAAGAGGGCATCAAGTTCAACTGGCTACGCACCATCGCCTCGATGGGTGAGCACGAGCTCACCGTGGAGATCCAGGAAGTCGACGAGAACGGCCGTCCCCACGGCACCGGGGAGTACGAGACCTTGGCCGCCGACACCGTGATTCTGGCGCTGGGCCAGCAGTCCGACACCCGGTTCCTGTCCTCGATGCCGGGCATCGACTTCGACGGCGACGTGGTGCAGGTCGACCCCGACACACTGATGACCGGTGCCCCCGGCGTTTTCGCCGGCGGAGACGCAGTCCCCAGCGAACGCACCGTGACCGTCGGGGTAGGGCACGGAAAGAAAGCGGCTCGCAGCATCGACTGCTACCTGCGTGGACTCCCGGTGATCAACACCGACAAGCATCCGGTGGCCGGGCTGGGTTCCTTGCACCTGTGGTACTTCGGTGACCACCCGCAGCGCCGCCAGGATTCCCTTCCGCCGGACCGGCGGATCGGTTTCGGTGAGGTCGTCGCCGGACTGGAGCCCAACGAAGCATCCTTCGAAGCGGGCCGGTGCCTGTCGTGCGGCAACTGTTTCGAATGTGACGGATGCCTGGGTTCCTGCCCGGAGGACGCAGTGGTCAAACTGGGCAGGGGCCACCGGTACCGGTTCGACTACGAGGCCTGCACCGGATGCGGGACCTGCGCCAGGCAATGCCCGGTGCATGCGATCGAGATGCTCCCGGAAGCCACGCTGGCCGACGACATGCCAGCTCACGCCTCCTCGTACCAGTTCGCCGACGGGCACAACATGTTCGCGCCCCAGCACGCCGCGGGACAGGAGTAGTCATGACGTCGACCATCGACACAGTCACCGCACCGGCCACGCAGGACAAGCAGCTGCGGCCGCAGCGAAAGCGCAGCACCATCGACGGCAACGAGGCCGCCGCGGATGTGGCGTACCGGCTGGTGGAGCTGGCCGCCATCTATCCGATCACCCCGAGTTCCACGATGGCCGAATTGGCCGACGCGTGGGCCAGCAAAGGCAGGCCGAACATCTTCGGCACCGTACCCACGGTAGTGGAGATGCAAAGCGAGGGAGGCGCCGCGGGAACACTGCACGGCGCGTTGCAGGGCGGGGCGTTGTCGACCACGTTCACCGCATCGCAAGGCCTGCTGCTGATGATCCCCAACATGTACAAGATCGCCGGCGAACTGACCTCGACGGTGCTGCACGTGGCCGCGCGGTCCCTGGCCGCCCAGGGCTTGTCGATCTTCGGTGACCATCAGGATGTGATGGCGGTCCGGCAGACCGGGTTCGCGATGCTGTCCAGCGCCTCGGTGCAGGAGGCGCACGATTTCGCGTTGCTCGCGCACGCGGCGACGCTGCGCACCAGGGTGCCGTTCCTGCACTTCTTCGACGGGTTCCGCACCTCGCACGAGCTGTCGACCATCGAGATGCTGGACGACGCGGACCTCGCTGCGCTGGTCCCGCCGGAACTCGTGCGTGCGCACCGGCAGCGGTCGTTGTCGCCCGCGCACCCGGTGATTCGGGGAACCGCGCAAAACCCGGATGTGTACTTCCAGGCCAGGGAGACGGTCAACCCGTTCTACGCCAAGGTGCCTGGGGTCCTGAGCGATCTGATGGACGCCCTCGCCGAGCGAACGGGGCGCCGCTACGGACTGGCGGAGTACACCGGCGCACCGGACGCCGAGCAGGTCGTCGTGGTGATGGGATCCGGTGGGCAGACCGCCGCCGAGACGGCCCAGCATCTCAATGCCGCAGGGGCCAAGACCGGCGTGATCCAGATCCGGCTGTACCGTCCGTTCCCGGCTGCGGAACTGGTCGCGGCACTGCCCGGAACCACTCGCACCGTCGCGGTACTGGACCGTACCAAAGAGCCCGGCGCGGAGGCGGATCCGCTGCATCTGGACGTCATCGCGGCACTGTCCGAAGCACACGCGAACGGGGCTCTGGCCTCGATGCCACGGGTCATCGGCGGCCGTTACGGGCTGTCCAGCAAGGAGTTCACCCCTGGAATGGTGGCCGCGGTCTTCGAAGCCATGCGAAGCGAACGGCCGCGATCCCGGTTCACCATCGGCATCAACGACGACGTGTCCGGGTCCTCGTTGCCCTACGACTCGTTGGGCATCGAGTGCGAGGAGACGCTGCGGGCGGTGTTCTTCGGTCTCGGTTCCGACGGAACGGTGGGGGCGAACAAGAACACGATCAAGATCCTGGGCAAGGACCCACAGGTCAACGCCCAGGCGTACTTCGTCTACGACTCCAAGAAGTCGGGCAGCACCACGGTCTCGCACCTGCGGTTCGGCCCTCGCCCCATCCATTCGCCGTATCTGGTGGACAGCGCGCACTTCGTGGGAGTGCACCACTTCCGGCTGCTGGAGTCGTTGGACCCGTTGCGAGTGCTGGCGCCAGGAGCCGTCGTGTTGCTGAACGCACCGATGCCTCCCGATGAAGTGTGGGATGCGCTGCCCCGCAACGCCCAGGAACAGCTCATCGACAAGAACGCCCGGCTGTACGTCATCGACGCAAGCGCGGTGGCCCGGGCCGCCGGGTTGCCCGGGCGCACCAACACCGTGCTCCAGACCTGCTTCTTCGCCATCTCCGGGGTCATGCCGCAGGATCAGGCGATCGCCGCGGTGAAGGACGCGATCCAGTCCACCTACGGCCGCCGCGGCCCGGAGGTGGTCCGGCGCAACGAGGACGCGGTGGACGCTGCCCTGGGCGCGCTGCATGAGGTTCCGGTGCCGACCGAAACCACCTCGAACCGGCAGCGGCAGCAGCCGATCCCGGCGAATGCGCCGGAGTTCGTGCGAACCGTCACCGCCGCCATGATGGCCGGGCGCGGAGACGACCTGCCGGTCAGCGCCCTACCGGTGGACGGAACCTTCCCCACCGGGACCACCGCCTACGAGAAGCGGCGGGTGTCAGACCTTGTCGCGCAATGGGACCCGGACTCCTGTATCCAGTGCGGCAACTGCGCGTTCGTGTGCCCGCATAGCGTGCTGCGCGGCAAGTTCTACGCCAACGACGAGTTGGCCCAGGCGCCGGAGGGATTCGAATCGGCGCCGCTGAACGCGGCCGGGCTGCCGGGCTCGTCGTACACGTTGCAGGTCTACACCGAGGACTGCACCGGATGCGGGCTGTGCGTGGCAGCCTGCCCGGTCTCCCCCGTGCCCGGTACCGAACTCAAGGCGATCAACCTGGCTCCGACCCAAGAGGTCACCGACCGCGGGGCACGAAACGTCGAGTTCTTCGAGTCCCTGCCGGTCAACGACCGGGCCAGGGTGGACTTCGGCACGGTGCGTGGTGCGCAGTTCCTGCAACCATTGTTCGAGTTCTCCGGGGCCTGCGCCGGTTGCGGCGAAACGCCGTACCTGAAACTGCTGACCCAGTTGTTCGGCGAGCGGGCCACGGTCGCCAACGCGACCGGGTGCTCCTCCATCTACGGTGGCAACCTGCCGACCACGCCGTGGGCGAAGAACGCGGCCGGGCGCGGCCCCGCATGGTCGAACTCGCTGTTCGAGGACAACGCCGAGTTCGGGCTCGGCCTCGGCCTGGCCGCACAGCTGCAGACCCAGTTGGCCGAGCAACGGCTCCGCGAGTTGCGCGACCTGATCGGCGCCGATCTGGTGGACGGGATCTTCGGTGCCGAGCAGGTGAGCGAATCCGATTTCGCCCGTCAGTACGGTCGCCTCGCCGCGCTGGAGAAGAGACTGGACGAGATCGATCAGCCCGGTGCGGCCGTGTCGGCCGCGGTCGCCGATCTGCGCAGCGTGATCGACCATCTGATCCGGCGCAGCATCTGGATCGTCGGCGGTGACGGCTGGGCTTACGACATCGGTTCCAGCGGACTGGACCATGTGCTGGCCAGCGGCCGCAACGTCAACATCCTGGTCATGGACACCGAGGTGTACTCCAACACCGGTGGCCAGTCCTCCAAGGCCACTCCGCTGGCGGCGACGGCGAAGTTCGCCTCCGCCGGCAAGACCAGCGCCAAGAAGGACCTGGCGCTACAGGCCATCGCCTACGGGTCGGTGTACGTGGCCCGGGTGGCGATGGGCGCCGACCCGCAGCAAACGCTGCGGGCGTTCCGCGAGGCCGAGGCCTACGACGGGTCTTCGCTGATCATCGCCTACAGTCACTGCATCGCGCACGGCATCGACATGAGCAAGGGGCTGGAACAACAGCAGCGGGCAGTCCGGTCCGGGCACTGGCCACTGGTGCGCTACGACCCCACCCTGCGCGACCGCGGGCAGAATCCGTTCATGCTCGACTCCCCCCGGCCCACGATCCCGCTGCAGGACTACCTGTACCGGGAGTTGCGCTACCGGATGCTGCGCAACGCGGACCCGGCGGAAGCCGAGCGTCTCCTCGACCTGGCTCAGCAGTACGTCGACCAGCGGTGGGCCACGTACGAGGAGATGGCATCTCGTGCCGCTAGCGAGTTCCTGCGCGACCCACGAAGGAAGGACACATGAACCTGCGTACCAACTATTTGGGCTTGTCACTGCGTTCCCCGCTGGTGGCATCCGCATCACCCATCGGCACCAAGCCGGACTCGGTGCGGGAGGCGGTGGACGCTGGTGTAGGAGCTGTAGTCCTTCCTTCGTTCTTCGAGGAACAGGGTCGTCGGCAGGAGGCCGAGGACATGATGCTGATGGAGGAGCACGAGGGATCGTTCGGGGAGGCGACCTCCTATTTTCCGACTTCGCCGACGGTGGCCACGGGTGGCGCGAGCGCGTACCTGACTCACCTGGAACACGTGGTGGCCGCGGTCGACGTCCCGGTGATCGCCAGCCTCAACGGCACCACCACCGGTGGCTGGACGGGAGTGGCCAAGGGGATGCAGGAGGCCGGCGCGGCCGCGATCGAACTGAACGTGTATTCGGTGCCGAGTCCGACGGCCGACAGCGGGCATGTCATCGAGCAGCGGCATGTGGAGATCCTGCGGGCTGTTCGTGAGTCGGTTTCGGTACCGGTCGCGGTCAAGCTCAGCCCGTACTTCAGTTCCACCGGGGAAATGGCCAAGTCTCTGGTGGAAGCCGGGGCCGACGGCTTGGTGTTGTTCAACCGGTTCTACCAGCCCGATGTCGATGTCGAAACCCTCACGGTGTCAAGCTCATTGACATGGTCCGCACCCCAGGAGGCGAGACTGCCGCGGACCTGGATCGCGATCTTGCGCAACCAGGTGACGGCTAGCCTGGCCGGCACCACCGGGGTTCATCACGGCCATGACGTGGCCGCGTATCTGCTGGCCGGGGCGGATGTGGTGATGACCGCGTCGGCGCTGTTGGAGCACGGGCCGGCTCATGCCGGCACCATCCTGGAGCAGTTGGGCAGCTGGATGCAGCGCAAGGGCTTCGCCAACGTCAAGGACGTCCGTGGGCTGCTGGCCGTGCCGCCGGGGATCGATGTCGGCATGCACGAGCGGTCCGGCTACGTAGGGGTACTGTCCAAGGCCAAGGCCACCTACGGCGAGATCTGAGGGTGACTCCTGAACGTCAGGGGTAGGCTCGGACCGTGACGAGCCGCGCCGGATCGACCTCCGCCCGGCCGTGGTGGCCGGCGCCGCATCCCGGTTGTGCGGTGTCGGCGACGGTTCAGCTTCCCGGCTCGAAGTCGTTGACGGCGCGTTACCTGCTGCTTGCGGCGCTGGCCGACGGGCCGTCCGTGTTGCGCGCGCCGTTACGCGCGCGCGACACCCTCCTCATGGCCGATGCGGTGCGCGCTCTCGGCGTCGAGGTCGCCGACGTGTCCGCACCGCACGCCGGTTTATCGCCGCCGCAGCAGGATTGGCGGGTGATACCACCGAGGGCGCTGAACGGGCCTGCCCGGATCGACTGTGGCTTGGCCGGGACGGTGATGCGGTTCATCCTGCCCGTTGCGGCCCTGGCCACGGGTGAGGTCGTCGTCGACGGTGATGCCCGCGCCCGCGAACGGCCACTGCGGACGTTGGTGACGGCGCTGGCACGCCTCGGCGCAGACATCGAGTCCACCGGCGGCGGGCTACCCGTGCGGGTTGTCGGCACGGGTGGATTGACGGGTGGAGAAGTGTCACTGGACGCCGGCGAGTCCTCGCAGTTCGTCAGTGCGTTGTTGTTGTCCGGCGCTCGTTTTCGTGACGGGGTGACGATTCATCACGTCGGCCGGATCCTGCCCAGCCGCTCGCACATCGAGATGACGATCGAGGTGCTGAAAGCGTGCGGTGTCGAGGTGGAGACCCCACGGGAGGACACGTGGGTGGTGCCGCCCACCAGAGTCCGGCCGCTGGACGTCCAAGTGGAACCGGACTTGTCCAACGCGGCCGCTTTCGCTGCTGCGGCCGCCGTCACCGGCGGAGAGGTGACCATCACCGGCTGGCCGCAACACACCACTCAGGCCGGCGACGCGATCCGTGACATTCTCGACGCCGCCGGTGCCGACGTGCGGCTGACTCCAGAAGGTTTGACGGTCCGGGGCACCGGAGAGCTGTTCGGCTTCCAGGTGGACCTGTCCGACGCGGGCGAGCTCACTCCCGTGGTCGCCGCCGTGGCGGCGCTGGCCGACGGGGCGTCGTCCATCACCGGAATCGCTCATCTGCGTGGTCACGAGACGGACCGGCTGGCCGCGCTGCGCACCCAGATCAACGGTCTCGGCGGCGCGGTCACCGAACTCGACGACGGGCTGCACATCGAGCCCGCACCCCTGCACGCGGGACGATTCCACACGTACGCGGATCACCGGCTGGTACACACCGGCGCGCTGCTGGGGCTGGCCGTTGCCGGGGTGCAGGTCGAAGACGTGGCCACGACCGCCAAGACACTGCCCGGCTTCGCTGACCTGTGGAGCCGGTTGACCGGGTCGGCGACGTGAACAGGCCGCCGCACGGGTCGCGGCATCCCCGCCGGGCGAACACACGCCGCACCGACTACGACGAGTCGGATGTGCGGATCAGGCCGAACCCCAGGGGGTCTCGCGCTCGCACCAAGATCAGGCCGAAGCACGACGATGCCGTCGCCGCCCGGGTGGTGACGGTTGACCGGGGCCGGTTCACCACGCTGGTCGGCGAGGGCACAAGCGATGAGCGCGAGGTGACGGCGATGCGGGCCCGCGAGTTGGGCCGCACATCCATCGTCGTGGGCGACCGAGTGGGCCTGGTCGGAGACACCTCGGGCGCCCCCGACACACTGGCCCGGCTGGTGAAAGTCGCCGAGCGGGACAGCGTTCTGCGCCGCACGGCGGACGACACCGACGCCGCGGAGCGGGTGATCGTGGCAAATGCGAACCAGCTGGTCATGGTGACCGCAGCGGCCGATCCACAGCCCCGGCCCCGAATGATCGACCGATGCCTGGTAGCAGCCTACGACGCAGGCATGCGGCCTGTCATGGTCATCACGAAGGCCGACCTTGCCGATCCACAGGAGTTCCTGTCCGGCTTCGAGGCGCTGGCTGTTCCGTCGGTGATCACCGCGATCCAGCCGGACGGCCGCATCGCGGGGCTGGCTGAGTTGCGTGCTGTGTTGACCGGTGCCGATAGCGTGCTGGTCGGGCACTCCGGTGTGGGCAAGTCGACGTTGGTGAATGCTGTGGCGCCACATGCGGGTCGTACAACCGGTGCGGTGAACGCGGTGACCGGTCGTGGGCGGCACACGTCTTCCTCAGCGGTGGGGTTTCGGGTCTTCGACGACGACGGTCGAGCGCTCGGGTGGATCACCGACACGCCCGGGGTCCGGTCTTTCGGGTTGGGGCATGTGCGGCCCAGTCATGTGCTGGAGGCGTTCCCGTCGCTGGCACCGGGTGAGGTGGATTGTCCACGCGGGTGTACCCATGACGAGCAGGAGTGCGGACTCGACGGCTACGTGGCCGCGGGCCACGCGGGCGAAAAGGGCCCGGCCAGGCTGGACTCGTTCCGGCGGTTGCTGCGGGCCCGCAGCGGCGACGGCGAAGACGCAGATGGCCCGTCGCCGAGCACCTGACCGCCTCGCCGAACACGTAGCGTTGATCCGTAGCCCTGCCCGGGTGCGATGGTGGCACCCCCTAGCCGATCTCGATCGTTCGCGGGGTCGGAGCCTGCCCGGTCTGGATGCGCGGGGGTCTCGAGCCGGCCATTGCGGTGCCTATGGCGCTGTTGAAATACGTCCCGCGTGGGATACGTCCCGCGCTCGCGCGCAGTTGATGATGCCGCGGACCTAGCAAAGTACCGCTCCGTTGTCTTCGTCGCTCCGCTCGTACACAAAAACCGAATTGATCACCTCATCGGTTGGATGATACTCCTGCAGAAGCCGCACACCGGTGATGGCCTCGGCCGCGAACGCTGGATAAAGCAGCTCGCGGGCACCGTGCGCACTGCGCAAGACCAACCGTCCGTTCCTCCTCAGTGCTGGCCGCACTGCATCGACGATCTCTTGCTTCTCAGCTAGCGTCTGGCCGGCCAATCCCGCCACATAGATGACGTCGAAAGTATCCGCGGGCAGTCCGCTGTCGCGCCCGTCTGCCAGCACAGCGTCACAGAACCAATTGAGCGCCTGCGCCAGCCGTGTCGCGTGATCGATCGCCGCCGCCGACATATCGATGTGCGTCACGTGAGCACCGGTCAATTGATGCATCCACCAGGCTGTCAGTGGCAGGGGCCCACTACCGATCACCGCCGCGCGTGACACACGACATAGCTGCAGTCCGCTTTTGGCAAGGAGCGCTAGCTCCCGGCGCGCCAACTCCTGATAGTTATCCGCGTAGGGGAACGAGTCCAGCGTGGCCCTTGGATCGGCAGCCACCGCTACCTGGGCCGACCAATGCAGTTCCAGCGCCGACTCCGCCGCCGCACAACGACGCTGAACCGCACACACCACTGGTGCGTCCCACGGCAATTCGTCACCACTCGCTACTACTTGAGATACCAACGTCGAAAAGGCGCAGTTTACCTCCGGACAAGGCTGCAAATGAGGCAAAGCAAGGACGGATTTAATCGCCTGTTTCATGTCGTCTCGTCGTAATACTCTCGTGGGCCTTATTGCGACTGAGTCGCAATAAGGGATGGCCTGATCTCATGTATCTTTCGGCCGGAGGATACCATCCAATCGCGCCTGCTCAACCCGGGCCCCACCGCCGCACAAGCCAGATCACGTGTCGCAGAGTCGAAATCGGCATGTGAGAAACCGCACCAAGCTGCACGGCAGCGATGATCCTCGGACCCGCCGGCACGTCCTGATCCGGTCTGCCGACCGCCGCTTCGCCACCTGAATGCCTCTGCCGGAGACCGTCTTCGCGATGTCCGGCCGGCCGCTTCATGGGGGTTCGCCGTGCCCGATCCCAACTGTCGAGGCACTGGGCAGATCTGCTATGGCGGAACAAAGTTCGCCGGTCGCAGCCGCAGCCTCACGTTGCGCCGCAATGCTGGCACTCATCGTGACCGGCGGCGCCATGAGGGCCGTACTCATGGCACGCCCATTCACTCGCGGGTTCCGGGTACGGACTGCGCCACCGATACGGGCTGGACCACAGCCGCAGGGTGAAGAATGCGACGTGGTCGCGGCACCGTCGTAACTCATGGCGGTTGAGCATAGCCTTGTACGCTGCGTATTTCCTTCCGCCACCATCGCCGGTGAACTACGCGCGGTCGGTGTCCGACACTCTCACAATCAGCGACGTGCGTACGCACACTCATCTGATGCCGAAAAGCCAGCAATGCCGATGTCACGATGCAGCGGTGCAACTCGACTCGCCCTGGTCCCCGTCAGCAGATCTTCGCCTCCGCGGATCGCGGCCAGCACCTGTTAGCACGTAGTTGTCTACTGCATACGATTAGTTACTTCGACGCTTTTCCGGGAGGACGCGGGCATCGACGACGCGGCTCGATGTGCCAGGCCAGTGCCAGGACTGCGATCTGGAGGTCGCACGACCGTGTCATCCTGGTCGTGGGAGAAACAAGAACCGGACGATCGGCAGCCCTCTCGAAGCCTCGTCGACCAGGCACCGTCGCGAAGGATCCGGGCGAACTTACGGCACTCCGCCGTTCATTGCCTACTCAATCAATGTGCACCACGATGGCGTCACGGGATTTGCGCACCTTCTTCATCGGCAACAACCAGTCCCCGTCCGGGTCGCGATAGCCGAGCGGGAACAGAATGACCGATCGCAAGCCCCGGTCTTTCAGTCCAAGGATGTCGTCTACGGCTTCTGGATCGAAGCCCTCCATCGGAGTGCTGTCCACTTCTTGCTCAGCCGCGGCGACGAGCCCAAAACCTAAAGCGATGTAGGCTTGGCGGGCCGCATGCGCGTAGTTGACCTCAGCCTCGCGGGAAACAAAGTTGGCTTTCAAATTGTCATAGTAATCGTGCACCAATGGTGATTCGCCACGAGCAGCGATATTCAGCCGCTTGACTTCATCAATACGCTCGTTGGTGTAGTTGTCCCAGGCTGCAAATACCAACAGATGTGAACCGTCAGTAATCTGGGCCTGATCGTGCGCCACCTCGCGTATTCGGGTCCGAATACCTGGATTCGTGATAACAATCAGTTCGAACGGTTGGGTGCCGCTGGACGTTGGCGCCATTCTGATGGCCTCGACAATTGCATCGACTTTGCCTTGAGGAACAGCTTTGGCCGGGTCCATTTTCTTGGTCGCGTAGCGCCAGTGCAGGTGCTCGTTTAGCGTCTTGGGTGTCATTGTGCAGTCCTGTTGTCAGAAGTGGACCCCAGGGGCTGAACAGCCGCTCGGACATTTTCCGGGGTCAAACGGTCTCCCTGATGCGGGTTGATCGAGCCGATACAACTCGTTGGATCTCAGTCCAACAGGCGGTAGCCCTGCGTGTCAACCTTCCCGTGGACAGCGTCTGTTCGGGTAGCGACAGGAGTCGGCACTTCGACAATGACCGACCATGCCACGCCAGAATCGGCAACATTCGCCTCTGTCGACGTGGATGTGGTGGCTGTTTCGTGTGGTGCGGGGGTTGGGGTTGTCGCCGGGCCATTGCGGAGTCGTGTTGGGATTGCGGAGTCGTAGTTAAGGGGGTTCTGACCTGGGACGATCCGGTTCTCGACACGCCCGGCGGGGTGTTGGATACGGGCACCACACCCATGAAAGACCGAGGCCAGATAGTTGATTCCGTGCGGCACAATTCGGTGTGACGTGATGAGGTGCGGTGGATGGGGGCACGGACTCTTCACACCCAGACAACCACCCGCCTCGAGGAAGATAGGCCACTGCTGTGGCGTTTCCCGGTAGGATGGGTGCTCTTCGGCTTCGCTCTGGGGTACCGCATGCAGCCATCGACGCTGGCAGCGCACAACGCGCCCATCCGCCGGGACTTGGTGACCGCATCGACAGCAGCCGCGAGCGACGCATCGTTGCTGAACCGGACCGTTGCCCGGCCGGCCCATCCGTCCCTGGACCGGCTTCTGCGAATCCATCGATCTCGCGTGGCTGGGCAGGAACGCGCTGCTCGCAGTCAACGCCCCGTCGCAGTGGTTGACTCCGCGACGGCCGCTGCTCGGCAGAAGAGCCGACGAGACCCGGTGTTCCGGCAACGCATCGGCACGCGATGACGAACGGCCGGTACCGCACGATCGCCGAACCGGCGACGGCCGAGATCGTGGTCAAGCGCTCCCGGTTCCGTTGCCTGCTGGCACGGGTGGACACCGAAGACGACGCACGCGGTCTGATCGCCGATCAGCGCAGAGTCAACTGGGACGCCCGGCATCACTGTTTCGCGATGGTGCTGGGGCCGGACGGCGCGACGCAGCGGTCCAGTGATGACGGCGAACCGTCGGGAACGGCGGGTGCCCCGATGCTGCAGGTCCTGCTCGGCCACGGGCTCAGCGACACGGTGGCGGTGGTCACCCGCTGGTTCGGCGGTGTGCTCCTGGGGGCTGGCGGACTGGCCCGCGCCTACGGTGACGCGGTGACCGCGGCCCTGCGAGAGGCGAGCGTCATCCGGCGGATGCTGTTCGACGAGGTCGTCGTCGAGTTGCCGCACGCGGACGCCGGCCGGGTGGAGAACGCGATACGCGCTGCCGCAGTGCGGGTGCTCGGCACGGACTACGCCCAGGTGGCCAGGCTGCGGCTGGCGACGCCGCCGGAGACCCTGACCGAGGTGACACAGCTGGTGAGCGAACTCACCGGTGGAACGGCCCGCCCCGAAATCGTCGGGCAGCGCTGGGTGGACCAGCCGGTGCAGTAGTGAGCTGTCCCCGCCTCAGGCCGGCAGGTTCCGCACGATGTCCTCGACCCGTTCTTTGGCGTCCCCGAACAGCATCTGGGTGTTCTCCCGGAAGAACAACGGGTTCTGCACCCCGGCGTACCCGGTGTTCATGGACCGCTTGAACACGATGACGTCCGTGGAGTTCCACACCTCCAGCACCGGCATACCGGCGATCGGTGAATCGGGTTCATCGATCGCGGCCGGGTTGACGGTGTCGTTGGCGCCGATGACGAGGACCACGTCGGTGTCTTCGAAGTCGTCGTTGATCTCGTCCATTTCCAGGACGATGTCGTAGGGCACCTTGGCCTCGGCCAGCAGCACATTCATGTGGCCAGGCAGCCGGCCGGCGACCGGGTGAATGCCGAAGCGCACGTTCACACCCTTGCCGCGCAGCTTGGAGACCAGGTCGGCCACGGCATACTGAGCTTGCGCGGTGGCCATCCCGTAGCCGGGGGTGATGATCACCGACTTCGCCCCGGCCAGCAGCTCGGCGGTCGCGTCGGCCAAGATCTCGCGGTGTTCGCCGTAATCCCGGGCCTCGCCGACGACACCGCCGTCGGAACCGAATCCGCCAGCGATGACGGAGATGAACCGCCGGTTCATCGCCCTGCACATGATGTAGGACAGGATGGCGCCGGAGGAGCCGACCAGCGACCCGGTGATGATCAGCAGGTCGTTGTTGAGCATGAAACCCGCTGCGGCGGCGGCCCACCCGGAGTAGCTGTTCAGCATCGACACGACGACGGGCATGTCCCCGCCACCGATGGCGGCCACCAGGTGAAAGCCGAGCAGCAGCGCCAGGACCGTCATGATCAGTAACGGGATCAGGCCGGGGCCGGCTCCGGTCTGCCCTTCTTCGTGGGCGCCGAGGAACCACAGCATGAGCGCGAAGGAGACGATGACGATGGCCAGGTTGAGCAGATGCCGGGCAGGCAAGACCATCGGTGCCGACTTCATCCGGGCGCTGAGTTTCAGGAAGGCGACGATGGAGCCGGTGAACGTCACGGCACCGATGAACACGCCCAGGAACACTTCCACGCCGTGGATGGTGGCCATGGAACCGGCGTTGCCCTCACCCGGGTCGAGGTAGGAGTTGAAGCCGACCAGTACGGCGGCGACGCCGACGAAACTGTGCAGCAGCGCAACGAGTTCCGGCATCCCCGTCATTTCGACGGTACGAGCCCGCCACGCCCCCACCACGAGTCCGACCAGCATCGCGACGGCGATGAGGGTGAAGGTGTAACCCAGACCGCGGAACCCGTCGCGAGTGGTCTGCTCGGCAGCCTTGAGCAGGGTCGCGAACAGCGCGATGCCCATGCCGATCATGCCGAAGACGTTGCCGCGCCGGGCGGTCTCGTGCTTGGACAGTCCGGCGAGCGCCGCGATGAACAGTACGCCGGCGATGATGTAGAGGCCGGGGATGAGCGTGTCGATGTGGGGGTTGTCCCAGAAGCCGGTCATTGTTCAGTCCTTCCGGAACATCTCGAGCATGCGCTTGGTGACCAGGAAGCCACCGAAAATGTTGATGCTGGCGACCAGGACGGCCACGAACGCGATCGCGGAGATCACCGAGTCGTCGTTGCCCACTTGCAGCAGGCCGCCGACCAGGATGATGCCTGAGATCGCGTTGGTCTCGCTCATCAGCGGGGTGTGCAGCGCGTGATGGACGTTGGAGATGACGTAATAGCCGACGAACACCGCGAGCGCGAAGACCGTGAAGTGGCCCAGGAACTGGGCCGGAGAGAACCACGCGATGATCGCGAACAGCACCGCCCCGATGCCCGCGTACGCGAGTCTTCGTCCGGGGCCGGATGGTGGCGTGGCGACCTCCGCGGAGACGGCGGGCGTCACCGCGGCGGGCTTCGCCGGGGCGGCGGACACCTGCACCGGTGGAGGCGGCCACATCGACTCACCGTCTTTGACCGCGGTGATGCCGCGCTGCACCACGTCGTCCATGTCCAGCACCAGCCGGCCGTCCTTGTCCGGGGTCAGCAACTTGAACAGGTTCACGATGTTGGTGCCGTACAACCCGGAGGCCTGGGCGGCCAACCGGCCGGCCAGGTCGGTGTAGCCGAGGATGGTGACACCACCGTCGGTGACGGTCTTCTCGCCCGCTACGGTGCCGACGATGTTGCCGCCGTTCGCGGCAGCCATGTCGACCATCACCGATCCTGGACGCATTCCGGCCACCGTGTCGGCGGTGATGAGTTCCGGAGCCGGCCGGCCGGGGATGAGCGCGGTGGTGATGACGATGTCCGCGGCGCGGGCCTCCTCGTCGTACATCGCGGCGGTGGCCGCCTTCTGTTCCTCGGTCATCTCCTTGGCGTACCCGTCGG
>PDWJ01002369.1_pt1 | contig 20291 bp, 22 predicted proteins | sample 1430881 | NCBI WGS metagenome assembly PDWJ01 (sample SAMN01162460, study PRJNA174530) | Oral metagenome, whole genome shotgun sequencing project. | biome: Marine environment; feature: Marine mammal; material: Swab sample of the gingival sulcus; isolation source: swab sample of gingival sulcus... | reverse complement strand
TATAGAGGAAGGCAGCAGTTCAGGAGCAGCGCTTCTTCCGCTGCCCTCACCTTCTTCGCTTGGTTCTGTTTCGTTTCAGGTGGCTGAACCGTCAGATGCTGCGCTCTATGTGTACGACCTTTCAGGCAGGTGTGTTTTCACCGTGTCAGGCCACTGGCAGTCAGGGACTCAGACCGTTCAGCTGCCCTGTCTCCCTGCAGGGCTCTACACTGTAAGGCTGGAATCAGGAAACTTCTCTGAAACTGCAAGGGCGGTGAAGCTGTGAAACGAGGCCCGGAGCTGATGCCCCGGGCTTCTTCGTAACTGGATCATTAATAAGCCAGCACAGTGATTCTGCTTGCCGGCTGCTGCCGGGAGCGTTAATGTGCTAACGCAGTGATTCTGCTTGCCGGCTACTGCCGAGAGCGTTAATGTGCTAACGCAGTGATTCTGCTTTCTGCATGGCTTCCATGGCCTGCTGGTTCCTGCCAAGTGTGCTGTAGGTCTGGGCAAGGTACTCGTAGTAGTCTGCGTTCTCCCCATCGTACTCAATGGCGGCAAGAATAGCCTGAAGGGCCATCTGATCTTCTTCAAGCCTGATGTAGTTTGCATAGAGCATGTACCAGGCGTTGGCATACTCCTCAGCTGTCAGACCCTGCTTATCTGTGAGCTGGGACATCACGGCGATAGACTCGTCGTAGTTCTCCATGATGAAATTGGCGTGGCCGATCATGGCAAGAACCTGATAAGTGTCGCCCAGTTTTGCGCGGCATTCCTCAAGGGCCTGAATACCCTCGTCGTATCTTTCCATCTCAATAAATGTGAAGCCTCTGGTGAGAAGAACGCCGGCAATCATCTCTTCAGCATCCTCATCGGTTATCCAGCCTTCATCAACACCATTCTGAATTGCTGCAAGAGCGTCATCATAGATACCCAGCGCCTCATCGTACTGCTGTGAAAGAATGTAGAACTCTGCAAGACCTGTCATAAGATCAGCGCTTGAAGGATCAATCTCAATGGCACTTCTGTAAATCTCAACAGCCTGATTCAGATAGCTCTCAGCCTCTTCATCGGTATCAGCATTGATGAAGAAGTTCTTGAGAATGGCGCCTGAGTTGTAGGAAGAAAGAACAACGCTGGCCTGCATTCTGTTCATGTCTTCTGTAGCCTGCTCGATGAAGGCAGGGTCACTGCTTTCTGCGATGCTCTGCTGATAGAGACCAATCTGTTCCATAGCTATTTCTATTGAAGCCTCAAAGCGCTCAAGAGCAGTGTCATAGTTATTCTGATTGAGAGCTATGTCACCAAGCATCTGGTCGAACTCAGGACGGGTGGGAACAATACTTTTGCCTGTTTCCAGCATATTCATTGCGCCGTCAATGTTGCCGTCCTGGGTATATGTGGCTGCAGTGTTGTAGAAAGCAGGCCAGTATGCTGCAAGCTCAGCACCGTAGGCGGGATCAAGTGTATAAGCCTCAGAGAATGCTTCTGCAGCATCTTCCCATTCCTTTATCATGCTGTGGGCTCTGCCCTTCCAGTACCAAACCTCTGCATTGGCGCTTTCTGCTCCGCCAAGAACACTGTCTGCAAGATGAATAGCTTCAGGGTACTCACCATTCTGTATGTGAACCTTGATTCCTGTTACTGCAGGTGAAGAACAGGCAGCAGCCAGAAGCATTAGCGCAACGGCAGGCGCCAGAACTTTGAAGAGTTTCAATTCAGTCCTCCTGTCAATGATTTAAACAAAAATCGCCGCAAGGCACGGTAACAGCAAATCTGCTTGATAAGGCCCTGAAAGTCAACCGCTCAGGGGCTTGACCTGAGTTCCAATTCATTGCAGAATTTTCGTTTGCGAAGGAGGGGTACCGCTGAACTGTTTTCTGATTCCATTCCTGCTCTGGCGCAGCATGCTGTTTGCTCTTCCTGAACAGGCAGTTCCGGTAAATTCATCTGAACGGATAGCCTGTATCAGTGTTGAGGAACAGGTAATAGTCTTTCTTGAAGGAGAGCAGGAAGCAAACCTTGCCCTTGTTTCCACAGGCAGGCCGCCGAGACACAGCACGCCTACAGGGCAGTTTGAAATACTCTACAAGAGATGGGCGCCTGTCTCAAGCACCTACAGAGTGAGAATGCCATACTGGCAATGCCTTGAGCCGACGGGAGCAATAGGTCTGCATCAGGCATCGCCTTCTGTTGAACACAGGCTTGGAGAACCTCTTTCACACGGCTGTGTCAGAATGGGAGGCTTCACTGCAAGGTGGGCCTACTTCTGGCTGCCTGTAGGAGCCAGGGTCTTTATCGACTGATCAGGTCAGCTCCGGTTTTTCCCTGTCAAGACTTGCTACGATTTCCTTTATCTTCTGGGAATCGCTGTCTGCCATTACCAGCGTTGCATCCTCTGTGGATACAACAGAGATTCCGCTGACACCTACAATTACTGTGAGCCTTCCGGTTTCATCATAGACAATGTTGTTTCTGCAATCAAGTGAAATGGTCTCACCTTTTGAAACACCTGCCTTTTTGGCTCCTGGCCAGTCGCCGATGTCACTCCACCTGAATTCCGCAGGCACCATGACAATCCTCTGTGTCTTCTCCATCACACCATAGTCAACTGACTGCGCTTCAAGCGCTTCATAAACTTCCGCTGAAGGTTCGGTGGTGTCGTCCATTTCAGACAGCGACCGGTAAAGTCCCGGCATGTGCTTTTTCAGCTCTTCAAGAAAAGTATCAACCTTCCACACAAACATTCCTGAATTCCAGAGGAAATCTCCTGACTCCAGGTATTTTTCTGCTGTGGCAACATCGGGTTTTTCTCTGAATCTTGATACCTTCCAGCCGGAAGAGATGCTCTCCCCCTTCTGCAGGTAGCCGTATCCTGTTGCAGGATGATCCGGTGTTATTCCTATGGTGCAGAGAAGGTCCTGTTCAGCAAGCTGGACCGCTTTGCGGACAGTACTCTCAAAACCGCTGACAGGTTCTATGAGATGATCACTGGCTGCAACCACCATGATATCTTTGCAGCATCCCCTTCTTCTGAGGGTTTCAGCAGCCCAACCGATGCACGCAGCTGTGTTTCTGCCAATTGGTTCCAGAAGAAGATTCTCCTTTTTCATATCCGGCAGCTGGGAAAGAACAGTATTCCTGTGCTCACTTCCTGTAACAACCATTATGTCACCGGAAGAAGCCAGATCGCTGAATCTCCCTGCTGTGAGCTGTATCATGGTTCCGCCTGGAAAGAGTTCCATGAACTGTTTCGGGCGTTTTCGAGTGGAGGCCGGCCAGAATCTTGTTCCCCTGCCGCCTGCCATTATCACAGGATGAATCTTCTCTGTCATTACAAAATCCTTACTATCCAGCTCTCGCCGCTGAGCAGAACACTTCCCCCTTCAGGAAAGAAAAAACACTTCCCTGTGTGATGGTCGTATGCAATCTCCATGGAATCCATCTGATTCGTTCCGAAAACCGCTTTTCTTATGGCGTAGTCTCCTGTTCCAAGAGGCAGTTCCGTTACCTTTTCCGCTCTTCCCTGATTAGACCAGTTTATAACCTGAAGCCCCTGCTCTACATGAAGTTCACGGGGCCTTCCATAATCCCAGAGCCTGTATGTAACCGTACAGTTCAGCTGGGCTTCAAGAACAGTCAGACCTCCGCCGAGAGCATGTACAGTTCCTGCCGGCAGATGAAACAGATCCCCCGGCTTTGCGGAATAATTGAGCAGCAGTTTCTCCACTGTTCCATCACGGACCGCAGCGGCAAACCTGTCAGGTGATGCTCCGTCCTTAATACCGTGGTAAATCCTTCCGCAGCCTGAAAGCACTGCCCAGGATTCGTCTTTTCTGGGGTCGGAGCCGTCAAGACCAGGGTGAACCTGAACAGATAAGTCCCTGGAAGCATGAAGTGTTTTCAGTATAACCGGAACTCTGCCGCCGAAGAAGGAATTCAGCAGTCTTTTTTCACCGGATGGGTTCACAGCAAAGTTTCCGTCGGAGAAAAGCCATATCTCCCCTATGGGCTCTCCCTCTTCCCTCACAGGAGGCAGTGCTCCCCATATGCGCTCCACCGGCTCAGGTATGCACTGCCAGATCACTTTCTCCCTGCAATCGTCTTCATGTATTCAAGTATTCCATGTCCTGTTCCGTCACGCTCAGGATGCCACTGAACCCCTGTAACCAGAGAATCTGAACTCTCAATGGCTTCAATAAGACCGTCAGGAGCAAATGCTGCCGCCATGAACCCTTCAGGTACCTTTTCAATAACCTGATGGTGGCATGAAGAAACCTTTTCACCGCTCTTCAGCGCCTGTGAGAGAAGGGTTCCTTTTACCACATCCACCATGTGAATAACAGGCTTTCTGTCAATTGATTCATGGGGCACATGATTCAGCCCTGCAGTATCCAGATCCTGAATTAAAGAAACTCCTTCAGCAATGGCAATTATCTGCATTCCCATACAGATTCCCAGCACAGGAATTGATTTTCTTCCGGCTTCTCTGTAAAGCTCCAGTTCCCAGAGAGGCCTTTCCCTTTCCGGCTCTCTGCTTCCCTGATCTTTTTTGCCGAAGAGGGAAGGATCAGGGTCTCCGCCTCCGGTGAGAACCAGAAGGTCAGCATCTCTCAATACCTCAGCAGGGTTCCCTCCGGGAAATATTGCAGCAGGAATAAACCCTGCTTCATAGAGCATACTTACATACGAACTGTTAAGCTGATACCTGTGAGACCCGCAGGTTGCGGCACTCTGTGAAGAACAGGGTTTCCAGACAGTGGTAAGAGCCGCTTTCAACTATCCGAACTCCGTCATTCTCTTAACGGAGACTGCAGCTTTTGCAGCAAGATCAGCAGGTATGGTTATTCCTTCTCCAGGATTCTCCAGAGCCATCAGCACTTTTTCAGGGGTAGTGAACGACATGTCTTTACAGACTATTCCCCCTGCAGAGGTAAACTCCCTGTCAGGGAAAAGGGTTTCCAGCCTGTATACCATTCCCTCTTCTGTACCTATGATGAATCTGCAGGCTTTGCTCTTCTCAACCTGCCTTATCATTCCACCGGTACCCAGAATGTAATCGGCCTCTTTCCAGAAAACAGGGGGGCACTCAGGATGAACCATTACCTCAGCATCAGGCCACTGGGTCTTTTTTGTTCTCAGATCCCTGATATCTGCTCCGCTGTGGGCGTGGCATCCACCCTGCCAAAGGTGAACCTGCTTACCTGTCTGCTTTTCAACCCATGTGCCCAGATTGCGGTCAGGGCCGAAGATGAGTTCATTTCCAGGGGCTGCCATAGATACCTGAACAGCATTGGCGCTGGTGCAGCAGGACCAGGCTTCTGCCTTTACTTCAACAGTAGAGTTCACATACACCACAGCAGGTACTCCAGGGTGCTTCCTCTTCACCTCTCTCAGTTCCTCTGCATTCATGGATGCAGCCAGGGAACAGCTTGACTCAGGCGCTGCAAGAATAACTCTGCTGGACGGAGAAAGGAGTTTGGCTGTCTCAGCCATGAACCGGACACCGCAGAACACCACGAGCTCAGAAGCTTCCCTTTCAGCTATTCGGGAAAGCTCCAGAGAATCTCCAACATGGTCTGCAATGTCCTGAACAGCGCCTGGCTGATAACTGTGGGCCAGAACCAGTGCGTCCTTCTCTCTCTTAAGTCTTCCTATTTCCTCAGCAATCCTGTCTGTCAATCTGTTTCCACCTCTCCTCAATGGAGATGATTCCTCCGCCTGTAACTGAATCGCCCTCATAGAGAGCGCCCACCTGCCCTGGAGCAACCGCTTTCTGCGGCTGATCAAAAAGAACTTCCCCTTCGGATCTGTTCCTGTCCAGCACAACCTGTGCAGCAAAGGGAGTTTTTCTGTATCTGGTCTGAAAGAGGCATCGAAAACTCTCCTGGTCAGGTCTCTGAAGCCAGTTGATACTATTCAACCTGCATTTTTTGCTGTAAAGGTCGTTTTCGTCACCTATAACCACCTGATTCAGCACTCTGTCAAGTCTTACCACATACTTCTTACCGGCGTGGGCACCTATCCCTTTTCTCTGCCCGGGCGTATACCCTGCAAGCCCTTCGTGCCTTCCTGTGACCCTTCCTGAAAGATCAACTATCTCACCGGGCTCGAAAACGGCATCATGGGTAAAACACAGATCCTGGCTTTCCTTTTCAATGAAAGGAAGACCTGATTCCTTTACCTGATTTCTTACATCCTCTTTCAGTGAATCACTGAGCGGGAAAAAGCATCTTGCAAGTATTCCATAAGGAACAAGGGAAAGAAAATAACTCTGATCCTTTGACCGGTCTGCACCTCTGCAGAGAAAACCGTTCCTCATTCCTGCATAGTGGCCGGTTACAAGCAGCTCATTCTTATCAAGAAGCGAAAAAGGCATTGCCAGTTTGACACCTGCATTGCACAGAGCACAGGGATTAGGCGTTAGCCCCTGCTTCATCATTGTCTGCGAAGGGCCTTTAACCAGTTCCCTGAAACTCTCCTGCCCTGGAATTACTGTGAGTTCCACACCAAGTTCACTGCAGGCTTCAGCTGCCTCAGAGGGAACACCGCTTTCTCTCACATCAACAAAAACCGCTCTGGTCCGCTGAAACAGTTTTGCAGATCGGAGCAGAGCGGCAGTTGAATCAACCCCGCCTGATACGCAGACCAGGGCAGATGTCATTTATCAGGCTCCGAACTTGCCCAGCCTGCCTGCAGAGGCAAGTAGAAGGGGCATAAGTTCATAACCCCTGAATGTTCCAAGAGCGCCGGCGGCAGATTCCCGTTCTGTGAACCTGCAGTTCCATCCGATACGCTGATGACCTCCGTGGATGAGAACAGGAACAGGATGCCAGCTGTGGAGCTTCATAGGGCATGGTGTAGAGTGGTCTCCGGTTATGCAGACCACATCGAACCCGAGACCAAGAAGACCTGGAAGGGCTCTGTCGAAGTTTTCAACCTCCTGGACCTTTCTGCGGTAATCACCGTCTTCTCCGGAGCTGTCAGTGTACTTGTGGTGAAGGAAGACAAAATCGCTACCCTCATCCAGAGCCTTCTTCGCCGCCTGAGTCTGACCGTCAAGACTGGAAGGTTCAACAGGCATAACTTTCATTCCTGCAAGGGATGCAACGCCTCTGTACATTGGATAGAGAGCAACTGCCGCAGAGTTAAGATGATACTTTTCCTTCAGCCCGGGCATTGTTCCGTGAAGGGCAAAGCCTCTGAGAAGAAGCCCATTGGCAGGTTCTCTGTTCTTAAGAATTTCTTCAGCCTGGGCAAGAAACTTATTCACAACAGATACTGATTTCTCAGGCCCCTCCAGAATATGCGGTTTTTCCCCTGTAAGCCCTGGATCGGTGTCGTTCATTTCATCGGAAAGCCCCGGGCCTCTGAAGACCACACAGGCCCGATGCTCCTTAACAGGCTCAACGAAAACCTCAAAACCTGGAATGGTTATTTCCTTCAGCGCATCTGTGAGTTCGGCACATTTTTCAGTTGGAATTCTGCCGGCTCTTCTGTCTGTGATAACACCGTTATCATCCAGTGTGCAGAAGTTTATTCTGGCGGCCAGATCACCCTGTTTCAGACTGAACCCTATACCCAGAGCTGCAAGAGCGCCTCTGCCCACCAGGTACTTTACAGGATCATATCCGAAGAGAGCCAGATGACCGGGGCCGCTGCCGGGAGTGATTCCCTGCCCCACAGGAAGATGCTGTCCAAGGGCGGATATGGAGGCCAGCTTATCCATGTTGGGTGTTTCAGCAGCTTCCAGAGGTGTCATTCCATCCAGTTCGCCAATGGTAGTGTCACCTACTCCATCCATTACTGCAAGAAGTATGGAGCCGCCCTTCTCAAGGACAAGCTCTGATACGATATCGGTATACATTCAGTCAACTCCTTCTCAGGAATAATCAATAGAGCCGGAGTCGGTTATTACCCCTGCTGCGAATGGCTTCTCACCGTTCTCTTCAAGTATCTTCATCATTCTGCCAGGCTGTTCAGTAGTAATAAGGAAACCTGCTCCCATATTGAATGCTCTTCGCATCTCGGTATCTGCAATACCTCCCAGTTTCTGTATCAGTCTGAATACAGAGGGAACAGGCCATGAAGGAGTGATCAGAGCTCCGCAGCCTTCAGGAAGTATTCTGCAAAGATTGCCTGGTATGCCGCCTCCGGTAATATGGGCCATGCCGGTAACGATTCCCTCTTCCAGTAACGGCTTCATCTGCAGCAGATAGCTTCTGTGAACTTCAAGAAGAGCATCTCCAACAGTTATGCCCTCAAGCTCATTCGGGGTGTCTTTAACTGAGAAGCCTGCCTTTTCGAAGAGAACAGCCCTTGCCAGGGAGTACCCGTTTGTGTGAAGGCCGGATGAAGGAAGACCGACAATGGTCTGCCCAGGTCTCACAGCAGAGCCGTCTATGATCTTTGATCTCTCGACCACTCCCACAATGGTTCCTGCAACATCGTAGTCACCCTTATTGTAAAATCCGGGCATCTCTGCAGTTTCCCCGCCTAGAAGAGCAAAACCGTTTGCGCTGCATGCCCTTGCAAGACCAGTTACAATAGCCGCTGCCACAGAGGCATCCAGGCTTCCGCAGGCGATGTAATCCATGAAGAAAAGCGGATATGCCCCCTGAACCAGAATATCGTTCACACAATGGTTAATAAGATCACTTCCCACTGTTGAGTAGTCGCCTGACATTGCGGCAACCTTCAGTTTGGTTCCCACACCGTCCATGCTTGAGACCAGCACAGGAGCTTCCATTCCTTTGAAGTCAGCGTTGTAGAGACCTCCGAAGTGCCCCAGTTCAGAGAGTACATTGGGGTTGAAGGTTTTTCTGACCTCCTTCTTCATCAGCTCAACTGCCTTTTCACCTTCGTCTATGTCAACGCCGCTGGCCTTGTAATCTATTCCGCTCATTCTGTAACCCTGTCCAGCTGATTGGTGGAAAGGTAATAGCTTAATCTTTCGTCGATTCGGGCCCTGTTCAGCTCTCTCAGCGCTTCAACTCCGAAACCGCCGATGGCAAAACTTGCTGTAACTGAACCGTAGCAGAGGCCTCTGGTAATGCTTCTGAAGGTAAGAGGATCACCTGTACCGGAGAGGAATCCAAGCATTCCTGCTGCAAAACTGTCACCGGCGCCTGTGGGATCTATAACCTTATCCACAGGACAGGCAGGAAGGAGGAAGGGCCTCGGCCCGCCCAGTACCATCACACCGCTTGCTCCAAGCTTTATCACAACGAACTCCGGACCCCGTTTGAGCATGTAGCGACCGGCCTTGAATAAATCGTTTGAACCTGAAAGCTGCCTTGCTTCAGAAGCGTTCACAAAGAGAAGGTCAACCTTCTTCATAGCCTGAAGCACCGCGTCCTTCTTGTGTTCTATCCACAGGTTCATTGTATCCATTGCTATCCATCTGGGACTCTCGATCTGCTCAAGCACTTTAAGCTGAAGATCCGGGTCTATATTGGCCAGGAACACACATGGAGTCTTTCTGTAGTTCTCAGGAAGTTCAGGGTCGAAACTTGCGAAAACACCCAGTTCAGTCCTGATTGTCCTTGCATCTCCGAAATCAGGACCGTAAACCCCTTCCCACCTGAATGTCGGGCCTCTTCCGGTCATAAGACCTTCAACATCCACATTCCTTGTCTTCAGAAACTCACGCTCCCTGCTGGGAAAGTCAGGGCCTACAACTCCTACTATCCGCACTTTGTCAAGCTGGCCCGCAGCCAGCCCGAAATAAACCGCAGAACCGCCGAGGGTATCCTCTGCCTTGCCGGCAGGTGTTGTGAGCGTATCAAGCGCAACTGATCCAACAACAAGAACAGACATCACTGTTCCTCTCTACATCTTCTCGGGGGCTTTCACCCCGATTATTCTCAACATATCATTCAGTGAATTTCTTACTGCGCTGCAGAGCATGAGCCTGGCTGCAGTGAGTGACTTGTTACCAGGGTCATGAACCCTGTGATGCTGATAGAAGCTGTGGAAGGCTGTGGCTACTTCAGCAAGCATTTCTGTGATTCTGTGGGGTTCCAGAGCTTCAGCTGCAGCATGTATTCTCAAAGGAATGGTCTCAAGAAGACGCATGAGATCCCTCTCCCTTTCCCCTGTGAGAAGGTGCGCGTTTTTCTCACCGCAGGCAAGTATGGTCTGAACACCAGGGGTATTTCTGAAGATGCCTGATATGCGGGCAAAAGCATACTGCACATAGAACACAGGGTTATCATCGCTGTCAGAGGCTGCAGATGCCAGATCAAAATCCATGTGAGCCTCTGCTCTTCTGGTGAGGAAGATGTACCTTACAACATCCGGTGCGCCAACCTCTTCAACAAGATCGCGAAGGGTGACGAACTCTCCCTGTCTTGTGGACATCTTAACCTTTTCTCCGTTGCGAAGCAGTGTTACGAACTGATGAAGTATGGTCTTAAGCACACCCTTTACCCGCTCTTCACCCAGAAGCCTTGTGAGAGCAGCCTCAACATCCCTGCATGTGTCAATGTGGTCAGAACCGAAGATGTCAACTATCAGGTCATAGTTCCGTGAAAACTTGTTCAGGTGATAGGCAATGTCCGGCATTCTGTAGGTACAGGTACCATCATCACGAATTATAACCCTGTCCTCAGGCCTTCCCATTTCAGTGAGCTTCAGCCAGAGTTTTTCAGGCGCCTGAGAGTCACTGTAAACAACATTCTCATTCCTCAGCTTCTCGATTGCCTGGTTAACTGCATGTGGAATAAGGTCGCTCTCAGGAAAAAACCTGTCAAACTTTATGCCCAGCAGTTCGAGATCACCTTTAATAAGCTCAAAAGCTCTTTCTGCTCCATAGGCTCTGAATACAGCAAGATCCTCAGGCCAGGAAAGGTGATCCCCTTTCAGAGACCTGAGGTCTGCAGCCCATTCACGAATGTATTCACCCTTGTAGCCGCCTTCAGGAATATCCATTTGACCGCCGGCGTTCTGCATATATCTGGCTGCAACCGACTGGGCCAGTCTCTCCATCTGCTTTCCGGCATCATTGAAGTAATACTCTCGCTCCACCTTCCAGCCTGATGACTCAAGAAGACCTGAGACAGCATCTCCCAGAACAGCCTGCCTGCAATGCCCCACAGTAAGCGGACCTGTGGGATTGGAGCTGACAAATTCCACCAGTGCTGTTCTGCCTTTTCCTGTGTCAGGCATCAAACCGGTTATTCCGGAATCAGACATACAGGCGATAACCTCTTGAAGGTAACTGTTGGAAAGGGTGAAATTAAGGAAGCCGGGCCCGTCAACACTGACCTTTTCCACCTGGGATACACCCTTTACCGCAGCAGCCATCACAGCTGCGATCTCCACTGGAGGCTTCTTCACCACACCTGCCAGGGGCATGGCCGAACTGCAGGCCAGATCACCCATCTTCAGGTTTCTGGACGGTGTAACCTCCACCGGTGGCTCCTCTGTACCGAAATGCTCGGTAAGGGCCCGGGCCATAAGTAAAGCAAGGGTTGATCTAAGCTTCAGAGGTGATACTGAAGGTGAAGTCATCGTCAGGATCCGTTCCGTGTCTGTCCTGGAACTTCTTCACAGGAGCATCACTCCAGAGTGATTCCAGGTTGTAGTAGTTTCTTACTTCCGGCAGAAAAACATGCACAACGAAATCAACGAAATCCAGAAGTATCCAGCTGCCATCATCATAACCTTCCTTGTGATGCAGCCTCCATCCCAGTTCCCTTGCTGATCTTTCAAGGTGATCAGCTATGGCCCTGCTCTGTATCCGGTTATCAGCTGTGGCAATGATGAAGATATCCATTGTGAGTGGAAACTCCGTCATATCCATTGCGGTCACATCATACCCGTGCCGCTGGTGAATTGCCTCGACAATCTCCTCAAGTATGTCAGGGCTTTCAGTTTCGTTACTCAAGCAGACCTCCGCTCAGTCTCTGTATGGTATGTAATTAGATGGATCATCCCTGTCCCGTCCAAGTATCACCGAAACATCCACAGACGGCTCAACACCAGGAGGAGGCAGCAGCATCACAACTGATGAATCCCCTACACCGAGAGCTTCTGCAACAAGCATTGCTCCGGAAAATGACCTGTGGTGAGATATGACCATTGTAACCTCGTAGTCCATTTCCATTGCATTCAGCGGAGGCCCTGGAGCATAGAAAACCGCCTGACCGCTGCGGGTTTCCAGAAAGTTCTGGGCCCTCATAGCAAGGTCTGAAACACCGGCGCCGTTCCGCACCTCTATGAGAATAGTATCCGGAGGAGGGGTGGAATCGGAAATGTGAAACACATTCACCATCTCCACTGCTTCCTCCACGATCCGTTCAGGTGAATAAAGAATTGCAAGGGTGGCAAGGCTTCCTGCTGCAAGGGATATAAGAATTACCGGCCAGAGTTTTTTTTCGGTTCTTCTCTTCCTTCCGGAACCTTTCCTTCTTCTGCTCAACAGCTCTCCCTGAAAAGAGGTGTCAGTATTTCAAGAGCCTTCTCAAGGGACTGGGAAACCACCCTGATACCTCCTACAGTGGTCATGAAATTAGTGTCCCCTCCCCATCTTGGAAGCATGTGAATGTGAAGATGGCCTGGAATACCGGCACCTCCTGCGCTTCCCATGTTCCATCCGCCGTTCATCCCCTGGCACTTCATTCCTTTACGGAGTGCGTTTTCAGCCTTTTTCACAAGCGCCATCATCTCTGACATCTCATCATTGTCAAGGGAGCCCATGTCAGAAATATGCCTGCATGGAACTATCATAAGGTGCCCGTTAATGTACGGATACCTGTTAAGTACCACAAAGAACTTTTCTCCTCTGAAGAGAACCAGATTCTTCCTGTCATTTCTGGAATCATCTGACGCAATGGAGCAGAACACACACTTCCGGCCCTTCTCCTCAGGTGAAGAGACATAGTCGTATCGCCAGGGCGCCCAAAGTCTGTCTGTCATTGCCGGACACCTGTAACCGAGTATTCCGCAACCACAGCGCCAGGTTCAATCATCCCTGCCTCAATTACAGCCCCGTCACCTATTCTGGCCCCTGCACCGATAACTGTATCACCGGAAAGCCTGCAGTTTCTTCCGATAACTGCACCTCTGCCTATGGTTACCGAGTCTTCAATCCACACAGTGGAGGGATCAGGAATAATAACTCCATTCCTCAGGTGGTTCTCTGCAACCTGCTTCTTCATGGCATCTGTACATGCTGAAAGCTGCACAGGATCGTTAACTCCTGCCACCTCTTTCCAGTCAGGTGTGAATACCTGCAGAGCACTGCCGCCTGAATTTCTCACCACTTTTACAGCATCGGTTAGATAGAATTCGTTCTGTGAATTAGAGTTACCTATCTCCGGCAGAATCTTCAGCAGAACCTCTGCCTTAAAGACCATGATGCCTGTGTTTATCACCTTACAGGCCTTCTCCTCAGCAGTTGCATCCTTTTCCTCAACAATGCGCTGAATCATGCCGTCTTCAGAACAGATTACCCTGCCGTATCCTGTAACCTCAGGAGGAGTGGTGCTGAGAACCGCCATTCCTGCTCCAGACTCCCGTCTTGCTTCCATGAGCCTGGCAACAGTTTGCCATCTAAGCAGAGGAACATCACCGAGAAGTACCACAACTTCTTCAGTATTCTCCGGAAAAGGCAGAGCACACTGAACTGCGTGGGCCGTTCCAAGCTGCTCCTCCTGAACCGCCCAGTGCCATCCTCTGCTCTCAAGTATCGGAATCACATTTTCTCTGCCGTGGCCTACCACTACAGTGATGCTGTCCACACCGGCGGCCTCTGCGGTTTCAGCAGCTCTCTGAACCATGGGTTTTCCAAGTACCTTGTGAAGAACCTTGGGAAGGTGGGACTTCATACGGGTTCCTCTGCCTGCTGCAAGAATTACTGCTGTTGACCCCATCAAAGCTCCCTGGGATTAAGGTTTGAATCGTCAGCCACAACCACAACAGATTCAGGAATAGGCTCATTCCGGTTGTCAAGCCACACAAACTGCAGGATTATTACCCTGTCCCCAGGATGGCACAGCTGCGCCGCCGCACCGTTGATACAGATGGTTCCACTGCCTGGCTCGCCTTTGAGCACATAGGTTTCAAACCTGTTGCCTGTGTCAATGTCGGCAACAAGCACCTTCTCTCCAGGGAGGATTCCAGTCATATCCAGCAGGTTACTGTCAATGGTTATGGACCCCATATAGTCAAGCTCAGCCTCTGTTACGACCATTCTGTGCAGTTTGGATTTCAGAAAGCACCTAAGCAAATCAAACCTCCGGCTCGATCAGTATGTTATCAATCAGTCTCGTATTACCGGCATATACTGCCGCTGCGAGAAGAACTCCTGAATCAGCAGTTTCCCTGGGCTCCATTGACTCAGGATCAACTGTCTCTGCGTATTCAATTCTGAGAAGAGGCTTTTCAGCAACAACTCTTCTGAACTCGTCCAGAAGAACACTACATCTGGTTTCACCTGCAGAGGCCAGTGACCTTGCAGAAAGCATTCCCTTTCGTATTGCCGGCGCCTGTTCTCTCTCATCAGTGGAAAGGTAGGCGTTCCTGCTGCTCATTGCAAGCCCGTCAGGCTCCCTGACTGTGGCAACTGGAACTATCTCAACTGCCAGCCTCAGATCCCTGTTCATTCTTCTGAGAACAGCCAGCTGCTGATAGTCTTTCTCTCCGAAAACGGCATAATCCGGCTTGACTATCCCGAAGAGAACAGCAACAACCGTTGTTACACCTTTAAAATGCCCTGGACGGTGTGCGCCGCAGAGACCGGCACTGACTCCTGAGACAGAGACCTCAGTGGAAAAACCTTCAGGATAGATAACATCTGCATCAGGTATGAAGACCGCATGGACACCAAGTTTCTCAAGAGCGGCACAGTCCTTCTCCAGCTGCCTCGGGTACCTGTCCAGATCTTCCCCTTCTCCGAACTGGGTGGGATTGACGAAAATGCTCACAACAACCCTCTCGGCAAGAGCAAGTGCTTTCCTCACCAGTGCAAGATGCCCTTCATGCAGAGCGCCCATGGTAGGCACAAGCGCAACGCTCAGCCCCTGCTCCCTCCATCTGTTACTGATATACGAAGTATCCTTTTCAGAGGACAGTATCCTCAAATTTTCAAACCTCCGCTGATTGACGGCGTGAACCCCTGAAGTCCGCCGGGGTGGTTGAGCACTGCTTTCACCAGACCTTCAAACGCTTCACGGTCCCTTCTGAAATCCACACTGTCCGTATTTACTGCAAGAACAGGATACGAACTGTCGTGCAGAAACCACCTGTTGTAGGAATCGACCAGTTCGTCCAGCCAGTTTCTGTCCATATCCTTCTCAAAACTCCTGCCGAACCTGTTTATCCTGTCAATGAGTACACCGGTGGAGGCCTGCAGATAAATCACCAGATCCGGAGAAGGTGCAGGTGATACAAGTTGCGCCGCCAGTTTCTCATACAGTTCAAACTCTTCCGGAGAAAGACTGGCCCTTGCGAAGATCAGTCCTTTGCCGAAGAGAAAATCGCTTATCATATACCTGCTGAACAGATCAGGCTGGGCCAGAGCGCTCTGTCTGGCATACCTTGAAAGAAGGAAGGAAACCTGAGCCTGAAAACCGTGTTTGCCCCTGTCGCGGTAAAAGAGGGGAAGAAAAGGGTTTTCACCTGTTTCCTCAAAGATGACCCGCCCTTCAAGGCGCTCACCGAGCATTCCGGCAAGGTGTGTCTTTCCAACCCCTACAGGACCCTCCACAACAAGGTATCGTCCATTCCTCAAGCAGGTTCTTCCCCCTGTCAGTATCCGTTCAGCGTACCTTTGAATATAATGGATGAACTGTCATTCACATGACTGAGAAGTTCAGCTGGAGTTTTACCAAGGCCGGGGATCTCTTCTTCCCACACATCAGAGAGGGGAACCAGAACAAATTTTCTCAGTGACATTCTTGAATGAGGGAGTTCCAGTTCAGGGCGGGAAACACCGCCCTGAAGGAAAAGTATGTCCACATCAAGAGGCCTTTCTAAACCGAGTTTACGAACTGGAGAACCTTCCCTGGCCTCAAGAGACCTGCAGAATTCAAGCAGTTCCGTATCACTGCCGCTCCAGCAGCCTGAAACAGCCGCATTGAGAAACTCGCCGCCTTTGACATTACCCCAGGGCGGCGTTTCGTATACAGGGGATACTCTCAGCTGCGACACCCGCTTATCTGAACTGATTGAATCTGCGCACCTCTGAAGAGCACCCATCACATCACCAAGGTTGCCCCCGAGGCTGAGCGCGAAGCTACCGGCTTTCAACTGTAACCGATGCACAGGTCATTTTCGGATTCACAGGAGGCTGAATCTTGTGAACAGTAACCTTCCAGCCCCCTGGCCATCTTTCATCAAGGAGTTCCAGAATGTGACATGCCAGCTCTTCTATGTACAGGTACTCCTTTTTCAGTGAAGACTCAAGCATTGATGTGAGTTCTGAATAGTCCACAACAGGAACGCCGTTCTTCATCAAAAGACCTTCTCGGGTTATATCCACAGGGACCCGTCTGGTCTCTATTCGCTCAAAATCATACAGACCTAGCCTGAGCGTCAGACCAATCTCCTTCAGTAAAAGGGTTCCCTTTACTCCCCTGGCTTCTTCAGCCACTTGAGCAGCCGTCCCTTCTTCAGCTCCATCTGCTCCAGCCTGCCCACCGCCTGGTGTATTCTTGAAGATGGTATGGTAAGCGCAAACCTGATGTAGCCTTCTCCCCAGGAGCCGAAACCGCTTCCAGGAGTAATCACGATACCTGCCTGATTTATCATCTTTCTGGCGAAAACCATTGAATCAGCACCTCTGGGCAGCTTTACCCAGACATAGAATGTTCCAGGAGAATCGAAAGTGTCCCAGCCGAGACCGGAAAGACCTTCAACAAGAATCTTCCGTCTCTCCCTGTAAACATCAAGCCTCTCATTAAAGCGGGAAATATCCATCTCCATTGCAACGGCACCGGCTTTCTGAATAGCGGTAAACACTCCGGAGTCAATGTTTTCCTTTGCTCCCGCAAAGGTATTCACAAGGTCTGAACTGCCTGCCACAAAACCGATTCGCCAGCCGGTCATGTTGAATGTCTTGGAGAGGCTGTGGAACTCCAGAACCACATCTTCAGCTTCGGGAACCTGAAGGAAGCTCATAGGTTTCTCACCGTCAAACCGTACATGGCTGTATGAGTTGTCGCTGACCAGCAGCAGGTTGTTCGACCTGGCAAAATCAACCATGGACTTCATTTGGTCGTATGTGACAACTGCTCCTGTTGGATTGTTGGGGTAATTGAGAAAGAGAACCTTTGCCTCCCTTAGAACCGCTGGAGGTATCCTTTCAAAATCAGGAAGGAAGCTGTTCTCCCACTGAAGTGGAAGATCCACCGGAATTGCATCTGCAAGTATTGCTGAAGCCCTGTATACAGGATAGCCCGGATTGGGAACCAGCACCAGGTCTCCCCTGTTGCAAAAGACCATGGGTACATGGGCTATACCCTCTTTGGAACCTATTACAGCAGCGGTCTGGCATTCAACTCCGAACTGGCTCTTCATCCAATGAGCGCAGGCTTCTCTGTAGAAGTCACTGCCTTCTCCAGATGGATACCTGTGAAAAGCCGGTTCTGCAAGGGCCTCCTGCCCTGCTTTCACTATTTTGGAAGGAGTTGGCATATCAGGGTCACCGATACCGAAATCAATAAGGTCCAGACCGCGTTTTCTCGCTGCCTTCTTTTGTCTGTCAAGCTCGGCGAACAGATAGGGCGGCAGTTTGCTCAACCGCTCTGAGGCACTTATCAGAGGCTTTTTGGTCACAGGGTCTCCTTTCGTCTTATTGGGAGCAATATAGTACGACGATGAAGCTCTCAGATATTCCCGCACAGACGAAACAGCTCTGAAATGCTCATACCCTTTGATGCTGAAACAGGCACTGTAAAAGCAGCGGTAAAGGTTCTTATAGGGCTCTGCCGTCCTCCGGAAACACTCCGTCAGGGAGAATCCTCCATAGACCTCCGTACAAGACAGAAGGAGCACACCCGCAAGCAGAAGGAACTGGCTCTGGAGCTGAACGCTGAAATGGAAGTACCTGCGGTAATGGCCCTTTCCAGGAATGGCATCAATTTCGTCATATCAGGCAGGGCTGATCTTCTTGCAGGTGATGAGACTGTTTACGAGGTAAAAACCGCACATCCTGTTCCTGAAAAACCTGCTGTACTCCATAAACTTCAGCTGCTCTACTATTGTCAGGCTCTGAAAGCGGAGCAGGGAGTATTGGTTTACACAGACCCTGACTCGCAGGAATCAGCTGAGTTTCCTCTTGACATGGAGGAAGAGACAAGACTATGGGATGAATTTCTTGAAGATGTGTCACTGTTTGTAAAAGATGAATGGCGAAGACACAGAGAACTTGAAGAAGATCTTGGGAATTTCACCTTTCCCTTCAGCAAAATCCGTTCAGGGCAGCAGGAAATTATCGACAGGGTCAGAAATAACAGCATCAAGAGAGGTGAACTGCTCATACAGGCCCCTACAGGGACAGGAAAAACAGCAGCTGTACTCACAGGCGCCATCCCCCCTGCAGTGAACAGCTGGCACATACTCTTCTTCCTCACCGCCAAAAACACACAGAAGCAGATACTTGCAGAGACAATGGAAAGAATAATAGACAATGGCTTTCATTTCAGGACCATCATTATCTCTTCCAGGGAAAACTCATGCCCTATGGACTTTGAGAACTGCAACCCTGAGGAATGTCCCTGCGCTGAGCAGTTCGGCAAAAGAATAAGAGAATCCGGAGTTGTAAAAAAGCTTACCGAGAGAATACTCATCACACCGGAACTGATTATGGAAAAGGCAGTAGATGCTCAGGTCTGCCCCTTTGAACTCTCTCTCTTCGTCTCCCAGAGATGCGACCTTGTTGCCTGTGACTACAACTATGTCTTTGATCCTGGAATACAGCTGAAAAGGTTTTTCGCCGACGACTCCACCGCTGCCAGATGCGTTCTGCTGGTGGATGAAGCTGCCAATCTTCCTGAGAGGGTCAGAGGAATCTGGTCACCTGAACTGCGCACATCATGGATGGAAAAGACCTGGATGTATGCAAGAGGCAACAGAAGAATGCAGAACCTGCTTCGCCCCTGGAGAAAACTGCTTCAGGCTTATGCGCCTGACCCATGGCCCCACAGGGAGAGAGAAGTTAAACTTCCTGAAGATATGAAACTGCCCACTATAGACAGAAGAAGATGGCAGAAGGTAATTGCTCCAGCCTCAGACACACCTAAGGAAACAACACTGCTGTGCAGGTCCATAACCGGCTTCTCCAGGGTCTCGGAGAGGCTTGATGAACGGTTTCACCTGCTTGCAGAAAAAGACGGCAATGACACACTGATCAGATGGTTCTGCACCGATCCGTCCATCTTCATAACAGAAGAACAGGTAAGGTGCTCATCCATATCATGTTTCAGCGCCACACTTGAGCCTGTGAAACACTTCGCAGACGAACTGGGGCTCACAGATGAACACACTTCAGATGCAGTGGGCTGGCCTTTTCCAAAAGAGAACCTGAAGGTCTGGATTGATGCAGGAGTGAACACCTGCTACCGGTACAGAAAAGAACAGACTCGGAAGATACTGGACAGACTGAAAGGGGTCAGAAAAAAAACCCCTGGAACATGGATGGTTTTCTTTCCATCTTTCGCCTGGATGGAACAGATAGTACTGGCTGCAGGTAACAGCGACCTGGAGCTGATATTCCAGAAGAGAGAGATGACCACACAGGAAAGGGAAGAATTCCGGAACCTTATCAACCAGGGCGATCATCTGGTTCTGGCAGTTGCCGGAGGGCTCTTTGCAGAAGGTGTTGACCTCTCCATTCCGGACTTGAGGGGATGCTTCATAGCGGGCCCTTCCCTCCCGTCACTCTCACTGAAGCAGGAACTGCTGAAAGAAAGGTACCATGAAACAGGCAGAGACGGATTTCTTCACGCCTTTGCCATTCCGGGAATCAACAGGGTCATACAGGCAGCAGGAAGGCTGATACGAAACGAGCACCAGAAGGCCGACCTTATACTTCTGGGTGAACGGTTCATCAGACAGCCCTACATAGACCATCTCCCTGAACACTGGTTTCCACTGAGAGTGATAAGAAACGGCAAGGTGTTCCTCAGCAACAGATAATGTACATTGACTTCGCTTCTCCGTCAGCTGATAACTGAGCGCCACCGTCTGAAGACGGTGGGTTCGCCTGCGACTAAAGTCGCCTAAAGTACCTCGCCGTCCACAAGCCATCATTCTGTTACCTTGAACACTTCTTCATTCTGGGGCTCGACATCCTGATTCTTTATGTA
>PDWJ01003417.1_pt1 | contig 20292 bp, 20 predicted proteins | sample 1430881 | NCBI WGS metagenome assembly PDWJ01 (sample SAMN01162460, study PRJNA174530) | Oral metagenome, whole genome shotgun sequencing project. | biome: Marine environment; feature: Marine mammal; material: Swab sample of the gingival sulcus; isolation source: swab sample of gingival sulcus... | reverse complement strand
AACGATAAAAAATTAAAAGAAAAAATAGAAAATAATATATCTTCACAATATAAGTTCGATGAAAATAGAAAAATTATACTTGTAACTGGACATAGAAGAGAAAACTTTGGACAAGGATTTATAAATATCTGTAAAGCTTTAAAAACACTAGCTGATAATAATCCAGATATAGACATAGTTTATCCAGTACACTTAAATCCAAATGTACAAAAACCTGTAAAAGAGATACTTTCAGATACATCAAATGTATATCTAATAGAACCACTTCAATATGAAAGTTTTATATATATGATGAATAGATCATATTTTATTATAACAGATTCAGGTGGAGTTCAAGAAGAAGCACCAAGCTTGGGAAAACCAGTATTAGTAATGAGAGATACAACAGAGCGACCAGAAGCCTTTACCGCTGGAACTGTGAAATTGGTTGGAACAAATCCCGAGTTAATCATAAGTGAAGCTCAACGGCTTTTAGATGAAAAGTCAGAATATGAAAAAATGTCAAAATCACATAATCCTTATGGAGATGGTAAAGCTTGTGAAAAAATAGTAAACTTTATAAAGGAAATAGATGAATAATAGTAGATTTAAAAAAGTATGTGTGATAGGACTTGGTTATATTGGTCTTCCTACTGCTACTGTGTTTGCTTCAAGAAAAGTGAATGTAGTAGGTGTAGATATAAATCAAGAAGCAGTTGATACTATAAATCAAGGTAAGATTCATATAGTTGAACCTGACCTTGATATTTTGGTTCATTCTACAGTTAAGGATGGATTTTTAAAAGCTACTACTACACCACAAGAAGCTGATGCTTTTATAGTAGCAGTACCCACTCCTTTTAAGGGTGATAAACATGAACCAAATTTAGATTATATAAAATCAGCTTCAAAAGCTTTGGCAAAAGTTCTTAAAATTGGTGATTTAGTTATTTTAGAATCAACTTCTCCTGTTGGTGCTACAGAAAAAATGGCGGAGTGGTTGGCAGAAGTTAGAAGTGATTTAAGCTTCCCTCAACAAAATGGAGAAAACTCAGATATTAGAATAGCACATTGTCCAGAGAGAGTTCTTCCTGGGCATGTTATAAGAGAACTAGTAGAAAACGATAGGATAATTGGAGGAATGACTCCTAAGTGTACACAAGATGCAGATGAACTTTATAAGATATTTGTAGAAGGTGAATGTATAGCTACAAATGCAAGAACAGCAGAAATGGCAAAGCTTACAGAAAATGCCTCAAGAGATGTTCAAATAGCTTTTGCAAATGAATTATCAATCCTTTGTGATAAAATGGGTATAGATGTTTGGGAACTTATATCTTTGGCAAATAGACATCCAAGGGTAAATATCCTTCAACCTGGCTGTGGAGTTGGTGGACACTGTATAGCTGTTGATCCTTGGTTTATAGTAAATGCTTATCCTGAAGAGGCGAGGCTTATAAATACTGCGAGAAATGTAAATGATGGAAAACCTTATTTTGTGATAGATAAAGTAAAAGAAGCTGTAAAAGATATAAAAAATCCAAAGATTGCTTGTTTAGGACTTGCTTTTAAACCTGATATTGATGATTTAAGAGAATCTCCAGCACTAGAAATAACTAAAATGTTATCAGATATAGATGGTTATGAGATATTAGCAGTTGAACCAAATATAGAAACTTTGCCTAAAGTTTTGGAAAATAGAAAAAATGTTTCTTTAGTAGAATTAGAAGGGGCTAGAAAAAATGCTGACCTTATTTTAGTTTTAGTGGGGCATAAAGAGTTTAAAATAATGGATGAGAAAAAAATAGTATTAGATTTTTGTGGAGTTAATAAATAAAAATGTTAAACATACTTAATTTAATAGGAAGAGAAAAAGAATTGTTTTATGATGATATAAAAAAATATGAAGAAGAGTTAAAAAATATTATTTCATTATCATCTTTTTTAGTTCTTGGTGGAGCAGGAAGTATTGGTCAAGCAGTTACTAAAGAAATATTTAAAAGAAATCCTAAAAAACTTCATGTAGTAGATATTAGTGAAAATAATATGGTGGAACTAGTAAGGGATATTAGAAGTTCCTTTGGATATATAGATGGAGAATTTGCTACCTTTGCACTTGATATAGGAAGTAAAGAGTATGATGCTTTTATAAAACAAGATGGTAAATATGACTATGTTTTAAATTTATCAGCTTTAAAGCATGTAAGAAGTGAAAAAGATCCTTTTACTCTTATGAGAATGATTGAAACTAATATTTTTAATACGGATAAAACGATTAAACAATCACATAAAAATGGAAGTAAAAAATATTTTTGTGTAAGTACAGATAAAGCTGCAAATCCTGTAAATATGATGGGTGCTAGTAAAAGAATAATGGAAATGTTTGTACATAGAAATTCACAAAATATTGATGTCTCTATGGCAAGATTTGCAAATGTTGCTTTTAGTGATGGTTCATTGCTTCATGGCTTTAATCAAAGAATACAAAAATCTCAACCTATAGTTGCTCCAAATGATATAAAAAGATATTTTGTAACACCACAAGAAAGTGGAGAATTATGTTTAATGTCTTGTATATTTGGTGAAAATAGGGATATATTTTTCCCAAAATTAAGTGAAAATCTTCATTTGATTTCTTTTGCAGATATTGCTGTTAAATATCTTAAAAATTTAGGATATGAACCATATTTATGTGAAGATGAAGATGAAGCTAGGACTTTATCTAAAACTTTACCTTCTCAATGTAAATGGCCTTGTTTATTTACAAGAAGTGATACAACAGGGGAGAAAGATTTTGAGGAATTTTTTACAGATAAAGAAAACTTAGATATGGAAAAATTTCAAAATTTAGGTATTATTAAAAATGACTTGGATTTTGATGCTGATAAATTAAATAGTTTTGAAGAAATTATAAATAAATATGTATCTGATTTATCTTGGAGTAAAGAAGATATAGTAAAAGAGTTTTTTAAACTTATACCTGATTTTGGACATAAAGAAACAGGTAAATACCTTGATGGGAAAATGTAAAAATGCAAAAAGTAGTTGATTTTATAAAAGAAACTTTTAATACGAATAAATTTATACCCTTACATGAACCAAGGTTTATAGGAAATGAAAAAAAATATTTAAATGATTGTATAGACAGTACCTTTGTATCAAGTGTAGGAAAATATGTAGATAGATTTGAAAAAGATTTTGCTACTTATGTGGGAAGTTCTTATGCAATAGCATGTGTAAATGGAACAGCTGCTTTACATATAAGTTTAGTTTTAGCCAACGTACAAAAAGATGATGAAGTTATAACTCAACCACTTACATTTATTGCAACTTGTAATGCCATATCTTACATTGGAGCAAAACCTATTTTTGTAGATGTAGATTTGGATACTATGGGTTTAAGTCCTGAATTTTTAAATGAATTTTTAGAAAATAATTGTGAATTAAAAGATGGTAAATGTATAAATAAAACAACAAGTAGGACTATAAAAGCTTGTGTCCCTATGCATACTTTTGGACATTCTTGTAAAATAGATGAAATAAAAAATATATGTGATAGATGGAATATAGTTTTAGTTGAAGATAGTGCTGAAAGTTTTGGAACTTTTTATAAAGCTAAACATACAGGAACTTTTGGAAAATTTGGAGCCTTTTCTTTTAATGGAAATAAAATCATAACTTCTGGTGGTGGTGGAGTTATAGTAACCGATGATGAAAACTTAGCAAAAAGAGCAAAACATATAACAACAACGTCAAAAATTCCTCATCCTTATGAGTATGTACATGATGAAGTGGGATATAATTATAGAATGCCAAATATAAATGCTGCACTACTTGTAGCACAAATGGAAAATTTAGATAAGTTTCTAAAAGCAAAAAGAGAACTAGCTTTAAAATATAAAAAGTTTTTTTCTAAAAATGATATAGAATTTATAGAAGAGCCAAAGGATTCAACATCAAATTATTGGTTACAAGCTGTAAAACTAAAAGATAAAAAACAAAGAGATAAGTTTTTAGAGTTTACAAATAAAAATGGTGTTATGACAAGACCTATTTGGAAGCTAATGAGTGAACTAAAGATGTTTGAGTCTTGTCAAAAAGATGATTTGAAAAACTCAAAATACTTAGAAGAAAGAATAGTAAATATTCCAAGTAGTGTGATAGTATGAAAAATATAGAGAGTCAAGTAAAGGAATTTAAACTTTTTTGGAAAGATGAATACTTAAAAACTATTTGTGCTTTTGCAAACTGTGATGGGGGATTCTTATATATTGGCTTAGATGACAATGGAAAAGTTGTAGGACTGGAAAATACGAAAGATTTATTAGAAGTTTTACCGAATAAGATAAATAATAAATTGGGACTTTTGGTTGATGTAATACCAGAATACGAAGAAAAAAAAGAGTATATAAAAATACTTGTAAAAAAAACTTATGCTCCTGTATCTTACAATGGTAAATTTTATCAAAGAAGTGGTAGTAATACTATAGAATTAAATGGAGGAAATCTTATAAATTTTCTTTTGAAAAAGTATGGTAAAACTTGGGATGATATAGCTTGTGAAGATTTTACTCTTGAAGAGATTGATTTAGATACTGTTGAAAAATTTAAAAGATTAGCAAAAGATAGAGTGCCAAATATTCAAAATGAGGATAATTTAGAAGAATTATTAAGAAAATTAAATTTATATGAAGCTGTGATAAATGCGCTTATTCATAGGGATTATACAAATACTTCAAATTTACAAATAAAAGTTTATAAGAACAAAATAGTTATGTACAATGGAGCAACTTTAAGTGATGAAGTTCCTATAGATAAATTTGATAAACCCCATCAATCAAAACCTTTTAATCCTACTATGGCAGCTGTATTTTATAAATGTGGTTTTATAGAAAATTGGGGAAGAGGAACAGTAAATATAATAAATAGGTGTAAAGAATATGGATTGCCAAGTCCTAGTTTTGAGTATGAGTGGACTTGTGTAAAAACTACTTTTTATTTAATCGCCCAAAAGACCGCCCAAAAGACCGCCCAAAAGACCGCCCAAAAAAAGGATGAAGTAAGTACAAAAGATATGGTAATTGAGCTTTTAAAACAAATGAAAAATATACTAAACAAGATTTGATGAGAATATTAAATAAAGGCGATGGGACAATAAAAGCACATCTTTCAGCTTTACAAAAAGAAGGACGGCTAAAAAGACTTGGTGGTAGAAAACTAGGACATTGGGAAGTGATTGATGAAAAGTAAAGAAAAGATTATATTAGTAGGTGGTGGTGGACATTGTAAAAGTGTTATAGATGTGATTGAGCAAGAAAATAAATATAAGATTTTAGGAATAGTTGATATAAAAGAGAATTTAGGGAAAAAAGTTTTGGATTATGAAGTAATTGCTTGTGATGATGACTTAGAAGAACTTTTTAAAACTTGTAAAAATGCCATTATTTGTGTAGGACATATCAAGTCAAATACTTTAAGAATAAAACTTTTTGAAAACCTTAAAAACATAGGTTTTTTCTTACCTATAATTATCTCTCCTTTAGCTTATGTTTCTAAATATGCAAGGATTGCTGAAGGTACTATTATAATGCACCACGCTTTCATAAATGCGGATGTGAGCGTAGGAAAAAATTGTATAATAAATACAAAAGCTTTGATAGAACATGATGTAGAAATAAAAGATAATTGTCATATATCAACGGGAAGTATTTTAAATGGTGGTGTTTTAGTAAAAGAAAATACATTTTTTGGAAGTAATGCTACTTCAAAACAAGGTATTGAAATAAGTGGATTTATAAAAGCAGGGAGTTTAACAAAATGAATAAAGTATTTATCATAGCAGAAGCAGGTGTTAATCATAATGGAGATATAAATCTAGCTAAAAGACTTATATCTGTAGCAAGTGAAGCTGGGGCAGATGCTGTTAAGTTTCAAACTTTTAAAGCTAAGAATCTAGTGTCAAAAAGTGCACAAAAAGCAAAATATCAAAAAGAAACTACTTCTCAAAGTGAAAGTCAATTTGAGATGTTAAAAAAACTTGAACTTGATGTAAATATTCATAATGAATTGATAGGGTATTGTAAAGAAAAAAATATTATGTTTTTATCAACACCATTTGACCACGATAGTATAGAACTTTTATCTGATTTAGGACTTGAAATATTTAAAATACCAAGTGGAGAAATTACAAATTTACCGTATCTTAGACAGATTGGAAGTTTAGATAAAAAAGTTATTTTATCAACAGGTATGGCTGATATTGGAGAGATTGAAGATGCTTTAGATATCTTGGTAAATGCAGGAACGAAAAAAGAAAATATTATAGTTCTACATGCTAATACAGAATATCCTACTCCTATGGAAGATGTAAATCTAAGAGCTATGCAAACTATTGGAAATACTTTTGATGTAAAGTATGGATATAGTGACCATACTTTAGGTATTGAGGTAGATATCGCCGCAGTTGCTTTAGGTGCTTTTTGTATAGAAAAACATTTTACTTTAGATAAGAAAATGGAAGGCCCTGATCATAAAGCAAGCTTAGAGCCTGATGAATTAAAAGCTATGGTAAAGGCAATACGAAATATAGAATCAGCTCTTGGAAGTAGTATAAAAAAACCAAGTCCAAGTGAAAGTAAAAATATAGAAGTTGCAAGAAAATCAATAGTTGCCTCAAAAGACATAAAAAAAGGCGAAATTTTAAGTCAAAAAAATATCACGGTAAAAAGACCTGCTAAGGGTATAAGTCCTATGAGATGGGATGAAGTTATTGGAAATATTGCTAAAAAAGATTATAAAGTAGATGATTTGATATGAATAGAAAAATATGTGTGATCACAGGAACTAGGGCTGAATATGGACTTTTGTACTGGCTTATGAAAGGGATACGAGAAGATAAAGATTTAGAACTTCAAGTTATAGCTACAGGTATGCATTTAAGCCCTGAGTTTGGCTTAACTTATAAAGAAATAGAAAAAGATTTTAAAATTGATAAAAAAATAGAAATGCTTTTATCTTCTGATACTTCAATAGGTATATCAAAATCTATGGGTTTAGCTCAAATTTCATTTGCTGAAGCTTATGAAGAATTAAAGCCAGATATGATAGTAGTTTTGGGAGATAGATATGAGATATTTTCTGCAGCTAGTTCTGCTATGATAGCTAATATCCCAGTAATTCATCTTCATGGAGGAGAAATTACTGAAGGTGCTTTTGATGAAGCTATAAGGCATAGTATCACAAAAATGAGTCATCTTCATTTTACTGCTACAAATGAATATAAAAATAGAGTAATTCAATTAGGTGAGCATCCAAAAAGAGTTTTTAATGTTGGAGGAATGGGAATAGAAAATATAAAAAGATTAAAACTATTAGATAAAAGTGAATTTGAAAAATCAATAGATTTTAAACTTAATAGAAGAAATATTTTAGTAACTTTTCATCCTGTAACTTTAGAGACTGCAACGGCACAAGAACAATTTAATCAATTACTTAAGGCGATAGATAAATTAGAAGATACAAATATTATATTTACAAAAGCAAATAGTGATACAGATGGAAGAATTATAAATAAAATGATTGATAAATACGTATCAAAAAATAAAGCTAAGGCAGTTTCTTTTACTTCCTTAGGACAACTTAGATACTTAAGTGCTTTACAATATATTGATGCAGCTGTAGGAAATAGTTCTAGTGGATTAATAGAAGCTCCTTCTTTTAAAATAGGGACTATAAATATAGGTGATAGACAAAAAGGAAGAATAAAAGCTAAAAGTGTGATTGATTGTAAACCATATAAAAAAAACATATCTGATAGTTTCGATAAGTTGTATTCTAAAAAATTTCAGGAAGTTTTAAAAGATGTAGTAAATCCTTATGGTGATGGATGTGCTAGTAAAAAAATCATAAAAGAGTTGAAGTCAATTAATTTAGATGATTTGTTAAAAAAATCATTTTACGACTTAAAGGGAATTAAATGAAAAGTATAGAAAATATAAAACTGAATATAGATTCAAAGATAAAAGAAGCATTACAGATAATTGATAATGGTGCTATGCAAATAGCATTAGTTGTAGATAATGAAGATAAATTAATAGGAACTTTAACTGACGGAGATATAAGAAGGGGTATTTTAAATGGCTTTGATTTAGATAGTTCTATAGAAAGTATCATTTTTAGAACTCCCACTATTGCAAAAATAAGCGATACAAAGGAAGAAATACTTAAGATTGCTTTATCAAAAAAACTTCATCAGATACCAATAATTGATGAAAATGGAAAAGTACTTGGTATTCAAGAAATAGAAGAACTGATAAAACCAAAAGAAAAAATAAATAAGGTTATTCTTATGGTTGGTGGATTAGGTACAAGATTAAGGCCACTTACACAAAATACTCCAAAACCTATGTTAAAAGTAGGAAATAAACCAATACTTCAAACAATAGTAGAAAAATTTGCTCAATATGGATATACAAATATAGTGATGTGTGTAAACTATAAATCACATATAATACAAAATTATTTTGGTGATGGAAGTGATTTTGGAGTAAAAATTGAGTATGTTTTAGAAGAACAAAGGATGGGAACAGCTGGTGCTTTAAGCCTTTTAAAAGATATTCCAAATGAACCATTTTTTGTTATGAATGGGGATTTGCTTACAAATGTAAATTTTGAGCATTTACATACCTATCATATCTCAAATAATTCTTATGCAACTATGTGCGTAAGAGAATATGATTTTCAAGTTCCTTATGGAGTTGTAAACGTAAGTGATGGTAGAATATTATCTATAGAAGAAAAGCCTGTACATAAGTTTTTTGTAAGTGCTGGGATATATATGCTCTCACCTAAAATTTTAGAATATATTCCAAAAGATGAGTTTTTTGATATGCCAACTCTGTTTGAAGAACTTATAAATGAAGATAAAAATACTATATCTTTCCCTCTTCGTGAATACTGGCTTGATATTGGAAGAATTGAAGAGTATAAAAAAGCAAATGAAGAATATGATAATGTATTTTAGGTGATAGGAATTAAAATATGCGTCTAAAACAAAATGAAATAGAGATCATAAAGTCTAATATATTAAAATATATTTATGATGCAAAAATTATTTTATTTGGTAGTAGAGTTTATGATGAAAAAAAGGGTGGAGATATAGATATCTTTGTTGAAACTAAACAAAAAGTAGATTTAAAACAGCAAATTAAGATATTAAGTGATTTAGAGATAAATGGAATAAATAGGAAAATAGATATGATATTTAAAACACCTACTACAAAAAAACAAACTATATTTAAAACTATATATAAAGAGGGCATAGTTTTATGATAAATGAGATTATAGAAAAAGTAGAACTTCATAAAAGTAGAGCAAAAAGTGCACTTTTGGAGATTAAGACTTGGGATAAATTTGACAGTGAAGTATTTGAAAATTTTGAGAAAATAAAAACTATTGATACTTTTATATATAGGTTTATTAAACTTCAAGATATGATGGGAGATAAGCTGTTCAAAGTATTTTTAGATGAAATCGGTGAATATAAAGACAATATGTCATTATTAGATATATTGGATAAGTTAGAAAAATTTGATATAGTAGATGATGCTTACGCTTGGATGGAGTATAGAAGTCTTAGAAATAAGCTCACTCATGAATATCTTAACAATGAACAGGATATTGTCGATGGAATTTACTTAGCAATTGAAAGTTTTGAAAAAATCGAGATAATATTTCAAAATATAGTAGACTATAAAAATAGAAAAAATTTAAAATGAGATTATTAATAGTAAAACTATACTTTATAAATTTTTTGGAGTGGTCTTGATAAGTATGGAAGAGTGTACAAAAGCGAATGAAGAATATAACGGGGTATTTTAGATGAAAGTTTTGTTGATAGGATATGGTTCTATTGGAAAGAGACATTGTGAGGTATTATCTAAAATTCCTAGAATTAAAACTATAGATTTGGTTACAAAACAGGTTATTGGAAATAAAAAATGTCATATAAATCTGGAAGTTGTGGAAGATATAAATAAATATGATTATTTTATAATTGCAACAGAAACAAGTAAGCATTTTGAGCAATTAAGATTTTTGGAAAGTAAGGTAAAAAATAAAACTATTTTCTGTGAAAAACCACTTTTTGAGAAACAGAAAAATTTAGATATTAAACATAACAAAGTATTTGTAGGTTATGTTCTTAGATTCCATCCTTTGATTAAAAAGATGAAAGAACTATTAGAAGATGAAAAAATTATTCTAGCAAATGTAAAATGTGGACAGTATTTACCATCTTGGAGACCTAATGTAGATTATAGGAATTCTTATAGTGCTAAAAAAGAAGAAGGTGGAGGAGTATTGCTTGATTTAAGTCATGAAATTGATTATACTCAGTGGTTATGTGGAAATATAGAGGAAGTAAAAAGTTATCAAATGAAAATATCTGATTTGGAAATAGATTCTGATGATTTTACTACATTCATAGGAAAAACGGATAAAGATATTTTGCTAAATGTATCTATAGATTATATTAGTAAGAATACTCATAGAAAATTATTAGTTGAAACTTTTGAAAATACTTTGGAATTAGATTTTATATCTAATAAGCTACTTAAAAAAAATAAATTGGGACTTGAAGAAACATATCATTTCTCAAATTTAGAAAGAAATTATATGTTTGAAAAAATGCATTTGGATATTTTGGGAAAACAAGAATATATTTGTACTTTTGAAGAGGCTTATAAGTTAATGAATACAATAGCAGTGATACAGGAGCAAAATAAATGAGTAATATTTTATGTACGATTTGTGCAAGAGGTGGCTCAAAAGGTGTTAAAAATAAAAATATAAAAGAGTTAAACGGAAAGCCACTTATTGCCCATACTATAGAGCAAGCAAAAAACTCAGGATTATTTGAACATGTTGTTATTAGTACGGATAGTGATGATATTGCAAGAATATCAAAACAATATGGTGCAGAAGTATTTTTTAAAAGAGATAAATCTATGTCAAGTGATACAGCAGGTAAGTTGGATGTTATAAAAGATGCTTTTATTAGAAGTGAAGAATATTATAAAAAAAAATTTGAGTATTTAATAGATTTAGATGCTACTGCTCCACTTAGATCAACTCAAGACATAATAGATTCTTTTAATCAGTTTAAAGGAAATAATAATGATAATTTAATAACAGCAATGCCAAGTAGAAGAAGTCCATATTTTAATTTAGTAGAACAAGATAAGAATGGAAAAGTTTATCTTTCAAAAAAACTTGATAATACAGTTATTCGTAGGCAAGATGCTCCAAAATCTTATGATATGAATGCTTCTATTTATATTTGGAAAAGAAATGTTTTATTAAATGAAGAATCAATATTTTTAGATAATACTGGGTTATATGTAATGCCAGAAGTTAGGTCTATAGATATAGATAGTGAACTTGATTTTAGGTTTGTGGAATTTTTGATGAAGGAAAAAAGTAATGCTTGAAAATAAAGTTGTTGTTGTAACTGGTGGTGCTGGATTAATTGGTCAGGAACATATAAAAGCTATTATTGAAAATAATGGTATCGCAATAATTGCAGATATAAATGAAGAATTAGGAAATCAAGTAAAAGATAAATTATCTCAAGAACTAGGTACTAAAAATATAGATTTTGTCAAACTAGATATTACTTCAGTTGATTCTTTGAAAGACTGTATAAAATATTTAGATGAAAAATATCAAAAAATAGATGCTCTTGTAAACAATGCTTATCCTAGAAACAAAAACTATGGAAGACATTTTTTTGATGTGGAATATGAAGATTTTATTCAAAACTTAGGATTAAATTTAGGTGGATATTTTACAGCTTCTCAACAATTTGCTAAATATTTTCAAACCCAAGACTATGGAAATATTATAAATATTTCTTCTATTTATGGTGTTATTGCTCCAAGATTTGAAGTATATGATGATACTTCTATGACTATGCCAGTTGAGTATGCGGCTATTAAATCGGGACTTATTCATCTCACAAAATATATGGCAAAATATTTTAAAGGGATGAATATAAAAGTAAATGCTTTAAGCCCTGGTGGGATATTTGATAATCAGCCAAAAGAGTTCTTAGAAAGATATAAAGAAAATTGTCTAAATAAAGGTATGTTGGATAAATCTGATTTAAAAGGTACTTTGGTTTATTTGCTTAGTGATATGAGTAAGTATGTAAATGGACAGAATATTGTGGTAGATGATGGGTTTTGTTTATAAAAAGGATGATTATGAAAAAAGTGGTAATAATAGGAGCAGGGCAATTAGGAAGTAGACATTTACAAGGTATTGCTCAGAGTGAAGTTGGTATAGATATTGAGATTGTTGAGCCTTTTAATGAGTCTAGAAAAGTAGCAGAAGATAGATTTTATGAGATAAAAAATAGAGCTAATGTAAATAGTATTAATTTTTATGATTCCATAGATAAACTATCAGAAAAGATAGATTTGGTTATCATTGCAACAGGAGCAAATGTTCGATTTAAAGTTTTGAGTAAGTTATTAGAAAAAAAAGATATTGAAAATCGTGTCTTAGAAAAAGTATTATTTCAAAGTATTGAAGAATACTATATGACAGAAGAGCTTCTAAATGCTACTAATACGAAATGTTGGGTCAATCACCCTAGAAGAATGTTTCCATGTTATAGTAAACTTAAAGACTTATTGAAAGATTCAAAACAAATATCTTATAATTTTCAAGGTGGAAATTGGGGATTAGCTTGTAATGCCCTTCATTTTATAGATCATTTAGCTTTTTTTGTTGATTCTACCAATGTTAGTATTAGTAATGGTCAGCTAAATAGTAAAATTTATGATTCTAAAAGAAAAGGATTTATAGAGTTTAATGGTTTGTTAAGTGGAAAAATAGATAAGCATAATTTTACACTATATTCAGGTGAAGAGGATACCCCATCTGTATTTACAATAGTTTCAGATAAATTAATTGCTAATATATTTGAAGAAGAAGGAAAAATTGAGTTACAATTAAAAAAAAATATATGGAAAAAAGAGATAATAGAAGAAAAAATAGTTTATTTTCAAAGTGAATTATCTCAAAGGATGGTTTTAGATTTATTGGTTGAAAAGAAAACTTTATTACCTACATATAAGGAAGCTATGGAATTACATATACCTTTTATTGAATGCTTATTAGATCATATGAATAAAATAGATAATAAAAATAATAAAATTTGTCCTATTACATAAGGATATAAAGAAAGTGAGTTTATGGATGAGTAAAATTTGGTTGATTGGTGCTGGGGGTATGGCACAAGATTATGTTAAAGTATTAGATGGATTAAAAGAAGATTTTATAGTTATTGGCAGGGGTGAAGATAGTGCTAAAAACTTTCACAAAATTACGGGGTATCCTGTAGTAGCAGGTGGTTTAGAAAAATTTTTATCTACTAGTCCACAAATCCCTGGTCATTGTATAGTTTCAGTTGGAGTGGAAAAATTATATGAAACTACAAAGCAACTTTTAGAGTATGGTGTTAAAAATATTCTTGTTGAAAAACCTGCTTCTATGTATAAAAAGCAATTTATAGAAATAGTAAGTTTATCAAAAAAATATGGTGCTAATGTAATAATTGCATATAATAGAAGGTTTTATGCTTCAGTATCAAAAGCACAAGAAATAATAAATAAAGATGGTGGTGTTACATCTCTTAATTTTGAATTTACAGAATGGGCACATGTAATAGAACCCCTTAAAAAAGCCGAGGGTGTTAAAGAAACTTGGTTTTTAGGAAATTCAACTCATGTTGTTGATTTGGCTTTTTATCTTGGAGGTAAACCTAAAGAAATATGTACATTTACTAATGGAGGCTTGTCTTGGCATCCAACAGCTTCAAATTTTAGTGGAGCTGGTATTAGTGAAAAAGGAGCTTTGTTTAACTATCAAGCCAATTGGGAAAGTGCAGGAAGATGGAGTGTAGAGATACTAACAAAGGAACATAGACTGATTTTTAGACCTATGGAAAAACTTCAAATTCAGAAAAGAGGTAGTGTATTACAAGAATTTGATGAATCTATAGATTATACTTTTGATGAAGAATATAAGCCTGGTTTATTTATACAAACAAAAAAATTTTTTAATAATGATTTTGAAAATATGTGTACTATTGAAGAGCAATGTGAAATGATTGATATTTATAATAAAATAGCAAATTATGAAGGATAAATTAAAAATTTTACTAATTGGTGATAGTTTTGGTTGTGAAAGATATTTAGACAAAAATGCAGTGGTGTTGGGAAATGAAACTTGGCCTGTGATGGTAAAAGATTATTTTAAAGATAGTCAAAATATAAAATTTGAAATTAATTTTAAGCCCTTTAGGTTATTATCCGAAGTAATTGAAATTATTTATAATAATAGAAATATGTCTTATGATTTTATTATAATACATGCGGGAATTGTCGATATCTTTCCTCGTCCATTACCAAAAAGTATTTTTCGTTCAAAAAATATTTTTGCAAAAATACTCCGTAAAATTATAAGTCATATTAGAATTTTCTGGTTAAAAAATATTTACTCTAAACCCATGAATGATATTAAGTATTTAAAAAAACAAATTAATAATTTACCAAATACAAAGCTCCTGTTTATCAGTTTAAGTAAACAATACTATAAAGAAGTAATGATGACACCAAATATAAACTATTTAACAAATTCTTTTAATGACTTAATTGTATCAAAATCTGATAAAATATCTAATTGCGACTATATAGATTTGGTTGCATATAATAATAAATATTATTATATTTTAGATTCTCATTTTAATAAAGAAGGCAATGAGATAATATTTAAATTAGTGTCAGAATATGTGGAAAATAAATGCTTATAAAACACATAAGAAATTATTTAGGGAGTAGTTTTTCTAGTAAATTTATAGTTTTTATTTCTGCTATAGTTTATAGTCATTTTATGTCAGTAGAAGATTTTGGTGTATTAAATTTATATATGTCATATATTTGGATTTTTGTAATTATTTTTTCTTCTAATTTTTATACAGCTATAGGAAGATATATTTATGAAGAGAAAGATGATTTTAATCATTTTTTTGCTACTAATGTTATGCTTATGTTAATGGTATTTGTTTTTTTTAGTTTTCTCTTATTTTTTTATATAGAAGAATTTGAAAAAATATTAAATCTTCCACAGAAAGTTATCTATGTATTGGTTGTTACAACCTTAGCCTTAATACTTGAGAATATTTTTACTCAAATTGCAATATATAATGAGCAAAGTGCTTTGATATTTAAAATTTTATTTTTAAAATCTATGGCTATATTTTTATTTGGTTTATTCTTGTTGTTTTTTGTTGTTAAAACAAATAAATATTTGGGGGTAATTTATGCAGAATTTCTAATAGGTTTATTTTTTATTTTATATATTATATTGAAACTAAAAGATTATTTTAAAATTTTTTATAAAAAAGAACATCTTACGTATATGTTTAATTATTCTTTACCTCTTATTCCTTATATGCTTAGTCTTACACTATTATCTCAGTCTGATAGAATTATGATAGATTATTTTTATTCTTCCAAAGAAGTAGGTTTATATAGCATGTCTTATAACTTAGGAATAGTCCTTGTCATAGTTGTAGGGGCATTGATTAATGCTTGGAATCCTAGATATTATAAATTTATGAATGATAAAAATTATAAAAAAGTTGAAGAAGACTCAAAATCAATATTCTTAATTTCTTTTTTTATTTCCTTATTTATTGTTTTATTTGCACAAGACATTTCTAATCTAATATTGTCTACAAATTATGATAGTAGTTTACATCTAATTTCTATTGTAGCTATTGGTTCACTTGCTTCAGCTATATGGCAAATTTGGGGAAGAATTACTTTCTATATAAATAAAACTTATATAACTTCAATAGTATCTTTATTAGCAGTTATGTTAAATATTGGATTAAATTATTATTTATTACCACTTTTTGGATATGAAATAGCTGCATGGACAACATTAGTTTCATATTTATTTATGGGCTTATTATGTTTATATATTTCAAATTATTTTATTGGGTATTATAAAGTTAATATTATTGATAAAGTATTTATGTTGTTTTTATTAATTTGTATTTATTTATTATTTGAATATTATATGAATATTAATATTTTTATTGAAATCTTTTTGAAATTTATCTGTATATGTTTATGTATTTTTCTTTTTAAAAAAGATATTTATCGTGCGAAAGGAATATTATTTGAATAAAAAAGATACACTTTATTTTATTTTTACTATTTATATATTCTTTTTAATAGGATTTATTAGCTATGAGCCTTTAGTTATATCTTTATTTATCGTGATCACTTATATTTTTTATAGACCAAATAATATTTTTCACCCAAATAATATTGTTTTTGCATTTTCTTTTTTATATATAGTTTTACCATGTAGTATATATTATATTTATGAAATATATAATATAGAATATGTCTTACCTTGGGGTAAATTGTATGAATGGGATAAATTAAAAAAATTAACGTATTATAATATGTTGTATATGTTTGTTATACCTTATTTTGTTTTTAATTATTTTATAAAGAATAATTGTTTTGAATTAGCTTATAAATATAAAATTAATAAAAATTGGATAATAGGTATATCAATTGTGTTAGTTTTATTAATATTTATATATATTTATCGAACAGGTGGAATTTCAGCATGGTTATTTAATTATCAATATACATATTTAGTGGGAAGAGAAGGAAATGGGGTATTTAATGTTCTAATTATATTATTTGGAAATATTTTAGTCTTTTTATTGGGTTTAAAAATTTCTGAATTTAAGTTTAGTATTAAAAAGGTAATTGCCGTATTTTTTGTCATTATTTTTATTCTTTTTATTTCTTATTTGCAAGGCTTTAAGAGTAGATTTATTTTTTTAACTTTAGTCTTTTCCTTTCTTTTTTTAATTCGGTTGGAATTAACACATAAAAAGATTTTTATTTTAGGAATTTTATTTTTTACTTTAATTTCTTTGGGTAATTATTTAAGAAGTGATGGATTTTATGATTCCTTTTCAAAAATAATTGAATATATGATGACTTATTTCAATGTTTATCCTCTACATGATATGGTTATAAAAGTGAATGATTTGGATTTAGGGCAAACAATGCATCATATTTTTGTAAAACCTCTTGTTATGATTGGTTTATTACCTGCAGATAGTGATTTTGATTTATCGGTAATGTTAACAAAAATTTATTATCCTGAACAGTGGTATGAAATGAAAGCTACTCAGCAATGGCCCCTAGCTACTGAGTTGCATTTAAATTATTATGGTATGTTATTTGGTTGGATACCTTTAGTTGTATATTGTTATATTATTTCCTTTTTATATAAAAGAGTTCTGCAAGGTAGATTAGAGTTTGCACTAATCTATTTAATTGAAATGATTAGAATTTTTTCAACTTTTAGAGGGGTACTTTTACCTTGGATATTGCCTTTAGACTTGATTTTTTATATTATAATTTATTTTATGACAAAAAGGAGTATATCTTGGAAAAAATAATTTATGAAGCTTATCTTAATGAAATAGCAAATGATAAATTTGGTAAAACTCTTACTAATAAAACACTTAAATATAATGAACAGTTTTATTTTAAAAATTATAAGATTTCAAATTTGGATAATAAAAAGTATTTTTTATTTTTTATTACCTCTAAAATATATATATATTTATGGCTTATTTCAATTTTCTATTTTACTTTTCAATTTTTTATTTCAATTTTTATACGTAAAAAAATAAAAAATAAATATGAAAATATTGCCTTCATTGATAGTAAAAAAAGTTTTTATGATATAAATTTGGTTAAAAATAATAATATACAATATTTAAAAAAAGGATTGTTTCATTTTTCTTCATTTTTATCCATCTATGATAAAATAACAGCTTATATAATTACATATAAAACTATTTATAAAATATTTAAGAGTAAAAATAAAATTTCTAAAATAGAATATGATAGTCTTAAACTACACATTTACGATTTATATTTATTATCTCTTTTTTGTGTAATTATAAAGAGAAAAAAGATAAATTTTTATACTAATTCTCATTATTGTAGGTGGGTATATATCGCTTCTAAGTCTTTGAATATTAAATTGTTTTTGATTCAACATGGTATTGTAAAAAAACAAATTTCTTTTCCTTTTAAATTCGGTACTGTTGCTTGTTTATATGTGTATGAAGATTGTTTTTTAGAATGTTTTAATTATTATTACTCTTGTATTCAAAGATATAAAATAATTCGTCCTAAATTAAAATTAAAAGAAATAAGAAATAAAAATTTTTATACTGTATTCATAGCTTCATCTATGGTTTCAGTTGATTTAGAAAAAGAAATTATTGATTGGCTTATTTCTAATAATAAATATAAAGTATATATTAAATTACATCCAGCTTATAACTATAAAGAGAAATTTATTGATTATAAGGATGAAATCAAGTTTATAGATTATTTTCCTAAAGTTAATTTTGTACTTACATATAATTCTACTTTGGGCTATGAATATGAGCTTTTGGGAGAGAAAGTGATATGGATAAGTGACTATGAAAATGACTTAAATAATTTATATAAAGAATTGGGGAAATAAAATAGATGTGTGGAATAATAGGTTTTAATTTTAAAAGTGAAAATGAAGAGATATTTACAATCTCAAATCATAGAGGTCCTGATAATACTTTCAAAGTTGAAGTTGGTAGTTTTACTTTAGGACATAATCGTCTAAGTATTGTGGACCATGATGAACTTTCAAATCAACCGATGACTAGCGAGTGTGGTAGGTACTCTATTGTATTTAATGGAGAAGTTTATAATCATCCTGAAATAAGAAATAAACTTAAGGATAAATATAAATTTAAAACATTATCAGATACTGAGGCAATATTATATAGTTATATAGAGTATGGTGAAAATTGTGTAGAATTACTTAGAGGAATGTTTGCTTTTGCAATTTATGATAAAGAGTTGGATAAGCTTTTTTGTGTCAGAGATAGGATAGGTATTAAACCCTTTCTGTACTACTTTCAAAATGGGAAATTTATATTTGCTAGTGAGATAAATGTTATTCTTGAAGCTTTAGAAGGATATATACCAAAGATTAATAATCAAGCAATTGCACAATATATCAAATATTTATACATTCCTTGTCCAAATACAATATTCCAAAATATTATGAAATTACCTCCTGGTTATAGTTTAAGTTTTCAAAATGGAAAATTAGAAATAAAAAAATATTGGGATGTAGAAGATTATACTGGTAAAAACTCTAATATGAATGAGGAGCAAATATTAAAAAAATTAGATACTTTATTTGATGAGTCTATAAAAATGAGAATGATAGCAGATGTAGAATTAGGTTCATTTTTGAGTGGAGGAATTGATAGTAGTTTGATACTTTATTACATGAATAAAAATTCTAAAACTAAAATAAATACATATACTTTAGGATTTAAAGATGCAAAACGATACGATGAAACATCAGATGCTAAGATAATGTCTGATTTCTTTTCTACAAATCATAAAGAAATTATAATTGAACCTAATGCTGTTGAATTATTACCTAAAATGGTAAAACATTTTGGAGAACCTTTTGCTAGCCCTACAAGTTTGTTGATTCATGAATTAACAAACGAAACCAAGAAAATAGCTACTGTTGCATTAGCTGGTGATGGAGGTGATGAAGTTTTTGGGGGTTATCCTAAATATGAAGCAACTATAATTGCAGATAAATTAAAATTTATTCCTAAGGGTTTTTGGAAAATTCTTAATGTTTTTATAAAAGCATTGCCTGAATCAACTGAAGGAAATCACACATTACGAAGAATTAAAACATTTTTGACATCTCTCGAAAAAGAACCTTCATCTATGTATGACGATTGGTCTAGTTATATTTCTGATGAAGATATTAATAATTTATTTAAAAATGATATTAAATATGAAAAAGTTGTACAAAAAATTTGGAGTGGACAAAAGCAAAGTGATGGTGTTCTTAATAGTTCTATTGTGGATTTAAAAACATATTTACCAAATGATATGTTGTACTATGGTGATATTATGAGTATGGCAAATTCTTTTGAAGTAAGGTTTCCTTTGATAGATCATAAAATTGTAGAATTTATGACAAGTATTGATTCTAAGTGGAGGATTAAAGATGGCAAAACAAAATATTTGATGAAAAAGTTATTAAAAGATAAAATACCAGATGCTATAATTGAAAAAAAGAAACTTGGTTTAAACCCTCCTATGGGGATTT
>PDWJ01002368.1_pt1 | contig 20299 bp, 15 predicted proteins | sample 1430881 | NCBI WGS metagenome assembly PDWJ01 (sample SAMN01162460, study PRJNA174530) | Oral metagenome, whole genome shotgun sequencing project. | biome: Marine environment; feature: Marine mammal; material: Swab sample of the gingival sulcus; isolation source: swab sample of gingival sulcus... | reverse complement strand
ATAATCAATTGTATATTAACTTTGAAAATCGGGTTACACCTGCAAAATAAATGAGGGAATTTTCAGGATAGAAACACAAAATTTTGGATAAGCTCACTTCAAATTCTAGTTTCGACTTTCTCGATCGATCAACGAAATAGTTCAAAGTCTTAAAATCACCCTTTAGTTTTCTTGAAGCTCCTCCGTCCTTATTCCACAAGCCCTCTCTTCTTAACAAGTCTTTTTGTAGTTCTTTTAATCCTGCATGTTTCACGCGAATAGACTTCTGAGCTTGTCCACAAACAACATACATATTATCAATAGAACCCGAAACTTTTGCTTCTTTGGCGTTTTTGCAATGAATCAAAGTTAACTTTATTGTTTGATCGTCAATATTAGTTAAAGCGACTAAATCGCCAGCCTCGTCTTTTCCATCATCATTAAATATGAAGTCATAGTCATTCTCAAACTCTTTGAAAGTTTTATACTGAATTGAGTCTGTCTCCGTGGATTTCCCCATTGATTCTTTATTCAAAGGAATTCCTGCCCAATTCCAAGTCTCAACTCTATTAATATCAAAGTTATCACTGTCAATAGGAAGCGGTATATGATAGTTGTTATAAGAGTATGTTCCATCATGGTAATAAATAATAAATGGATCTTTATAGACATGTTCCATTAGCTCTTTTAATTCACCGCGCTTATACTGTATTTTTATCTCTGCCCCTGATAAATGCTTATATTCATAACCTTTCTCGAGCGAATCGTCAATTATTAATTGGTATATTGACTCCTCAGTCTCGGTTGAAAACTTGATCTGAATTGGTACACCAGTACTTCCTACGTTTTCAATAGAGATTTCTACCTCAAATCGGTTTTTCTCGTGAGTATCAAAATGAATGATAACTTGATTAGAAGCCTTAGACTGTATGTGTTCTCCCCATTGAACACCTATAGGATAGCCTTGGTAATACGACTTTAATTCAATCGGACGAAGGAACTCATTTATGATTTCTGGAATCTCACCCACAGGATTTGATAGTTTCGTCCAAACCCGATCACACCACTCAACCCAATCTTGAATTGAACCGGATTTGACTGACCAAATCTTACCTCTTTTCTTAGAACCACCCCAAATTACTCTATCTCCATTCTCATAACCTACACAAGCAATATTATTCAATTCAGACTTTCTATTCGTAATTGAATCCAACCCTTGAGTTACATTTGAACCAAAGTATGACGTAAAGCTGATTCCTCCTGTTCTTGAAGCTCCAAGGTTCTTAACTAGTGGAAGCTCCACATTATTCAAGACATTAAAGACGGAATCACCTTCGCACAATTCACTTTCTTCCGATGTGATTTTCTTTACAATTTTATCGACGGAAAAAGCATTGTAATCATTGCTGTAGACGAAAAGAGCTCCTTCATCTTTATTCCAGTATGCCATCAGTAACTTATGACTCATATCAGAAAGATTCTCATGTCTCCCCCATTTAACAGACTCTTCCTTGATTCCAAGAACTAAGAGAATATTTTTTTTAGCATTATGCGAAAACCAATGCTTCATCTTAGAAGGCATTTCCTCTTCATAGCATTCAGGAGACCAACTAGTACAATTAGTTCTGTAAACAAGAGTAGTAAGTTGCGGATGAAGATTCCAAAGAGAAATCTGATTGTGCAAGTTTCCATTCCCTTTAAGTCCTTCAATTACGTCTTGCAATCTAATCTCCTGTTCAATTCTATCCTCGCTCATTCGTCTTAATAGCATATCCCAATTGGCACCTTGTGAATATAGTTTTTGAAGATGCTCTTCGGATTTGGGTTCGGCTAAGTTAATTACGGCAGCTGCGTTACCAACATTGCGAGCAACTCTAGTAAACCTACCAATGAATTGCAATGTTATGGCGATGCTTTTGTGACCGTCATGAATAGCAACAACTTTCAAATTAGGCAGGTCATATCCTTCGCCAAGCATGTCCACGCAAATCACGATCCTAGATCCTCTAGTCAATAATTGATTTAGCCTATATTCATTAACCGCATTTGTATTATTGCTGTGAACTACGATTGGATTAAACTCTTCTCCAAGTTCCTGATATATTGGAAGTAAATTATCAGCTTTGTCGAATTGATTCGTTCTTGCCATGAGAATATGATCATGCCCATGAACTTCTATATCATTTCGCAGAATTTCAATCGCTTTGCTTGCAATAGCACGATCTCTTTCTTCCTGAGTACCATACTCCTCTACTTCATGTAACCGAATTGGCTTGAAGTAATTCGCTCTCTGAGCATCACCTAGTTTGAAGTAGAAAATAATCTTGCCACCAATGTGTTGGCCATCTCTTCTAAAAGGAGTCGCGGTAAATTGAACAACACGTTTTCCCTCGAACTTTTCTCGAACTTTTTTCCAAGTTTTTGCGGAACTGTGATGAGCCTCGTCTATGTATAAATCTGTGCATTTATTCGTAATTGCATTCAAAATTTCATCGGGAGTATTATTGAAGACATATGGCGTCGCAATTATGACGTTACTTTTTTCGATTAACTCGTTAGCTTCATCTCTACTTCTTATGCCGTGAGAGATTTTGGCAACGTGAGGTCTGAATATATTCGTAGGTGTAACTCCAATTGTTGGTAATATTCCAAGAGACACAAACTTGTCGAAAATCTGATCTCTAAGCGCATTTGAAGGAACCAAGATCAATAACTTGTCCGGACGGTTGTAAATTAAGCATGAAAGCATCGTTTCAGTTTTACCGGTTCCCGTGGGAAGAACAACCGTTGCTGGTTCATGATTTTGTCCAACTGAAAAATATGCTGAAATTGCATGGATTGCACCTAGTTGCGGAGACCTAAGACCAAGAATCTCCGATTCAGGAACTTCCAATTTAAAATTGAATTTCCCTCTCCAACTTTCGTTAATTTGCTCAGGAGATTTTACTGAAACATCAATGTAATCAATAAAATTCCCCCAACCAAACCGAAATGCTTGATCAAGGGTTTCATAACTGAAATTCTTGTCTTTTAATTCTAGATACAGCAAGTCATAAGAACTTAACCTATTAGCTCCACTTCGACGTAATAATACCTTATCAAATGGAGCTGATAATTCCGTTTCAATAATGTCATGCCCTGGGTATTCAGATACGTTGATTTTTACGTCAATAGTAGTTTTCGTAAAAGCGACTCGAGTTATTGAATTAGCCCCAACCTTCTCAACTCCTACCACATATTCTGGAAGACTGATCTTTCCTTCCCAATTTTCGGCTATGTTCATAGTAGATTTGCTATTTTGTAGTTAAAACTACCTAACGTATAGAACTTTGTCAATGCGTATTTCTACCCTTTAATTGTGCAGGATTCCGCATTATAGTAAAAAGTAATTTTACAATTCTCACTCCTTTCCTATTCCACAGCAATTAGTTCCATCTCAACCCATACAAAACGAACTTTCTCACTCTTCGTTTCTCAGTGATAAACAAAACCTCTACTCCAACAATCATCAAATAAACCCATACCACCACTACAACAACTAAATCCCCCCTTAGATAAGTTTTCCATAAAAACTTCGGAGATAGTGCTGTAAATTAAAGACTAAGTAACTTAATCATATAAAACACACTATCATGAAAAGACAATTACGAAAGGTCGTGATGATCACGGCAGCACTGTTGTTTTCGGCAGCAGCTTATTCTCAAAACTTCTACAAAAATGTTTACGGCACACCGGATGATGAGTATCCAGTAGAAAATCTCAGCAATGCGGATGGGACCTACTTTTGCGGACAAACTTACGGACGGCCCTCTTTAACGTATGTCGACCATTGTGGGAAGGTTATTTTCTCGCGAATTTACAACTATCAGAATTTCAATACGTTTACATCGATGACTTTTGCGCCGAATGGAGACATTCTGATGCATGCGACTACAGCGAATGAAGATTGGTTTGTTATGCGTGTTGACCCGGGAGGAAATCCACTTTGGGGGAATGTTTACAATAACAATAGAGAGCGTAGAGCGAGTATTATTCCATCTAATAATGACACGTACTTCGTTGTAGGTTGGTGGTCTTCGGGAGGAACATCGGATGACGTAACCGTATTAAAAATTGACGGTGCCGGTGGCGGCCAAATATGGGCAAGAAGATACAACGTAACGGATGACCAAGTAATGGATGTGATTTCCGACCAAAATGGAGGGCTTGTAGCCTGCGGAGGTTTGCACAGTACTGTAGATATGTTTGCTATTCATCTAGATCAGAATGGAAATATCGGTCCGAGCATGAAATACCAACAGGCAGGAATCAATCGCTTTGAAGCAAGAGCAGTAACTCAAACTCAAAATGGTGAATATCTTTTCTTGGGGATTTCCAGCACAACAAACGCTTGGACTCCATCTATTCTTACTGTTTTGAGAACCGACGCCAACTTTAATCTATTGTGGCAAAGAGACTTTGATACAGGGAATTTGTTGAGTAGCGTTTCTCACGGTATTAAAGAGGGAGCGAATGGTCATGTTTACTTTACTACGAAGGCGACTTGGGGAGGTTTCAATGACTATTCGATCACGGAACTAGATCCAGGAGGAGGTTGGATTCAAACCAAATTGATTCAAGATAACGTGAGAGTGAACTTTAACTTAAACGGAGCTGAGCAATATCATTTGAATGATCGAATTTTATTAATGGGGAACACACAAACAATCAACCCATTCGGTATGAACGATGAAATCTTAGAAATGACCGATTTGAAATTGAACCTGTGTAATAGCCCTAAAATTATGCCTGTACAAGCCAGTGTTCCTTTGATCTTCTCACCATGGAACCCACAGATAAATCAAATGGGCTTCCAGATTACCCCAGATTTGATCAATCCTGAAGAATATTTAGAATATATGCCAATCTGTGATTGTTATAAGTTCACAGCTGCGGCAGCTAAATCGATCAACACATCTGAGGACGTAACTACAAACAAGGAGTTCACCATCTATCCAAACATTACGGATGGAGAAAATGTTCATCTAGAATATGATATGGAAGAAGGTGAAACAGCACGTTTGGAAGTTGTTGAAATTAGTACTGGAAGATTAATTGAGAACCTTTCCACTAACCTAGATGAATCTGGAAAAATGATCATCGAGCTAGGACGTCACGGTCTTGAGCATGGAGTGTATCAGTTCAGAGTGATCTACAACAATAAAGTACTTACACGACGATTAATCGTATTGTAATTCAATCACTACTTTCCTTTGGGAATGTATAAGGATAAAAGACCTTTTGGGTATTCGTACTCAAAGGGTCTTTTTCGTTTCCAGCTTATCGTTACTTATACGTTTTAGTTAAGCTATTTACGTATTGTGCAATTACAGGTTTGATATTCAACTATTTATTATTAAATTGTTATCGAGCATCAAAATTTCACCACATCAAGACTCATTTTTCACATCAAAATGAACGACCTAACACTTAAAAAAATTGCTCTTTCTTCCCATAAAGGAGTAGAATTTGTCCCCTTAGATGACATCATTTTTTGTCAAGCGGAGGGCAGTTACTCTACCTTCTTTTTAAGCGGGGATCGAAAAATAGTAGTGAGCAAGCCCATCAAGCATTACGCGAATTCTCTGCCCAAGGACTTATTCATCCGTTGTCATAAGTCCTTTATTATTCAAATCAAGCACCTGACTCACTTGGATAAAAGTGGTGATATCACGATGTCCAATGGAATGTCGGTACGCTGCGCTAAAGTCAAACGCGATAAAATCCTAGATATGTTTATTAAATAGCTTTCAAAGTCGTCCGCTTTGGACTTTCTTCTACAGGATCTAAATCCATTTTCTGGAGTTAAATTTTAAATTAGTATCAACTAATTGGACTACGTACATTTCATGAAGTAAATCGAACAATTTTAACCTTAACTCTCAGAACCATCAGCGTCATCATGTCCTGGTAATTCCAGCGCCTGAACAGACTGTATGGCACTTCCCGCAATTCCTTTTATGGAACCGTACATGTCTATGGTATTGGTAATCACTTTTTCAATTTGCTTTTCTCGCTGTTTCCAGATTCGTTGCATCGAACGTTTTTCCGAATCAAGGTCGTTTTTCATTTGAGAGAATCCCTCAACGATGGCTTCAACTTGCATTCTGAAGGTATTACTCGTGAGAAAGTCGTATAGCATGTGCATTTTATCGCCTTTACCCTCTTGAGAGGCTTTCACCAAGCTTAATTTAATAACTGATTCTCTGAGTACTGCGGACAAACCTTTGAATTCCTCGTAGCTACACACCCAAACTCCATCTTTAATCCCCATTCTATCGAGATCTGATGGCATGGCCTGGGTTACTAAAACACCGATGTCAGCCCCTTTCTCTCTCATGTCAGCCTTGAATTTTTCAATCCAACTTGGCTGAAAATCCTTGGTTCTTTTACTTTCGTAGTAAATCTTACCACAATTTTGTCGAGTTCGGGTATTTACGATTTGGATGCAATCCCCTCCTCTCGCTCCTTTCTTGATTTCTTCCACAGAATCGAGCGGGAACTTAGATTCTAGCCACTCTTCAATCGCCAATTCCTGAACTTCGCCCTGCATTTGCATGGAACCTTGCTCTTGTTTTCGCTTCATTTCCTCCGTCAACCTCTTTTGATCCTCAAGTTGTTTTTGGAGTTCTTTGAATCTCAATTCATTCTTCTCCTCCTCCGTTTTCTTGATTTTCTCCTTCTCTGCTCGAAGCGTTTCCGTGAGTTTTCTCTGGGCATCTGCTTCTGCTTGTTCCTTGAGTTCAGATTTCTCCCGTTTGAGCTTTTCAATCTCGGCCTTAGTTCTGTTCAGTTCCTTAATCTGTTCAGATTTCTCATTCAATTCTTTCTGAAGCGCAGAAAATTGTTCCGATTGTTCTTCTTCAAGTTTCGATTTCAACTTCTTTTCCAGATTGTTCTTTTCCTCTTTAAGACGAGCATCTAATCGTTCCTCAAGGAGTTCATTTTGTTCTCTTTTTTGCTTTTCAAGCTCCTCCTTGTTCTTTCTAAGCTCTTCTTCCTTCGATTCGATTTTCCGCTTCTCTTCAGATAATTTTGATTGATATTTTTGCTTTAACTCATCTTCTAATTGATGGGCTAAGATATCTTGAACATCAATCGACGTTCCGCATTCTGGACATTTGATTTGTCTATTATCTGACATTTCTTGTTGGTTTTGGTTAATTCTAATTCTTTCTGCTCAACCGTTTTCAAACTACTCCCACGAAAGAGTTGTAATGAACACCATTTGAACGCGTCGAACTGTTTGCACAAAAGTAATCTTTGTTATTGCTTTTAATCATAAAGATTGTTCACATGTTTTTTAATGTAGGCGTTCAGTCCTCGACCTTGAGTCGCCAGAACTTTCATATTGTCAACGTGTACTTGACCAGCCTTTCCATAACTGTACGTATACAATTTGTAGTTTCCTGAAAATTGAATCGTTATAGAAGTAGTGTTTATTTGATAGCCTGCTACTCCAGAATTACCTCCTAGGTTTCGATATCTATTCATAAGTCATTTGATTTTTATTGAAGAATTACTTCTTAGTCGATTTACTAGGTTTTAACGATGGCTTGTTCCCTGGCGTGTTCTTGTTGTCACGTCTTCTTTTGTCCAAAGTACCATCCTGCTTCTTAGGTTTCGGTCCTGGTTTAATTGCTTCTATTTTCATCATAAAATTGTTTTAGGACGAATGTATAGCGTAATGTGAGGGAGATGAATGAGTATTTATACCCTATTGGTATTTCGGGCTTCTGCAGTAAAGAGACAACTCATTAAAACATAGCAGTTTACTTAGCGCCTACTCCATCACCTTTTCAAAGAATAGAACACTCATATAAGTTCGCTCTCCTACCATCCGACGCTCGAAATAAGGCTTCTCGTCTTGGCATTTGATACATATTGACGTGGAAATTCTGAATGTTCCGAACGATGGTAGTTTCAACAGACGTCGAATGCATTTGTTGTTTTTGTGACGCATTGCTTAAATGCACTAAAAAGCTGATAGTGAAAAAATCTACGCATATACCAGAACATCGACCTGTAAGCTAGACTTAGTTATTGTCCATGTACGGTTTTACAATTTCTCGAATTTGACGGTGCACAGTATAGAGCGCCTTTCGTTTAATAATGCGTTCGATGAGTAAGATAATCATGTCACGACTTTTCAATAAATCCAAGTGGTGAAGGGACTCTGAAGTATTCGTAGGCTGTCTTCCAATACCGGAATAACTCCACGTGAGCAGAAATGAATCGAGACGTTGAATGATTCCATTGTAGGTATTGAGATGCTCTGCTTTTTCAATCACCTTGGGTAAAAAGCGGAGACATAAATCGCACGAAAGAATCGCACTTACACTCATTTCTCCATCATACTTGGGCAAGAGTTCCGGAAGATCCAGTTCTGAATTATCACGAAGCGAAAGCAGTTTAGAGGCTACGAATACCGTTTTTGCACCCCAAAGCGCTGCTTCTCCATTAAAAGGAGGAAGTTTCCCCGGAAATTTAACTCCCTCGCTTTCGTATTCTTGCTTCAAAAAACGGGTAACGTATTCTTCTTCGTCTTCCGAAATTTGGATGATTTCTGAATGCATGACGATCTCCCCCTTCAATTTCAGCAGCTCTATGCCGTCGAAGAAATAGGAAGTGATATCAAATTCATTCATCGTTCGTTTCTAAAAAGCGTTAAGTTAAATATTTGCTTTCTAAGCTACGAAAAGTAGACGAATAATGAATGAAATGAACGCAAAAGGAATCAGGTATTATCCTCCTGGATTAATCAACTTGACACGAAATGCTCCTTTCACTTCGCCGTCATCACAGGTAACGGTTCCTTCTACTTTTACGTGTTCCCCGACTTCATCCTTGATTCCCGTCCCCATGACAGAGGTGATTTCGCATTGACATTTTTTGGAAGAAAAATCGACGGAACTAATTTGCGCATCGTACACATTTCCAACCATTAAATGAGGATTAAACTGATCTGTAAGAATGCGCATCTTCCATTCGTTCACGGTGCAAATGAAATCATCGGCAATAACAGCATCGCTTGTACCCAACCCACTTTCAAAATGTTGAGAGCCCTTGTCGAGGGTGATGTGATAATCTTTGGCTGGTTTAGGCGTCTCCTCCTCTACTTCCACGATTTCCTTCTCTACATCAGGGACTACCACTTCATCGATTGCTTCTTCAAATTCGATGTCATCAATTACAGGTTCATCCGAACACGACTGCAATGCCATAAAGGCGCAGCAAAAAACGAATAGTACTCTATGTGTTTTCATACTTGGTAGTTTTAAGATTCACCAAATTCCACGTCGAATCAACTTCGGACTTAGTGGTTTGTTGGTAAATGCGGTTTGAGTTAATCTCTAATGCTCTATAATGTACAAAAATGAATGGACTTTATGATTGTTTACTCGCCACAAAATATTGACAAATAGTATTTTCGGTGTGATGTTAAGAAAGATTGCCTCCATCTGTCGAGCGATTGTACAGCTTTGTAAACAGTCGCAATTTTGGTTAAAATCACTTTTCTTTAACAAGCTAAACTGGAATTTCAAACTAGTATTTAAACAACGGAAAACTTTGTGAACTTCGCGTCTTTGTGGTTATTTTTTTCACCACAAGGACACGGGCTTGACGGAGTCAAGACACGAAGCTGTGTATAGGTTTGCAGCAAATAATACCAAGAAGCAAAGGGCTTAAACATGATATGCTAGGATTTCAAACTGCCAATTAAACCATGAGAATCTTTGTGGACTTTGCGACTTTGTGGTTGTTTTTTTTCACCACAAGGACACGGGCTTGACAGAGTCAAGACACAAAACTGTGTATAGTTTTACAGCAAATAATACCAAGAAGCAAAGGGCTTAAACATGATTATACTGGGATTTCAAACTATCAATTAAACCATGAGAATCTTTGTGGACTTTGCGACTTTGTGGTTGTTTTTTTTCACCACAAGGACACGGGCTTGACAGAGTCAAGACACAACTCTGCGGGTAGTTTTACCACAAAGAATACCAAGACGCAAAGGAGTTTAACATGATAAACTATGAGTGCAAACTAGTATTTAAACAACGTAAACCAAACCCTTGTGAACTTTGTGACTTTGTGGTTGATAATTTTTTACCACAAGGACACAGGCTTGACAGAGTCAAGACGCAACTCTGCGGGTAGTTTTACCACAAAGATTACCAAGACACAAGGCTCTTAAACAAGCTAAACTGTGAGTTCAAACTATTACTTATAACAACGGAAATCCTTGCGAACTTAGCGTCCTTGTGGTGAAAAGAAAAATCAACAATCCCCGCACTCCATTGTTAAGTCCTTATTGCAGATAAACTTTACGAAATTTCCATTCGCATCTTCCCACCAACCAAAATCAAAGGAAAATGAATCGGTCCCTGTTATTTTGGACGACCACCTGTAACCTCCCTTTTTCATACGCATTGATAACCGCTTGATTTTCTTGTTTCGGACCTTTGTATCGAAAGTAAAATCTATACCTGCCGCTATCGCCTGCTTTTGAATGCGCTCGATCTCTTCGTTTGTTGTCTTTTCCGTAACTACAAACTTCATCATCTTTAGGGAGTCCGACGTTCCTATCGTTGTTTCTGTAACTCGAACATCCATTGGCTCTATCGCTAACATTTCTTTATGGTCGAGCACTTCAGGAACTTTCGTGTCTAGTTCAATTATTTGTGCCTTCGACTTCGCTCCTTCTGATAAATCAATTGTGACATGAAGGACTTCCCGCTTTTCGTTATAGACCGTTGTTTTCTGAACGCCATTTTCACTGAACACTTCAATAATTTCTACTGATTCTTCGTTAGGATGATCTACATTTCTGTCTGCTTCCGAAGAATTTACCGTCAATTGAGAACTAACCAGTATTGAACTGATTATCAAAATACTTGCTGTTGTTATCATAATGAATACTTTAAATTTAAATGATGTTGCAAGCCATTTTTTCCAAAGTGATTTTTGAGCAATAGATGTTGCTGTTACAGTTGTGCCTCCTGCAGCAAGGTTCGCTAGGAATTCGCCCTTCATTTCCGAAAAGCTAGTTACGGGAACTTCATTTCGAGCAGACTCAAGTAAATCAGATATGTGTTTTTGCTGTTCCATTAAATGATCTCCTTTCCTGTTTTTAGTACCGCTTCGTAACTCAATATTTCGGCGAGTCGCGTTCTTCCACGTTTCAACCGTTGTTTAACCGCCCCCTCGCTGACTGCTTGTATCGCTGCCACTTCTCGAATGCTGAATCCAGATATTTCAAATAAAATCAATGCTTCCCGTTGCCCCTCATTCAATTCCGACAATGCGCGGTGAAGCAACGCTACTTCTGTGGCCCGATCAGTTGTTTCTGAGGAGGAAGCGTGACACTCCTTCCCTGTTCCACTCATGCGCTCAGGCTTCATTTTGCGGCGATTATTGGCCAATATCCGCACGGCTGTCCCGAACAGAAATGATAGAAAAGAAGTATCAGACTTAAGCGATTCAAACTTCTCGAAGGCCACCAATAAGGTTTCATTCATCAAATCGGTGTACTCCATTTCTCCATACACACGCGCCCTGCAGAAACGCTCGAACCGATCATGGACAGGCTCGTAAAGTGCTAAAAAATGGTCTTGTTTCGATTGAATCATACGCTCTAATGGTCCTTCATTGCTCTATTTATCACAAAAAATGCTTGTGTTTAATCGTTAAGTGTTTCGAACAAAGGAAAAGTAACACAAGGTGCGATATTTTTTCAATATTTGAATCCTACATCCCTCAACAAAGGCAAAATGAGTAACTTTGCTGAAAGTAATAATCTAACGAAATGTACAAGTTCATCTACACCACAATTCTGTTTGTAAGTCTTTGTTTTCAAGGTTTTTCGCAGTCCAATACCATTACAGTAACCGTAAAGGAAGAAGTTCAACTTCCTGTTAGTGAATACATCTACACGGTTTCGAACAATAAAAGTGGTTCCAATAATCCATTTGGGATAGACTTTGGCGACCTAGAAGGGTTAGAAGATGAGGATGAAACGGATATGGATGACATCATTCCAATTCCACCAAAATCGATTCAAGAAATGGCGAAGGAATTGAAGTCGTACGGGTTCAAATGTGAAGTGAAAGCATGTGGTGAATACGATGTGAATCCAGAGCAAATGGATGATGAAACGGAAGCGTTCGACCGTGAAGAAATTGAGGTACGTGTAGGTACATTAAATGATCTGAATCGACTGGGAAAAGTAGTTCTCAAGATGGACGATGCCTATGGTGAACTTACCGGTGTTGAATTTGCTGAATTATCGTCAATGAACGCTGAAGTCTTCCCAAAGATGATGCAACAAGCAAAGGATAAAGCTTCGATGATTGCAGCTACAGCAAATAAGAAAATTGGTGAAGTTGTCACTATTTCGGAAGGAAACGGTGGAAATGCGCTCTACGGAGACGAAATGATGGAGCTCATGCAGCCGATGCTAAACATACAGAAAAAAATGTGGGGCGGTAAGGTTCCAACATCTAGATCGAAGAGCATCACCATGACCTATGTATTCGAAATGAAATAGCACCTGTAAACCAAATACAACTTTGTGTCTTGACTCCGTCAAGCCCGAGCCCTTGTGGTTCAAAAAAAAAAAACAACCACAAAGACTCAACATTCACAAGGACATTCCCATAATTTAAATGAGTATTTGAACACAAAAAGCACCTATTTAAATTACACCTCAGGGTCCTTCACGGTAAACCAAACACAGCTTGGTGTCTTGATCCCGTCAAGCCGTGTCCTTGTGGTGAAAAAATCAACCACAAAGACGCGAAGTTCACAAGGATTCCCATGATTCAAATGAGTATTCGAACAGAAAAGTAATTATTCAAATTATACATCTGATTCCTCCACAGTAAACCAACACAACTTTGTGTCTTGACTCCGTCAAGCCGTGTCCTTGTGTGAAAAAAATCAACCACAAAGACTCAACGTTCACAAGGACATTCCCATAATTTAAATTGAGTATTTGAACACAACAAGCACCTATTTAAATTACACCTCTGCATCCTCCACAGCAAACCAAATACAGCTTTGTGTCTTGACTCCGTCAAGTCGTGTCCTTATGGTGAAAAAAAATCAACCACAAAGACGCGAAGTTCACAAGGATTACCATGATTTAAATGTGTATTCGAACAGAAAAGTAATTATTCAAATTACACCTCTGCATTCTTCTCGGCAAACCAAACACAGCTTCGTGTCTTGACTCCGTCAAGCCCGTGTCCTTGTGGTGAAAAAACTACCACAAAGTCGCAAGGTTCACAAGGATTTCCATGGTTTAAATAAATCAAGAGTCAAATAGGTAGCACTGAGTTTCCAAAATGCGATACCTTGTGCCCCCATGTCATCCCATCAATTCCAATAAAACAGGATATACCTCCTTCCCCGTCATCTTTGCTTTTAGCCAAGCATAAAAATTCATCCGGAAGACATCTTCCTCCTCTGTAGCCTTCCACTGAATGGACTGCTCTACTCGAACATGAAAGGTTTCTGTCAGTACAACCGACGGATCACGCAAAATAACTTGAACCAGAGATAAAAAAGGCTTTGCCTGGAACTTACCATCATTCTTTAGGAAATGTGCATACTTACGAAGCAAACTCTTCAATCGTGCTTCGGCATAATCGTAATTTTCCAGATCGATATGCAACAGAATCTCCAAAGTCAACTTGTGTAAAGTCCACTCTATTCCGAGGTTCTTTTCATACCAGCCATCGCTCCGCGTAAACTTTGAAAGCGTGCGTTGACATTCGCGCCATTCCTTTTGCTGAATCTGTAGCATCGCCAAGACCAATCGAATTTGCGTTGTTTCGTCAGAAGTGTAGTTCTGGTTCAATACCTGATCCACTATGGTTCGCGCCTCCTCAAATCTTCCAAGGTGATTTAAGTTGAGTGCCTGCATCATACTCCATTTGAGTCGGTATGCATGTTCCTTGTTGAAGGAGAACCGTTCCATCTGCCCTTTCATTTGTTCCAAGTACACCATGCTACGGTCAAAATCTTTCTTCCTGAAATAGATATTCGCAATGGTGTAGAGCATTTCAATGTGATCCATCGCATTTTCGGCATTGTCGCTTTTGCCTCCCTGAAGAGATTCCAACTTCTGGATAAAGAACAAATTGACATCATGATAGTTCTTGGTGTACGCTCCGTGAATGTCCGCTAAATGAACCAATTGTCTCAATGATGAAAAACTGTAGGCAATCTCATCCGACAATGCATATTCGGCGAATGTCTGATTGATCAATTCATTCAAATGTATCATTTCTCCTTCAAATTCTACAGCCTGATACGCCAGTCGAATCTGCGCATACGCCAAGTTAAGTTGAGTTTGAATGCGCTGTTGCTCGTAATTACCTTGTGATCGCTTTCGCAATTCACGGAGATTAGGCGCTCCTGGTAAGTGTGCGTAGCTAATCATGAACTGTTGAATCTGTCCTTCAAGTGTCCAATTTTCTTGCTCATGCGTTTCTCGCTCCAATTTCAACAACAGTTTAAAGGCCGATTCTGGTTTCCCCATTTGAAGCAAGCGCTTTCCAGTAATAAACGTTTTCGACTGCTCACTTTCCGTACTTCCCTCCTTCTCCAATGTTGACTGAGCAATAAAATCAATCAAACGATGCTTCAATCGATTCCGTAAAACGTTGTAGGCATTTGATCCCAATTCAGTTTTTAGTCTACCTTCTTTCTCGGAAACAATCGCCTTAAACAAGTCGACATTGCGTGCATCACCACGACGGTTTCGTGCTTTCAAATACTTCACAAAGGGTGCGTATTCATCTTCTGACAATATGGAAATGAGATCGTTTAGCACAAAATAGTCGTAATTAAATATTATTAATAACCTTATTAATCAGCACTTTAAGTTTATTTATTCGAAATTAAATCGTAACAAACTTACGAAAATTGGCTTTCCTTCTCGCTGAATCACTCACATCTTTGTCGTGTACTTTTAAAACAACGATTATGTTAGAACAAACAAATTACACAGCAACGATCTCAAACAAGGAAAAAGAGACAGAAACACAAAGCAAAAAGAAAACGGATAATTTAAAAGGCATCCGCCCGACTGGTGCTTTTATCGGTGCATCCTGGGCAGCACTGGGAATTGGATTGATCTCCTACTGTATCGGACTATGGAATGCCGATATGGAACTCAACGAAAAAGGCTACTATTTCACCATCATCCTCTTTGGATTATTCTCTGGAATTTCCGTTCAAAAATGTGTGCGCGACAAAGCTGAAGGAATTCCTGTTACAGATATCTACTACGGAATCAGCTGGTTCACAACCATTGCATCCATTGTATTACTCGTGATTGGATTGCGCAATGCAGATTTGTTTCTGAGCGAAAAAGGATTTTACGGAATGTCATTCACCCTCGCGCTTTTCTCAGCCATTGCCGTTCAAAAGAATACGCGTGACGCCAAGTTGATTGACTCGGAGGAAGTGTAAAACAGGCGTGCAAACAACAATAAAAGACGAAATCATGACAAAGGACAGTCGAGTGAAACATGTGGTCAGTTTATTCTTCATGATCTGTTTGGCAGGAGTAAACGCAGCGTTGATCACTCAAGGAAACGGTTGCTATGGAGTGTATGCATTATTTAGCATGTTCGTTTCCTATATGGCCGCCATCCCTTCAATGCTAATTTTATTCTTTCGTTCAAATATCGCCTTCGTGAAATACACCAAAATTGCTGCGGTACTCACGTTTTTATCGCAGGGAATTGTGAATGCTTCAATAACTCACTCCACTACAAATTACTTCGATCTGTACTTCATCTTGAATCTAGTGGTAGCCATAATGAGCGCTACATCAATGGTGCTAGTGCATAAAACAAAGTATCTAAACAAGGAGCTATGAAATTCAATAATAAATACCTTCAAAAAACATCAACTTTCATCAATTCCATTATTGCAGTGGTTCTATGTGGTTTCCTGATTTTATTATCGGGAAATCTCATAGATGATGTCGGGAAGTGGAAAGAGATACCTGAATTGGAAGAGTTCCAGAACAGGAAAGTAATCGCTCAGCACGAAGAAAAAATCCAAACACTCAATAAGCAAATCAATGCGTGGATAGAAAAGAAAGAAAGCGTTCAGCAAACCATCAACAGTGCTGAAAAAAAATATCAAAACGCCAAGGAATCTTTCGATAATTGGTTGAAAACAAGGGGAACAATCGGATCACCCAATGAAGACCAAGAAGTATTGAAGCGAGCAAATGAATTAGACGCTTACTTCAAAACCCAACAAGAATGGGAAAAGGAACTCCTCACGATGAACGATTCCATCGATGAATTGACGGATAAGAGGGATTTCATTAAAGGTTTGATCCACAAAGAGGACGTCAAGGCGAGAGAAAAACGAACCTTAGCCTTCCGTCAATACCACATGAAGGTCTTCTTGATTCGCCTGTCCATTATCCTTCCGGTTCTTTTGCTGGGCGCATTCTTTATCATCAGATTCAGAAGACATAAATACTGGCCACTCTTTCTGGGTTATGTCTTGTTCTCCTTTTATGCGTTCTTCTTCGGCTTAGTGCCCTACTTGCCCGAATATGGCGGTTACATTCGTTACTCAGTAGGAATTGTGCTAATTGTTTTGTTTGGAATTTACGCCATCAACAAAATTAGATCTTTCATAGAGAAGAAAAAGAAAGAATTGAAAATCTCTACGGAAGAACGAGCGAAGCAAGTCCTTGCCGAAACGGCAGAAAAGGCATTGGAAAAGCACATGTGTCCATCGTGTGGAAAGGATTACACGGTGAAAGGTTGGGACAAAACACTCAAAAAGAACAATAAAACACAGACTTACGCAATGATTACCGATTTCTGCCGATTCTGTGGTTTGGAGCTGTTCAAAAAATGTAAATCATGTGGCACGGTAAATTATGCTCACCTTCCGTATTGCGGTTGTTGTGGAAACTCCATTTCAGAGAATAAAGAGCACGAAGAATGTTCTAACGGTTCATCGTAAAAGTTACATGAAGCGTAGATCCCAATCTGTTTTCAGGTTGGGATTTTTTTGTTTCGATATATAAATATTTCTCATAAATGATTTTCTATTGATCCAATGAACCATAATAAATTGATCGGTATGGGAGCGTATTTATTCAACATCAAAATACCTATATTGTCCTATGAAATGGCTCCTACTCTTTTCACTCTTTCTCTCCTTTTCGGGCATCGCTCAGAATCTAAAACGGATAAATGTCCAGTTCGTGGAAGACAACGATTCGTTTCCAGATTGTCATACGCTCTTTTATGCAAACGGACGCTATGCGAAGCGAGATTTCGAATTACCTGAATTGGATCTACCTAACATTACGGCTGTTCATCCGTCAGAATTAACGTTTAACAGACACTTAGATTTTGGATCTTTTGCTCCAGAAGCATTGAAATTCGGTTCGATTGAAATAGATCGACAGATAATTGATTCACTTAGCTTCGATGAAGTCAAAAAGAAGATTTGGAGCAGTTCAGATAGTTCAAGCTGGTATCACTTGATACGAGACGATGCTTATCTCTGGAATCAATTCAATATTGTGGTTGAGAGAAAAGAAAGAACTGAAACACTTCACCGCTCCGTTTCCGTTGATTCCATAGCCCCTTTTCCTATAAATCGCGCCATGAGTGGTATTATTGATGGAGTGTTCGTCACTGAGAATTATTACTATCAAGTTCAATACTCTACATATAGCGACATTCCCTCTGAATTTCATTCGAAATCAAAACGTATTCGAGAATCCATTCAGCCCAGGCTGGACTCATTACTCAAGCCATTTTATTTGTCCAATTACGAGTTAACCAATGGCGAATACCGAGAATTCATCGATTGGGTGTTCGATTCGATTGAATTGCACATGGCCTATCAAAATCTTCCCTACTCGGAGGCAAAGCTATTGCTGAACTGTCCGAAAAGCCTTCTAAAAACACTCGATTCTACTGAGCGTGATCAACAAGCATTAAAGTACGGTTTGACTGCTTCTCGGAGAAAAAAGATGGATGATTTATCATGGTTTCGCGCAACCGAAGGTATGTATTATCCACAACCAAAACGCTACTATAAACGTATTGAACGAGATACACGCAAATTAATCTACCGTCAGAATAATTCTTGTTCTGTTGCCATTTACCCCGATACATTTGGCTTTTTTCGTCGGGAGCTTGGTATGGTAGGAGAATTCATAGGGAGTATGTCTTGGCATCTGACTTACAGCGACTACCCTGTGACTAATTTGACCAAGGATCAAATATTGGCGTATTGTCACTGGAAACAAAGAGAACTCAATCAACAACTAGAAAAGGAAGGACTCCATATCACGGTACGTCCACCTTACATGCGCGAGTATGAATTCGCTTTGAAAGCAACTGTCGATTCGAATAATTATTACAAAGCTGTTTCATATCCCAATTCACATTTCATAACGCATGAGAGAGAGATTTTGGGAGCCGAATTTCCATTCTATCAAGCAGTGAGTTATAACCCTTTGACAACGAACCGGAGAAAAAAAGTAAGTCAGCGAACACCTTCATTAGAATACCAATTGTGGTATCAAGCCAATACACTTCCAAATTCTCCTTTCAAATTTCTCAATGGAAACGTGTCTGAATTAGTATTGGATCGTGTAGATTCATCTTCTTGGGAGTATTTTGAAATGGGAACGGAACAACCGAACAAACCTGTCAGCTATGTCGTTGGAACCAATTATTACAACGATGCCAAAGTGAAAGGCGATGATCAATATAATGCCGCTTTGTACAAATCTGTTCTAACAGAAGGAAAATCATCTCCCTACGTTGGCGTTCGATTGGTCTATCTAGTGGAGAAAAAACAATAAGCTATGAAATATTTAAAATTTATCTCACCCATTCCACTTCTACTATTCATTGTGGCACTTTTATTTCCCTTTGTGGAACACACAAATCGATGGCGAGGTACAACTATTACGGTCGAGTATGGTTATGATTTTGGAATGGTGTTTTTACCGCTCAGTCTGATGATTGCAATCTTATTGGTTGTGAACATTTGGAGAACACGCTTTGTAGCCATTGTCTGTTTTGTACTTTGTTTTGGAATATTGTTCTCGCTTTTTCTCTTACAGTTTCAGATGATGCCGGTGAGCAGCTATACAACGCACGAAATACAATTCGGGTATACACTCGCTCTACTTTCTGTTCCCTTGTTGATGGTCATTCTATTGGTTAATCTGGTCAAAACATTTTTGCGAGTAAAAAGAATCTCACAATCAGAAACTTAATGTATCTTAGGTAACACCTAAAACAAACACTATGATACCCAATATGCTTGCTGTGCTGGCGTCGGCACTTATCCCAATGGTTGTTGGTGCTCTCTATTACAACCCTAAATTACTCGGAACAGCTTGGATGCACGCATCTGGAATGACTGAAGAAAAGATCAAAAATGGAAACATGCTTAAAATGCTGCTCCTCTCATTCATTTGTGCTTTTATCTTTTCCTTTTTCTTATTCATGTTGGTGGTACACCAAACGGATGTTTATTCACTCTACGCAGGCGAAGAAGGATTTGGTGTCGAAGATTCGGCAGTAATGAATCGTATTGACACACTGATGCGAGAATTTGGAGATCGCTACCGAACATTCGGACATGGTGCTTTACATGGAACCTTAATCGGCGTTCTGTTTGTCACACCAATTCTTGGAACCATCGCTTTGTTTGAACAAAAATCATTCAAGTATGTAGCCATCAACGGAGGTTACTGGGTAATAACGCTCGCCTTGATGGGCGGAGTATTGTGCTATTGGGGATAAATGAAATTACATTGTAAATAAAAGCGACCCATGAAACGTCGCTTTTTGTTTAAATTCCTGAGTCGAGAAGACCGTCATTGGTAATGTGGATTGGGCCACTCTCTTTTCCTGGTATCTTCTTCAATAGTTCTTCCATGGGAGAATAGTATAGTTCGTTTGAACGAACAGATTTATTTGACACGATCTTCTAGCATCGGGACAAAACTAAACACACCCAAATCCTCCTCGGTGTATTCCGTTTCGGATGTTTTTATCACGCGTTTCATCATCTGCTTCTCTCCTGCTCCAACTGGAATAATCATCAATCCTCCAACTTTCAGTTGATTGACTAATTCAAGCGGAATTTCGGGCGCTCCGCACGTAATGATGACTTTATCGAAAGGTGCAAAAACAGGCAAACCTTTGTAGCCATCACCGAAGCTCAATCGTGCGTTGAAACCAAAATGATTCAC
>PDWJ01002576.1_pt1 | contig 20302 bp, 11 predicted proteins | sample 1430881 | NCBI WGS metagenome assembly PDWJ01 (sample SAMN01162460, study PRJNA174530) | Oral metagenome, whole genome shotgun sequencing project. | biome: Marine environment; feature: Marine mammal; material: Swab sample of the gingival sulcus; isolation source: swab sample of gingival sulcus... | reverse complement strand
TTTTTTGTTTTGTAAAACTACACCTTGCATATTATACAATTGATAAGATAAATATTTAATATCAAATTTATCTATGCTCAAAGTAAGGTAATCTGTTGTTGGGTTGGGATATGCCATACAAGCAAGTTCAATATTGTCAAATTCACCAATAGAGGTTACCGTAATTTCATAAGGTTGATGAACACCTTCCGTTACCCCTTGAGTTGATTCTGAATAAGTATTGTGAAATACTTGCCCTATGCTGTAAGAGATTTTTACACACCTTGTTTCTGTATTGCCTCCGGCAGAATTAAAGCTATGCTGTGCTACCACCGACATAAGCGTAAAAGACATAAGGCTAATTACTAACAAACCCCTCATTATCGATAATTTGGTTGATTTTGTTTTATAAGTCATTTTGTGTCTTATTTTAATTAAGTTTTTGTTTATATGCTTTTAATGAACTTATTTAAACTTTTTCTATTTCTTAAAAATCGGATAAAATTTAATTCATGCAAAGTCATCTCAAGCAACAAAGTTATACTAAATACATCATAATGTCAAGCAAAAATTAAATTAAAACTTTAAAGATAAGCTGTTGATATGTATAAATACCTCATTAGCAGTTGTTTATGATTTTAAACAATAGATTGCTTACATAAGCTCAAATATTTTGTATAGATAATCTCATAATGTATTTGTCAAAAATAATCAAGGCAATCTATTTTAATTACAAATAAAAAAGTAGTAACTTTGTTGTCTTGAAATAAATAATGCCTTGAATTAATTTAAGAACCTTAACAATATGGATTTGGGAACTATTATTAAAACGATACTGCTTATATACATAGTGTCCTAGATAACACTCCTGAATTCCCCCAAAAAAAAGTATAGTTATGAATAAACCAATGACCTTAATAGAGAAAATTCTTGCAAAACACTCTAAATTTGACAGTGTTGAACCGGGCGATATTATTGATATTGAGATAGATGCAAGGGTAGCAAGAGATTTTGGAGGTGCTAATGTAGTTAAAAACCTCACAGACAACAATCTTGAAGTGGCAGATGCCTCTAAAACCTTTTTTACTTTCGACACTAACCCCACCGGTTCTGACCAAAAATATGCGGTTAATCAGCATAAATGCAGAACTTTTGCACGTAAAAGAGGTATAAAAGTTTTTGATATATCTAATGGTATCGGTACACACACGCTTATAGAGCAAGGATTGGCATATCCCGGTTCAACAGCAGTAACCACCGATTCGCACGCAAATATTTTAGGCTCGATAGGAGCCTTTGGTCAAGGAATGGGCGACCAAGATATAGCCGTAGCATTCAGCAAAGGAAAAGTGTGGTTTAAAGTGCCAAAATCTGTTAAAATAAATATGCACGGGAAACGTGCCGAAAATATTTATGCCAAAGATATTGTTCTTAATTTGCTAAATCGTTTTGGTGCAAATAAATTGTTGGGTTACTCAATAGAATTATATGGCGCAGCAATAGATGAACTAACTCTTGATGAGCGTATTACAATTGCGTCAATGGCTACGGAAATGGGGGCAATAATAATTTTATTTACTCCCAATGAAGGGGTTATGGAATATTGCCAAAATGCTTCGGGAAAGACATTAGAACTTATTAAGGCTGATGAAAATGCTGCTTACGATAAGGTGTTTGATATTGATATAAGTAAATTTGTACCTATGGTATCATTGCCGGGCAAACCTCATGATGCCGTAAATATTACTGAGGCAAAACGCACCAAAATAGACTCGGCATTTATAGGAAGTTGCACAAACGGAAGAATTGAAGACCTGCGAGAGGCTGCAAGGGTATTAAAAGGCAAAAAAGTTGCTCCGGGTGTTGTGCTTAAAATAGTACCCACTACTGACCAAATATGGATGCAATGTCTTAAAGAGGGTTTATTGGAAATTTTTAAGGAGGCAGGTGCATTGGTATCAAATGCAGGTTGTGCAGGTTGTGCTGCCGGTCAAGTTGGACAAAACGGTCCGGGTGAAATAACAATCAGTACAGGCAACAGAAATTTTCCGGGTAAGCAAGGCAAAGGTTTAGTGTATTTGGCATCGCCGGCTACGGTAGCAGCATCGGCAGTGGCAGGTTACATAACTACCCTTGACGATATTCCTGAAAATCCAAGTATTTTTGAGGCTGACTACAACACACAAGATTCTTATAAACCAATAATTAAGACCAATACCGAAGAAAAACCAAACGTTATAGAGGGCAGGGTTTGGTACATAAAACAAGACGATATAGATACTGATATGATATTCCACAACCGATATTTGGCTATTACAAATATAGAGGAAATGGGACAATACACATTTGACAACTTAGCAGGATATGAAGATTTTGCAAAAAAAGCTAAGAAAGGTGATATAGTTTTGGTACACAAAAATTTTGGTAGTGGAAGCTCACGCCAACAAGCCGTAGATTGTTTTAAATCATTGGGTATTCAAGCGGTTATAGCCGAATCTTTTGGGGCAATTTATGAACGTAATGCCATTAATGCGGCATTCCCGATACTTACATACAAAAATGTTGAAAACTTAAAAATTGAAGACGGCGATAAAATAAAATTAAACTTGGAAACAGGCGAAATGGAGAACCTTAACAAAGGAAGTAAAACAAGTATAGAGCCATTTTCAGAAGTGCAAATGGAAATATATAGAAATGGAGGGCTTTTTTAATTGATAGTTGATAATTGATAGTTGATAAACTTATCGGGAAATAACATTAATATTTATCAAAGAAATACAAAATAACTTTGTTAGTTGTGCAAAAAATTATAAATATTGTAGTAAAAGCTGATAAAGTATGTATGAATACCTAAACTTTTAATTCTTAATTCATATTAATAACTGTTTGTGGTTTGTAAGTAGCTTGTAAACAGGTTGTTGTGTAATAAGTATTGGTAAATAAAAATAAAAAACATAATATTTTTGCGTAAAAAGTTGATAATTAAAAAGATTTATCTAATTTTGCAACCTGTTTTTACAACATAGTTAGTGATAAACGAAAAATAGAAGAAGTATGTATTTAACAAAAGAAAAGAAGAAAGAATTTTTTTCTACTTATGGAAAGTCTGAACAAGATACCGGTTCTGCTGAAGGACAAATAGCTTTGTTTTCATACCGTATCAGTCACCTGACAGAACATTTGAAAACAAACAAAAAAGATTTTGCAACTCAAAGGTCATTGTTAAGATTAGTAGGTAAAAGAAGAAGATTACTGGATTATTTAAAGAAAATTGATATTGAACGATACAGAGCAATTATCAAATCTTTAGAATTAAGAAGATAATAAAAAAGGCAATAGCATTGCCTTTTTTTATTGTTACTACCAACTTTTCATGTTGTTGAAATAGTTTTTTTTGATATATAATTTTCAATAATTAATTATCAATTAAAATAAACAAAAGAACAAATAGGAAGATATATAGAAATTAGACAGTTATAGACATGTATAAATTAACAAAGAAAGATATTGACTTAGGTGACGGACGAATAGTTACCATAGAAACAGGAAAACTTGCCAAACAGGCAGATGGTGCAGTAGTTGTAAAAATGGGTGAAACCATGTTATTAGCAACTGTTGTATCGGCAAAAGAAGCCAAAGAAGGTGTTGATTTTATGCCTTTATCAGTAGAATACAAAGAAAACTTCTCAGCAATGGGACGCTTTCCAGGAGGATTTACCAAAAGAGAAGGCAGACCAAGCGATTCACAGATATTAGTTGCTCGTCTTATCGACAGAGCTTTACGACCTTTATTCCCAAAAGATTATCACGCGGACACTTTTGTTACTGTAAATTTAATTTCGGCAGACCAAGAAATTATGCCCGATGCCTTGGCCGGTTTAGCTGCATCGGCGGCTCTTAGTGTTTCTGATATTCCTTTTGGAGGACCTATTTCAGAGGTAAGAGTTTCAAGAATAGACGGTAAACTTGTAATTAACCCAACTACAGAAGAGAACAAAAGAGCTGATATAGACCTTATCGTAGCAGCTACCGAGAAAGATATAATGATGGTAGAAGGTGAAATGGATGAGGTTTCGGAAGCTGAAATGATTGAGGCTATCAAATTTGCTCATGATGCTATTAAAATACAGTGTAGAGCACAAGTTGAGTTAGCTGAAGAATTGGGAAAAACGGTTAAAAGAAATTATGATAAGCAAGAAATTACAATAGAATTGTTCCGCAACCTTAGAGAATTTGCTTATGACAAAATATATAAGGTTGCAAAAAGTGCATTGCCAAAACAAGAAAGAAGCGAGGCATTTAAAACCATAAAAGATGAGTTTACAGAGTTTTGGTTAAAAACCACAGGAAAAGAACTTGAAGATATTGAGTTTGAAATAAACGAATATTTCCATGATACTGAAAAAGAGGCTGTAAGAAACTTGTTATTAGATGAAAAAATGAGATTGGATGGAAGAAAACCCGATGAGATTCGTCCTATATGGACAGAGGTTGATTACTTGCCTGCAACTCATGGTTCTTCTATATTCACAAGAGGTGAAACTCAATCGCTTACAACTGTTACCTTGGGTACGAAATTAGACGAAAAAATTATTGATGAAGTAATGGAGCAAGGACGCGATAAGTTTTTGCTACATTATAACTTTCCTCCATTTTCAACGGGAGATGCCAGACCCGAGAGAGGTGTTAGCAGACGAGAGATAGGACACGGTAATTTAGCTCACAGAGCATTAAAGAAGATGTTACCTTCATCAGAGGATAATCCTTACACAATAAGAGTGGTTTCAACAATACTTGAATCTAACGGCTCGTCATCTATGGCTACTGTTTGTGCGGGTACACTTGCGTTGATGGATGCAGGGGTGGCAATTAAAAGACCTGTATCGGGTATTGCAATGGGCCTTATATATTCATCAGAAGACAGATATGAAGTATTGTCGGACATATTGGGTGATGAAGACCACTTAGGCGATATGGACTTTAAAGTAACAGGTACAACCGAAGGTATCACCGCTTGCCAAATGGATATAAAAATAGACGGTATGTCTTACGAAATTCTTGAAAAAGCACTTGAGCAAGCTAAGAAAGGACGCGAGCATATTTTAAATAAAATGCTTGAAACAATAGATGCTCCTCGTGAAGATTATAAAGACCATGTTCCCAGAGTTGAACAAGTTATTATACCTAAAGATTTGATAGGTGCAGTTATTGGTCCCGGAGGTAAAATTATTCAAGAAATACAAGAAATGACCAATACTGTTATAGTAATTGATGAAAAAGACGACACAGGAGTGGTTGTTATATCAGGGCAAGATAAAGAAGGAATGATGGCTGCTAAGCAAAGAATAAAAGGCATTGCCGAGAAACCCGAAGTTGGAGAGGTTTATTCAGGTAAAGTGAAGTCAGTTGTTCCATTTGGTGCATTTATTGAAATATTGCCGGGCAAAGACGGTTTATTGCATATATCTGAAATTGAGTGGAGAAGATTAGACTCAGTAGACGAAGTTCTTAAAGTGGGTGATATTGTTGATGTTAAATTAATTGATATAGACAGTAAATCAGGCAAACTTAAATTATCAAGAAAAGTTTTACTGCCAAAACCCGACAGAAAAAAATAGTGTAATTTTTTAATGTTTTACTTAACCTCAAAATGTTATATGTTTTGAGGTTTCTTTTTTAAATTTGTTATATAATTTCCAATTCCCCTGAGTAGTTTATGAATTCAATTTGGTATAATAAAATACAGTTGCAAGTTGAGGAAAAAATTGAAAATCTGCACAAGAAGGATTTTAAGTTTTATAGAGTTGATTATTTCTTATTATTAGCCGAAAAAGTTGATAAATTATCATCAAATTGCATGGATTGTAAAATGTTGAAGAAGAAAATTGAGGATACTGCAAATGAACTGGATACACTTTTGTCAGGCTCAATATCTTTAAGAAAAGAATACGAACTTAAGCTTGATGAAATAGAAAAACATATACGAAAAATTCACAAAATATATCCTAAACAATATTTCTTGTATTTATATACATTTTTAGGAATATTAGGAGGAATATCTTTAGGTGTATTGGCTGCTGTAATTGTAAACATTGATTATAAAACTGCCCTTATTTTCGGATTCACGGCAGGATTATTAATTGGCAGAATTTGGGGAAAGTATAAAGAAAATGGTAGTGAAACCATATAGGATAATCAATAAATCCGATATTCGTTCATTACCACATTATTAAATTACCCTATTAACTATACTTTTAATCGTTCGCCTTCCGACTTGGCTATTATAACAGCTCCACAGCTATCGCTCCATACTTTTAACGCAGATTTAAACATATCAAGAAATCTGTCAAATAAAACAATCAAAGCTATACCTTCAATGGGTAAGCCTACGGTATTTAATATTATGCTCATTATAATAATGTTGCCCATAGGCACACTACTTGCACCTATTGATACTAACATGGTAGTTGCCGCCACAATAATTATTTCAATAATGCTAAGTTCTACACCATAAACTTGTGCAATAAAAAACACCGCTATAAGTTCGTATAAAGCAGTTCCGTCAATATTAACAGTAGTTCCTAAAGGAAGTGTAAAACCTGATATCCTGTTTGAAACACCACTTTTATTGCTTACAAGATTCATGGTAATGGGCAATGTAGTACCCGATGAAGAAGTGGCAAAAGCCATAAACAAAGCACTGCGAACAGCTTTATAATGTGAAAAAGGGTTTACGTTAAAGATAAATTTCAATATAAACGGCAATACTATTGCGGAATAAAACAGCAATGAAACCAAAACAGTAAATATATATTTTGCCAGATTTGTAGAAATATCTATAAAATAATCCGTTTCGGAAGCTATTACAGCCATCATTCCGAATATTCCCAAAGGAGCAAATTTTATAATCCAACCTGTTATTTTAGACATTAACTCATAAAACGCATCAAAAAATTTAACTAATAATTTCTTATAATTACTTTGTATTACAGTTGTAAAAACGCCCAGCAATAAAGAGAAGAATATTATTGATAAAGTATGACCGCTTGCTATTGACTTAAATATATTTTGAGGTACAATATCTTTAAAGTTGGCAAGAAATGATAATTTAGGTGGTTGGATATTTGTAGTTGTAGTGTTTAAATCAATATTGGCACCTGTTCCGGGAGTAATTATATGCACAAATATTAAACCTATTACTATGGCAATTGCTCCCGTAAACAAATAATAGAACAAAGTTTTTACTCCCACAACAGCAATCCTTGAAGATTCTTTAATATTAGCAACGCTTGAAACTATTGAGCTGATTATAAGTGGTATAATAATCATGCTTAATGCTCTTACAAATAATTCGCCAAGCCAACTTACATAGCTTAAATACACATTATACTTTGAGGCTTGTATAATTTGATTTTTATACTTTTTGAATGTTTGCTGTTTGAATTTTATGCTTAAATTACCGACAAATGTTTCCCTTGTTTCCTCAAATCTTTTCTTGTCTGTTTTCAAAATATTTATTACATGCTCAGGCACATCCTCTGACTCTAATTGACTTATAGTATCATCAGTGATTTTATAGGTAGTAGGAAAACCAATACCAAATAATATTCCTAATACCATTCCTATCAATATTTGCCCATGTAGCTTTAATTTCATTTGCCCTAAGAAAAAAAACTGATTTTAATTTTAACAGACACAAAGGTACAGTTTTTTTGTTAAATATGCGAATTAAGAGTTAAGAACGGCGAAGCCCTCTCATAAGTAATTAACCCTTAATTCCCCATTTTTAGTTATACTTACCCAAAGCTCCCCCCTCTGTAAGCATTTATTCATGCGGCTTACAAAATTGTGACACTTTTGTGACGTTCAAAATTTGGTTTGTATTTCCACATTTATATAACTTTGCGGGAGATATAACCAAATGTTGAATATTAAATTTTAAAATTATGAAAAAAACGGTAAACAAAAACACAAATAAGCTATTTTTGCTTATGATTTTTGCTGCCATTATATCAACAGGCAGCAGGGCGCAAAATAGAGTAAGATGGACCTTAAGCGATGAAAATAATCTCTGGTCTGCAGTATATGTTGACAAAGCATGGGAATTTGACAATGATGGAAGACCTGCCGGCAATGGTAGTATAGGAAGATCATTATCCTCAGATAATGTGCAACTGGTAGATTGTAAAAATACAATATCATTTTGTGTTTGGACATGGGAAAATATTGAAAAAGATATTGATGATGCACATGCAGAAGATATAAGGCTATATCTCAGATGCACCCCTTATTATGATTGGATGTACTTGTTCAGAACTGACAGTATAACCGGAAACGGCGGCAATGACAATGAATGGCCAAGCATATATGACACTGAGGGTAAAGTTCACTCTTTCAAGGACAATGTCGCTTATATGTCATTATCAGGAACCTATAAAGTAAGCAGGAGAATGTATGGTAATAATGATGGTCGTATATATGAGTTTTTTTCTATTCAATACAAGGAGGGCAGTTACGTGGATTACATATTAAAAAACTATAATTTTTATTTCACTCTGTATGTGGATGTATGCTCTGTGAGAGACACGTGGGACCAGAAAACTGGTACTTGGCTTGTAGAGCACGAACATGAACAGCTTGAAGATATTCCAAAAGCCGATGTAATAGAACACGGTTGGGTAGAATCAGAAGATGGTAGTGGAAAACCAAAATACTATGTAAAATTAAATCATCTTGACAATATAGCAGGTTATGGGCTTGAGAGCAGTGGCTGCGGTTTACAAAACTTTGACCAATCGGAAACCACCCTTTACTACAATTTTCCCAATTGTGCAAATTTAGGCACCGATATTATGAGCAATGGAAATATAGACGTTCTTTCATACAGAACATACGATGTTAATACAAATTTTTATTATGAAGAAGCAAAAAACGGTTTAAAAACAAAATTTCACTCGACCCGTAATATAGCAATGAAAAAAATGCTATATCCGAGCACACTTTCAGCATCGAACCTAAATGACGGAACGGTACAACTAAGTTGGACAGTAGATAAGGTAAATAGTGAGGATGTTGATATGTCAAAATTTATAGTACAATGCTCCTCAGATGCTAATTTTGATAATATTACTGAAACAAAAGAAATAACATATAAAAAAGACAAAGAGGGGGCTTACACTTGTTTAATGAATATTCCTGACCGAAACAAAGGTGAAAAAACCTATTATTTCCGTTTGCGCCGCAAAAATGCAACATGGGATTATCCCAGAATACAAACAGAAATTACGTTAAATACCGACTATAAAAAAATTGCCGGTATGTCAAGTTCGCAAGAAGGAACAAAAGCCGTAATAACATGGACACTTACCGATGATGGTTTGTGGAGTGATGATGAACTTGCTTATTCGCTTGAATATGAGGGAGGAACATCAATAACCCCACATGATACATCGCATACCGAAAAAGTATCTCTTTCTATCTGCGAACCTACTCTGTTTACATTAAAACTATTGGCAAACGGCAATGTATACAGTAGCTCCACCACTAAAATAGTACTTGCCAACATAGAAGACGGCAAAATAGAAAAAATATCTGCCTCAAAGGGGTATTTTTCAAGCTACGTAAAACTTAAATGGGAAGCCGATAAAGATAATGACAATATAACGTATTACACTATCGACCGCAAGGAACTAAACAGCGGTGATGAGTCTTTCACCCATTTGGGCACAGTAGATCACAGACCCGGTGTTAATTCATATAATTATAACGACAATAGTTCCATTGCCGGAACTTATTACAAGTATCGCATACAAGCCTATCAAAAGTGTTATGACAGCACAAATGTTGTACACAGCCTGTCTGATGTAGGTTTGGCACAGCCCTACGGCACCGTTAGCGGACGAATTACGTATAAGGGAGGCGTTTCCGTAAAGGACGTAAAGGTAATTGCCGAAGGTGAAACTGCGGGCAAAAATCTTGCTGTTTTCTTACCTGCCAACAAACAGTCTTTGCTGCTCGATTCTGCAAAAAGTGCCAATCTGTTTAGCGAAAAGGAAGGTACCATACAATTTTGGGACAAACATGTTGAGCAAACACTTTCGGTAGTTCAGTTTGCCCAAGGGCTTAGTTTTAAGTTTAGTCCTAACCTTTTTCACGTGAAAATGCGAACACCGAAAGAAGATTCCGAATTTATGTCATTTACAATTACCGACCCTGAAAGTTATGAGGACTATGGCAATTACAATCATTTTACGCTTAGCTACAAAAGCACAGATGCCGTTAATTACGACATAAATTTATATATAAACGGCAAACTTGTAAAAAACCGTAAATGGGTAAAAACTAACTTAAATTCGCATGTGAACGACAGTGTAGGCGAATTGGTTTTTATAGGAGCAAACAATTATATAGACGAATTGCGCTGTTGGAATAGAGCCTTAGATTCTGCTGAAATAGTAAACAACTACGATAGTTATATTTCGGGCAACGAAGAGGGCTTAACTGCATATTATCGTTGCAACGAAGAGGTTGAAGATATGCTTTTTGATATATCAAAAACAGGCAATAATTACAACGACCGTCATTTTAAAATAGAGTCAGGTGCATTGCATATAGGCAATACTGAGCATATTGTACCCAGAGACAAACTTGCCTTGAAAACCTATACCGACGAAGACGGCAATTACATGATTAATAATATACCTTATACCGAAGACGGCTCGCGCTACAGTATAACGCCTCTTTTTGGCGTACACGATTTTAATCCGGGTCAAAGCCCCTTGTTTTTCAATACAAGTGCCAATACTCACAATAATATCGACTTTAAAGATGTAAGCAGTTTTAAGGTATCGGGTAAAATTACTTATGCCGGCGGCGAGTATCCTGTTGAGGGTGTTCAAATAAGTATTGACGGACTTGCTGCCAGCAAAGACGGCAAAATTATTACCACCAATGCAGAAGGTGAATACGAAGTGGAAGTGCCTATTGGCGACCATTTTATATCGGTAAGCAAACACGGACATACATTTGCAAACAAAGGACGCTACCCTGCACAGGAACTCACAAAATACACCTTTGAACAACCTATGAGCGGTCTCAACTTTGTTGATTCTACATTGGTTCGCGTGGCGGGTCGTGTAACGGGCGGCGAGCGCGAAAACAACAAACCGATTGGTTTTGGTAAAAGTGTTGCCAATTTGGGCAAAGCTACTATTACGTTAAGTCCTGTTGATGATAAATATTATTTACGAAGCAACAGCAGCGACACCACAATTTCGAGTGCCAATAATAATATATCAAGCAAAACTATTATAAAAGGTCAAGAAACTGACAATCAGATAGTAGTAACAACAGATTCGGCAACCGGAGAGTTTCTTACGGTTCTACCGCCCATACCTTATAAAGTTGTAAATGTAAGCGTGGGTACGGAAGGCACAGAAAATTATTTGGGGGGAACAGATTTTAAAATTAGTGAAATACCACACTTTACTCCAAATGTAAATATTGAGAAAACAGATAGTGTTATTGACGAAACAGATACCATAAACGAAACATATAAACGGTTTAAATTTAATCATCTTCTGAAAATTAATTATAGGGTAGATCCAACCATATTTGTAACTGAAAATATTCAATCAAATGGAGAATACGGAGACATACCTCCGGTAGGTGATAAGCAGTATCCTTGTGGAAATAATGATGTTATTGATTTATATACCAATAACGAAGGCACTATTGAATTTGCTTTGGAGCATCCTGTATTTACCAAGTCAGAGCAATACACATGGAAAGTATCGGTATTTGAAAAATATATTAATGCAGATAATGACAATGTGGACAAAGTGCCTATAACAGAAAAAAAACTTGACATAAGCAATGCCTTAGCATCTACAAGGGTTTATTTAGACCACAGCGACAGTGTTGCCCACGACCCAAGCGAATTACAACTTGATTCTGCGGGAACAGCTCTTTATAGTTTTAAAGCAGGTTTTCCAAGAATGTCGGGCGACCATTTATTAAAAGCAAGTTTTGCTCTTAACAATAATGGTAAAACTATTACAAAAGAATTAGAGGGTTATGTAGTGGGTGCAATACCTATACCCGGCAATAATTTTATAACTCAAGGTCCTGATATAGTACAATATGTATTAAGAGACCCTCCGGGTTCTAATAGTTATGCTTATTTGGAAAAAGGAACTACTCTTGAAACAGACTTCAACCTAATAAGAGGAGGCGGACTGCATAGTACAACCACTCTTAACGAAAAATTTGGTGTTGAAACCGTTATAGGTACAGGTTTTGGAGTAATTGTGGAAATAGAAACAGAAGCCATAGCTGAAGCCAGCCAAGAATGGGATATGACCATAGAGCGTAACAACGGACATTCTACCCACACTAAAGTATCATCTCTGAATCGTATAACAACAAGCGACAGCGAAGAGTATGTAGGTGCTATGGCAGATGTTTACATGGGAACAAGTACCAATGTAGTGTATGGCAAAGTTAACACATTAGGTTTATATGAAACAAATGACAATGATGGTGTAACATCTACTAATAATAAACATTATAAACTAAACAAAAAAGAAGATTACAGTTCAGATGTTACTTTTACAACAATGTTTAACTATACGCAAAACCATATTGTAGATTATTTAATTCCGAATGTTAAAAAATTGCGAAATGATATAATTATAAAATTGAAGCAAGGAGACCCAATACCTACAGCAGGAGAAACGTACAAATATTATAGCTACTTAGATGAAAATGATGAGAATTTTGGTAAAGATGGTACTTATACTGTATTAGCACCCGTTGGATTGGCAGAGGGTCAAATAGTTGCGGATACAATAAAGGCTATGAACTCTTGGATAGCCAACTGGGAAAGAGTGATTGCCGACAACGAAAAAGCTAAATTAATTGCCTTTGCAGATAGACAACAACGTTTAGAAGAAAATATTTCGTTTGATGCAGGTACCAGAATAGAAAGAGCCAAAGGAAGAGAAAGTAGCTCAACATGGACAACAATAATAGAACACCATGATGAAATAAGTATTGGTGGAAAAACAGGATTAGATGTAATGGGAGTAGGTTTTGAATTGGAACAAAAGCTTGGAGCATTGGTTAATTACGAAAAAACCAACGCAAATACAAGCTCAAACAACAAAACCTACGGTTATGTACTTGCTGATAATAATCAGGGTGATTATTTTAGTGTTGATGTTCTAAATCCGCAAGAAGGAGACAAGGTAATTCATAAAGAAGAGGATATTCACTTCAGCGAAAATCCCACATTATACAACAAACATAAAGATAGAAATGATGAATTATGGCGACAGAACCCCTTTTTCTATACCGGGCTCGAAAATATACAAAGTGCCAAAACGGGCAGAAAAATAGATGTGATAAGAAAAGACAAAATAAAGATAGTCCAAGGTATGGTACCGGATTTTTATATGGAAGTTGATACAGTAACAACCATAATAAACCGCGCAAAAGGAAGTTATATATTTAAACTTCGTGCAGGTCAGTCATCATGTCCTTATGAGGGTCCCGAATATCCTTTATTTTGTAAACAATACTATCCGGATTTTAAAGTGGACAAAAAGAAGTATATTTTAAGCTCAGGAACATTCCAAATAGAAAAACCCGAACTATATGTAGATAATACAAAAAATGCAAGCATTGCAAATATACCATCGGGCAGAGAGGGCTCTTTTGAGTTGAAACTGTCCAACCAAAGCGATGCAGCATTAGATGTAACTTATCAACTATCGGTAGTTTCAGGCAGCAATCCCGAAGGCTTAATCCTAAGCATAGACGGAGAACCTTTAACCGAGCCTCGACTATTTAATATAGAATCAGACGAAACCATTAAAAAGACGCTTAAAGTTAAACAAAGCAGTTTAGATGTATTGGAATACAAAGATGTAGCATTACAATTAACATCGGTTTGCCAAAACGACCCGAGCAGCGATATAGGTTGGATAGGCGATAAGATTAATATTAATGTAGAATTTGTGCCTTCAAGTAGTCCGGTAACGCTTAAAGTACCCAAATTATTAATAAATTTGAATAACAATAAAGCTTTGGGCTATACAGTATCGGAATACGACACAACATTTAAAAACTTTGCATCAATTTTGGTGCAGTACAAAGCCGAGCACGACCAAGATTGGACACCTACTCACGCATTTGTGTACGATGATGACTTGCAAGGTTTTGAAGAAAATCAAAAAAACCGAATAGAGTCTCATGAGTGTAGAAGCCTACTTGATTTAAGTGCTGAAAAAGACGGCGTTTATAATTTACGAGCAGTTTCCAGGTCTCACTTTGGCAATGACTATATAGAAGTTATGTCTGAAGAGTTTAAAATAATCAAAGACACCAAAAGACCGAAACCTTTGGGTAAACCCAATCCCGCATCGGGTATATACACAGGCGAAAACGAAATCTCAGTATTATTTAACGAGGATATACAATCTGAACGAATAACAAAAGATTTCCTTTCGGTAAAAGGTAAACTCAACGGCTATCCGGTAAAGCATTCGGTAGCAGCCAAGTTTATCGGGTACGGTGCACAAACCGACGCTTCCATAGCTCTTGACGATCAATCATTCTCAATAGGGGCTTGGATACAGCGCGATATAAACAAGAGAGGTACTTTATTTGCTCACGGCAAAGATTTTAGCCTGTCTTTCACCGCCGATAATAAGATAAAAGTACGATTAGGCGAGAAAGTATTTACGTCTAATGAACAATTTACGTCTAAAAATTGGCAATATATATCGTTTGCTTACGATAATTCAGCACATCGCTTTTCGGTAATGGTTCTTGATAACAGCAACACTACTAAGGTTTCCTTTAAGGGTGGTAGTTCATTAGTACAACAAGACTATAAAGGCAGTGGCTTGCTGTATGTAGGTTCGGAAAAAGACAGGTCAAACGGCTACAGCGGAGCAGTGCATGAACTTACTTTATGGAGCAAAGTACGTACAGAAGGTAATTTATCAGATATTAATGACTCAAAAACAGGCAGAGAGCGTAACTTAATAGGCTATTGGCGCATGGACGAGGGGCATGGCATTATGGCAAAAGACATATCCAGAAGTCGTCATTTAATATTGCCTAACAAAAGCAGTTGGTATTTAAACAACAAGAACTATGCAGCTCAATTTGATGGACAAAACAGTTATCATATACCTGCCGGAACCATTCCGTTTACCGAAGACGATAACTTTACCATTGAGTTTTGGTTTATGGGTAATAAGCAAAGCAATGTAAGTTTATTTGCTTGCGGTGATGGTATAAAAGACCTTAATCCAAACGACAGAATGTCGATAGGTTTTGATGCTAATTCTAATTTGGTATTAAGAGCAAAAGGGGAGACCAATATTATCAGCACTAACGACTTGCTTGATGGTAATTGGCATCACTACGCACTTAATTTGGTTCGCAACGGCTACGCATCTACTTATATAGACGGTAAACTTGTTAATCAATTAGAATCAAGCAATATAGGAGAGGTTTCATATAGCGAATATACTATCGGAGCAAGTACATATTTAGGCAAAGACAATACCTTACATACCGAAAGAAATTTTACCGGAAGCATTGATGAGGTACGCGTGTGGAACGCAACACTTAGTCCTTCGGTTATTAAGCACAATATATATAATCGTATGTTGGGCAACGAGAAAGGTTTGGCAGCTTACTATCCTTTTGAGCAAAGATATAAAGATGAAGGCAACCAAACTCAACATAGGGAAAGTCTTGCAGGTTTTGTATCAGGCAAAAGCAAAAATGCAACTCAAATAGGAGGCGAGTTGTTTAACAAAACCAATGTTGCACCATTGAAAGAGGCACGTGCTGATGAGGAAATTGCAAGTGAGAAATTATCGTTTGTAACATCAAACAATAAAATTTTGCTAAACATCGACTATCCCAAATATCGTCTTGAAGGTCAAATATTTGAAATTAGTTTAGATAGAGTATTAGATTTACACGGTAACAAAATGAAAAGTTTAAAGTGGACTGTTTATTTTAATCAAAACTCGCTAAAATGGAATGATGATGAGCTTAACTTTATTCAAGAACACTTAAATTCAGAAGAGAGGGTGATAACCATTAGCAACAACGGAGGCAAAGTTGTAAATTGGGTAATAAGCAATATTCCCGAATGGTTAGAGCTAAGTAAAACACAAGGCGTTTTAAAACCTTTGGAGAAAACCAAAATAAAAGTAAAAACAGCGGCATCTACTCCTATTGGTTCTTACGAAACTACCTTACTTTTGAAAGGAGGAGAAGAAAACAATAAAATGTTCGAGAATTTACCCGTAAATTTAAAAGTAACGGGAGAAAAGCCAGATTGGTCTTGCAATCCTGATAATTTTGAATTTTCTATGAGTGTAATAGGCGAACTTAGGATTGACAACCAGCTAAGCGAAGACTCCGAAGATATTCTTGGTGCTTTTGTAGGCAATACTTGTGTTGGTTTGGCATCGCCCAAATATTTTAAAATTCAAAACACCTTTATAGTTATGATGAATGTGTATGGCAATAAGGATATAAAAGGCAAGGACGTAACATTTAAAGTTTGGGATGCAAGCACCGGATATACCTATCCTATTGTAAGCAGCTCGCAAACCGTAAAAATGGTTAACAATAAAGTTTACGGAGAGTTTTACAAACCGGTAATTTTTAATGCCGAAAAACAATTGCAACAACGCATACATCTTGCTGATGGTTGGAATTGGTTGTCTTTAAATCTATTGAATAATAATATGAGTGTGAACAATATTTGTGAAGATATTGGCAGCACTACCGAATTGATAAAAGCTAAACAAGCATTTTCGGTATATGGAAAATCATTATGGACAGGCGAACTTGATACACTTAGTATTAACAAAATGTACAAAATTAAATCAAAAGCAGATGTAGATTTTGTTTGTGAGGGAAAACCCTTAACTCCAAGTTTACACCCTATCACTTTGAACAAAGGATGGAACTGGATAGGTTATACACCTCTACAATCCATACCTTTACAAAGTGCATTGGCAGATTTAGTTCCCGTAAACGGCGACGTTATTAAAAGCAAATCCTCATTTGCGGTTTACAACGGCTATGAATGGGTTGGTTTGCTTGAATACATGACTCCTGGTAATGGTTACATGTATAAGTCGGCTAGGGTTAGTACGTTTCATTATCCCGATGTTTATGTACCTACAAGTTACAGAATGAAATCGGGAAAAATAAATATATACAAGCCCAAAACCGACAATTACAGTGGCAATATGAGCATTATCGCACAAGTTATAGGCAATAACGGAGTGTTAAGTAATTATGAATTAGGAGCTTTTGTAAAAGACGAATGTCGCGGAACAAGTCAGCCTAAAGATAATGATTTAGTATTTTTAACTGTTGCCGGCGACGACGATAAAAATGACTCTATTTCCTTTAAAGTATATGATTATTCTAAAAGCAAAGAACTAGAAATAAAGGAAATAAAAATAAAATATGAGAATGACAAAATTCTTGGGTCACTTAACAAACCATATATTATCAGATTGAGAAATGCTACAGGTATTGAATCTCTAATGAGTAATAATACTAATAATAAAATTAAGATATATCCTAATCCAACCAAAGGTAAGTTTACTGTAGAAGTTGCCACAGATTGTAAGATAGAAATAATTACAAATAGTGGACAGATTTTAGAAATAAAAGACTTACAAAAAGGAAGGAATGAATTAAATATAAATGAACAAGGTATATATTTTATAAAATTTGAAGGACAAGGAATTGAAACAACCGAAAAGGTTATTGTTAATCATTAGTAGTAGTGTAAATGGGTTGAATTAAATAATATCTGCTTGTTGTTTTATCTCAGCTTGTTTACCACATATATTTTAGGGCGGAAAAATCCGCCCTAATTTGTTTTGCAGGTTTTGCAGGTTTATTCAAAAAAGCTAAAAGCAAAAAGCCAAAGGCTTATAATTAACTATACTATCTTTTGATTGTTTTTCTTATTGACAACAAACCACTGTTTTACTAAAAATAATTGAAACATTATATCTAATGTAACAACAGTAATATTTACAATCTTAGCATTAAAAATATTGTTTTTTGTAAATAAATAAACTACTTGCAGTATTAAGTTTATTATGACATTTAGTACTAAAAATAAAAATAAACCATTATTGAAGTATACATAGTTTGTGGGGGTATCGGTTTCGTTAAATTTGTGAATTAGGGTAAAAACAGCAATCACAATAAAGGTATAAAGCAGAAGATTTTCATTAATGATATTATCACTTATTTTATCCCCAAACATATAAATAATTACAAATAATGCCATTACTACTACAGTTGTCATTGTTGTTACTATCCTTTGTATTTTGTTTACAAAAAGCAGGTGATAAAAACACGATAAGATAAGTATTTGCAGTAATAAATACCATGTAAAAAATTCTACGTAGTAATTCGATACTATTTTATATAAACTAAGCACTACGTATAAAGTTAGTATTTTATACAGTTTGTCGCCTTTTAAAAAGTTATATACATACATTACAAATACCACTAATACAAAGGCATTACGTACGTAAGTTAATGTTATTTCAAACATATCTAACATGGAATATTTTTAATAAACTCTTTTAAACTCATATTTTTTTTGTTTATTTTGTCTCTCAGTCTATACCATGTTACTCGCACTGCATGTGATGAAACACCTTGTAACTGAGCCATTTCACTATAAGATAAATCTAATTTAGCTAATACCAAAAGATTCCTCAACAAAGGTGCTCTGTTCATTACTTTGTCCTTTTTTTAGTTCGCTAATAAGTTCTCTTTTTTGTTTTATATCCTCTCTAAACTTATTTATTTGTACTTCTGCATTTTTTAGTTTATTTATTGCGTCTTTTTGCTGTGATAATAATTTTTGTTTTTCCGAATTTTCTTTTTGTAATTCTAATTTTATTTTATCATGGCTTTTTTTCTTTTTATTATACCTAATGAAATAAACCACCATTAATCCTACTAGATAAAACGAAAACAAAAAAATAATTTCAACTAAAAAAATCAAGTCTTTTTGATGAATCATTTATGAGGAATTTAAACATTTTAAATAACTTACAAATACTTTATCCTTGCAACAAAAATTAACACAAGAATTCAACCTTTGCGCAAAAGTATCATTTAAAGCATAAAAGTGCAAATATTATCTAAACTATTTAAATAGCCCTCGATGTAAATCGAGGGCTATTATTGTGCCGTCCTATCGGACTAATGCGTCGGGTTTCGTCATAATGTTGGTTATTTTTAATCAAAAAGATTGATAAAAATAGAACCTATCAAACCTACGATTTCAAACTTTGGTCTCCCGTCTTCCACCTCCCGTCTTCCACCTTCCATCTTCCATCTTCCGTCTTCGGTCTTCGGTCTTCGGTCTTCCGTCTTCGGTCTTCCGTCTTCGGTCTTCGGTCTTCCGTCTTCCAACTCCCTACTCATTAATAAGTGCAACGGTATGCACGGCAGCTATACCAGCGGTTTCGGTTCGCAAGCGAGTGTTTCCCAAACTAACCGCTTGATAGTTGTTACTAATTGCCATATCAATCTCATCAGTGGTAAAATCTCCCTCCGGACCTATTAAAATTAAGATGTTTGTGTTTTTTTTCAGACTATCTTTAAGAGTTTTCTTTTCACTGTCAAAACAATGAGCAATATACTTATTAGGGGCAATATCCATATTCATAAGTTGCTCAAAAGTGCATAAATTATCTAATTGCGGTAAGTATGCTTGTTGCGATTGCTTCATTGCCGACATAATTACCCTCTGTAACCTCTCAGGCTTAATGACTTTTCTTTCAGATTGGCGACTTATAAAAGGTATTATCCTATCAACTCCTATTTCGGTTGCCTTTTCGAGAAACCACTCAAATCGGTCGATGTTTTTTGTGGGTGCAATGGCAATATTTACTGTGTAATTTCTTTGACCGTAATTGTGCTTTTGGCTGTTAATCAACACCTTGCAACGCTTCTGATTATCATCAATAATACTTGCTCGGTAGAATCCTCCCACACCATCAACTAAGTAAATTTCGCTGCCGATACGCAACCTTAATACTCGTATGCAGTGCTTTGATTCTGCTTCGTTTAATGTGTATTCATTTCCGGATATGTCGGGTGTGTAAAATATGTGCATTTTTTTGAATTAAAAATTAAGAATTTGATTTTTAAACCGCGTAGGTAGGGACAGGGCATGCCCTGTCCCTACCTGCTGCAAATAATTTTATAATTGCAATATTTGCAATTTTCTTCTATT
>PDWJ01002437.1_pt1 | contig 20305 bp, 18 predicted proteins | sample 1430881 | NCBI WGS metagenome assembly PDWJ01 (sample SAMN01162460, study PRJNA174530) | Oral metagenome, whole genome shotgun sequencing project. | biome: Marine environment; feature: Marine mammal; material: Swab sample of the gingival sulcus; isolation source: swab sample of gingival sulcus... | reverse complement strand
TGACAACCTTATCCCATGCGGCTACTTCGGAGTACATTACGGGCATTAATTAGAACGAAAATAAACTGAAAAAGGTGACAACTATCTTGACAAACACCGCAGTCTGGTTTTTCTAAAGCTTCCGGCGATATTGTGTTAATTCAGGACGCTGATCTTGAATACGATCCTGAAGAATATCCCAAGTTGCTGCAACCAATACTGGATGATAAGGCAGACGTTGTATATGGCTCACGTTTTGTTGGTTCTGAAGCCCATAGGGTATTGTACTTCTGGCACATGATGGGAAACAAGTTTTTAACCTTACTTTCCAATATGTTGACCAATCTTAATCTTACTGACATGGAAACCTGCTACAAGGTTTTTCGTAAAGAAATTTTACAACATATTGATATTAAAGAGAAAAGATTTGGTTTCGAACCGGAGGTTACAGCAAAAATTTCCAGGCTTCGCTGCAGGATATTTGAAGTGGGAATTTCTTATAGCGGCCGGACTTATGGTGAAGGAAAGAAGATTAACTGGCGTGATGGCTTAAGTGCGTTACGCTGCATAATTAAATATAAATTTTTGGGGTAGCGTGAAGTTTATAAAAAAACGTATTCTGGTCACAGGTGGCTGCGGTTTTCTGGGGTCACACCTTTGTGAGCGACTGCTTGACCAGGGTAACGATGTCTTGTGTCTGGATAACTATTTTACCGGGACAAAAGAAAATATTATTCATCTGCTTCATGCTCCACATTTTGAGTTGTTGCGGCACGATGTCACTTTTCCTCTCTATGTGGAGGTGGATGAAATTTATAACCTGGCGTGTCCGGCCTCACCGACTCACTATCAGTCTGACCCGGTACAGACCACCAAGACCTGCGTGCATGGTGCAATCAATATGCTGGGGCTTGCCAAGCGGGTAAAGGCAAAGATATTCCAGGCGTCCACAAGTGAAGTGTACGGCGATCCAGAGATACACCCTCAAACAGAAAGCTATTGGGGTAAGGTGAACCCGGTGGGATTACGTTCCTGCTATGATGAGGGTAAACGCTGCGCTGAAACACTTTTTTTTGATTACCACAGGCAACATAATCTGCGTATAAAAGTGGGGAGGATTTTTAATACCTATGGCCCCAGGATGCACCCAAATGATGGCCGGGTCGTGTCCAATTTTATTGTTCAGGCGCTTCAGGGAAAACCAATCACCATTTACGGCGGGGGAGAGCAGACCAGGTCTTTTTGCTATGTTGATGACCTGATCGAAGCCATCGTGCGTTGTATGGAAAAAACAGATGATGCCTTCACCGGGCCGATGAATATGGGAAATCCAGGAGAATTTACCATCAAACAGTTAGCTGAAATTATCATTGACCTGACAGGTTCTTCTTCCAGTCTCAGTTTTAACCCCTTGCCCAGTGATGACCCCATGCAACGCAAGCCGGATATTACCCTTGCCAGGGAGACTGTTGGCTGGGAACCAAAAATATCTCTTGAAGAAGGGCTGAAATCCACCATTGCCTATTTTGACGAACTGCTCAGTAAAGGGGCACTGGTATAGATAAGCGCTCAAGAGGTACCCAGTCACGGGGTTTGTACTTTAAGCGTTATTCTCTGGTTCTGACGTGTAACTGGTCACGGGTGCAACAGAATTGTACAGGCACTCTCCGCACCTTCGGGTGTTCACGATTGGCCGCACAGAGGTACTGTAGCTGCCAATCGCGCTTGTCCGAATCTGGACAAGCTGAAAGTAAAAAAAGATTAAATCATTTAAAACCAGGCAGTTACCCTGGGTGCAGGTAGCCGCCGCTTATCTTCCAATCGACACAACAAACTATTGCAGCTGCAACCATCCTGAACGGCAGATGAAAATCTGCTTTGCCCCTTGAGAAGCAGCACGGCAGAGATGACCGTTAAAAATTTTTCATGACCTCTTTTAATTGCTCAATCACCATATCTATGTCCTCATGCGTAACAATGAGGGGTGGAATAAAACGTAAAACCAGGTTGGCAGCAAAATTCATCAGCACGCCTCGTTTAAACATCTGTTCGACAATTTCCGCTCCGTGTTGTATCCCCTGGTCTGTGAGAACGAGGCCAAGAAGCAGGCCGCGCCCCCTCGCCCCTGTTGCGAGGTGAGGGAATTGCTCAGCCAGCAATTCCAGCCTGCTGATGAAATACCTGCTTTTATCCTGAACTGACTCCAGAAAACCTGGCGCCAGAATTTCCTCCATAACCGCTACTGCACTGGCTGCAGCCACAGGATTACCACCAAAGGTTGAGGCATGCGTTCCAACCGTCATTGAGGCGGCAATTTCATCAGTAGTTAACATCGCACCGATGGGCAAGCCTCCGCCAAGCCCTTTTGCAGAAGTCATGATATCCGGAAAAACCCCTGATTGCTCATGGGCAAAAAGTGTCCCTGTCCGGCCAAGGCCGCATTGGATCTCGTCGTAGATAAGTAAAATGCCGTGTTGATCGCACAGCTCGCGCAGTCCTTTCAGGTATTCAGTCTCCATGGGACGTACCCCGCCCTCTCCCTGAACCGGTTCGCACAGAATCGCGCATGTTTTCTCGCTGATCAATGCTTCCACATGTTTCGGGCTGCCAAAATCAGCGTACACAAACCCTTTCGGGATTGGTTCAAACCCTTTATGAAACTTTTCTTGAGCTGTGGCAGCTACTGTTGCCAGGGTTCGTCCATGAAAAGAACCTGCCAGAGAGATAATCTCGTATCGTCCCGGTTTGCTGTGAATCCGGGCAAGTTTTATTGCCGCTTCGTTCGCTTCTGCCCCTGAGTTTGCGAAAAAGACCTTCTCAGCAAAACTATGGCGGACCAGCAATTCAGCAAGCTCAATCTGCGGTTTTATATGAAACAGGTTGGAGACATGAATCAGGGACTGTGCCTGGCGGGTAATGGCCTCAACCACCTTTGGGTGACAATGCCCAAGGGCGCAGACCGCAATTCCTGACAGGAAATCCATATATTCACGATCATCGGCATCCCAAAGACGAACCCCTTCACCTTTCACCATCATTACCGGAAAGCGGTTGTATGTCCCAATAAATACCTTGTCACTTCGTGCCGACCACGATGCATTCATTTCACTATCTCCGTGCCTATACCTTCCGGTGTAAATATTTCCAGTAAAACCGCATGTTCCTTTCTGCCATCAATAATGTGCGCCTTGCCCACCCCGTTGGCCAACGCAGTGCAGCAGCAGTTCACCTTGGGTATCATGCCGCCGCTGATTGTCCCGTCGCTGATCAATCCATCAACGCGGCTTTTTTCTATAGTGGAAATAAGCTCTCCATCGCTATCCCTGACCCCCTCAACATCAGTTAAAAGCACCAGTTTCAAAGCCTTTAACTCTCCGGCGACAGCTCCTGCCACCAGGTCCGCATTTATATTAAAAGCCTGTCCATCCTCTCCAACTCCCACCGGGGCAATGACCGGTATAAAATCATGCTGTTCCAATGGGGTCAGAATATCCACATTAACATCAACAACCTCGCCGACCCTGCCAAGATCAATGAGTTCCGGAGGTGTCACTCCCTGAGGTTTAGCGTGTATGGTCAGCTTTCGCGCCTGAACCAAATCGCCGTCCCGCCCGGATAAACCGACAGCCTTCCCGCCGCAATGGTTTATCAGGCCGACAATTTCCTTGTTGACCTTACCGACCAGCACCATTTCTACAATATCCATAGTTTCACCGTCGGTTACCCTCATTCCCTGGATATAGCTGGGTGTTATCTGCATTTTTTCCAGAAAACGATTTATCTGCGGTCCCCCTCCATGAACGATAACCGGGTTAATACCAATATATTTCATGAGGATTACGTCCAAGGCAAACTGACGCTTTAACGCCTCATCAACCATGGCGTGCCCGCCATATTTAATCACCACGGTTTTACCTGAAAATTCCCGAATATACGGAAGTGATTCCACCAGAACCGTTGCCTTGTCCCTTGCTTCCTGCATGGTTATCCTTTCAATTTCTTTATCCGAAAGTCTCTCGGGGGGAAGTGATTCCACCCCTTGCCGAAGTGACGAGCTTTCATGGCTCGTTTGTGGCTGGCAAACCTGATCCAGCCATGCTGGTTTATACCTGAATCCTGCGAGCAGTTACCTTACCGTTATTGTTTGCCGAGCAGTGTCGATAACGCCTGCTGCAGGGTCGGGTGCCGAAAAGTAAAACCTGACTGCTCCAGCTTTTCAGATGTGACCCTGCAGCCGGAAAGAAGCACTTCGGTCGCCATTTGACCATAGACTGCTTTCAGCAGCCCGGCAGGAACACCCGGCAGAAGAGGAAGGCCGGCTATCTCTGCCAGGGTGTGGAGCAGTTCCCGGTTTGTCGCCGGGGCTGGAGCTGCGATATTGACTGGTCCCTCAAGGCTGTCAGTAACCAGGGCGTGGAGTATGGCATTTATCATATCGTCTATACTGATCCAGCTGATATATTGATCGCCGGTGCCAAAGCATCTGGCAAAGCCGAAGGGCCTGGTATAAAGCAGCCTTTGTAATGCGCCTCCTCTTGGCGTGAGCACCACGCCGATGCGAAGCAGTACCGTGCGGATACCGGCCTGCTTTGCAGGTGCTGCCGCACTTTCCCAAAGAGAGCAGACTTCTGAGATGAAATCATTACCTGCAGGTGCTTCTTCCGTTATAAGGCAGTCCATGCAGTCTCCATAAAAACCGACCGCCGAGGCGCTGAGCATTACTTTTGGACGCGGGTTCATCGCTGCAATGGTTCGGGCAATAAGGCCGGTGCCCTGTACCCGGCTGTCAATGATCCTTTGTTTTTTCTGCGCTGTCCAGCGGCCTGATCCAATATTCTCTCCGGCCAGGTGGATCACCCCGTCTATGGGAGGAAGTGCCTTGTCATCTATTTCATCCTGTGCAGGGTTCCAGTAAACTTCCCTTGCATTGTGCTGCGGCTTGCGGCGAACCAGAAACCATACTTCATGTCCGCCGGTGGATAAAAACGGCGCCAATGCCTGACCGAGAGTGCCGCTGCCACCAGTGACAAGAATGCGAAGCGGTTTGCTGCTGTATTTCTGGTGCGACGTGATATCTTCCCTCAAGGTGTTGTGCCGGTAAGTGAACATACGCTCCAGGGTTGAGCGGACATGATTGTCGACAAATTGTGGCAGCAATGCCTGCGCTGGCAGCCGGTATCTGATGCTGTCTTCCAGCTTGCAGCCCTGTGCTGTTTTGCTGAACAGGTGGGTGTGTTCCCACTTTGAAAAGGGTCCTTTTTCCTGGATATCCTGAAAGAGGCGGCCTGGATCAGCCTGGATATGACGTGCGTGCCAGGTACGCGGAAACGGGCCGACCCGTATCTGGACGAAGGCCTCTGCGCCGGGATCAATGCCGCCATGCTGACCGATTACCTTGCTTTTGTCCCAGGGAGGGGTGAGGCGCTGAAGCGCACCAGGCCTGCTGTGCCAGATGTAGAGTTCTTCCGGCGTGCAGGGAAAGGCGGATGATTTGCTGAAGGTTGTCAATTTAGTCATGAAAAATGTGGGTAAGTGCTGAAGCGAGCTTAGGGTAAGAAAAAGTAAAACCATTTTGTTGTAAGGCCGCAGGAATAACTTTCTGCCCCTGCAGCAGAGAACCGCCGAATTCTCCAAGTGCGGTTTTCATGATAAAGGCTGGGGTGGGAAGGAGTGCAGGCCGGTTAAATGTCTTGCCCAGCTTCCTGGCAAATTCTTTCTGACGGACACTTTCAGGAGCTGAAAAATTAAATGCTCCGTGCAGGCCATCAGCCAGTAGGAGGAAGTTTATTGCATTCACCACATCTGCTATATGAATCCAGGGGAACCATTGCATACCGGAGCCTATTGCACCGCCAAGGCCAAGTTTAAAAGGCAGTTTCATGGTCTTGGCCGCACCGCCGCCTTTACCAAGAATCACGCCAAAACGCATGAGCACTACACGGCATCCTTTTTCTTGGGCTTTCAGGGCTTCCCCTTCCCAGTCCCGGCAAACTTCGGCTAAAAAATCGTTGCCGCAGCTGGCTGTTTCCTCTTTTTCTTCTTCTCCGCCGTCACCGTAATAGCCTGCAGCAGAGGCACTGAGAAGGACAGCGGCAGGGGTGTCAATTGCCCGAACCAGGTTTCTGGTGGTCAGAATTCTCGACTCATAGATATGTTGTTTATAGCTTTTGGTCCAGTAGTTAAAGACCGAGCGACCGGCCAGGTTTATATAAGCGTCATGGCCGCTGATGTCTGACTGCCAGCTGCCGGGAAGGGTGGTATCAGCGGAAAGATAGCGCAAGCCTGGGTGTGAAGGCAGCGGGTTTTTCGGTCTTCTGCCGGTTATGGTCACTTTATGGCCTAGTTCCAGCAGCCGGGATGTCAGGGCTGAACCGACAAAACCTGTTCCTCCAGTGATAACGACATTCATGATATCCTCCTGAGTACTGAGTAGTATGGTATCACTTTCAAGCTGTTTTATGGTAACTGATCAGGGCACTTCATCTTTGCCCGAGCACTCTTTCCCGCAGATTGACCGCATAGAGGGAGCATAGCTGCCAAGTGCGCTTACCCGAATCCGGGCAGCCTGAAAGCAGTTACAGGCGCAAAGCAAGTAAAATAAAGAGGTTACGCTCCCTTCGGGTAGTTACGTGTCAAATCGGGCTACATGGTTATCATATCCGGCCCTTTGTTGTCTACGGAACGGTGCAGGCTGACAGAATCTCCGTCTTCTTTTCCCTGCCGGTAAGCACTGGCAAAGACTCTGGTCTTTGATGATGACTCCCTCCGAAGCCCTCTGCCAAATTTCGTGTTCACCCGCTCGTCAACTGCCTGGTTTTTAATCACCACCAGATCCTGACCTGTTAAACCGTACTGGTTTGTGTGTTGTGCGTCCGGCCTGGTATTTTCCTGCAAGGTTTTCAGTCGTTTTCTGATAGTTGCAACCATACCCATACGATAACTGTTGTGCAGCGTTATGGGCGAAGGCCAGGGCGCATCAGGTGTGTTTGCTTTCACATAGTCCCTGCTCATCCGGCGGATAGTTGTGCGCAGCCGGTCAAAAAGGTCAACTATGATGGCAATATCAGTTTTAGCAGCAATAAAGGTCATGTACCAGCCTTCTTCTGTCGGGCTGATAATGGCTCGACCGTCAAAGGCCCTGGCTATTTCATGTCCGAGTCCGGCCTCCCATTTCTGGCGGCTTTTGGTCATGCCCCATACCTGCTCTTCGCGGATATCGGTATTGGAACCATCCTCGGCAACATCAAGCACGCTCAGGTGATGTTCATTCATCAGTTCCTGGGCCTTTTCCATGGCCAGGATGGCTTCATTGGCATTTTCGCTGGCTGAAAGGGCCAGCAGTTTCTGCAGCTTGTCCAGAATTTTTTGATCTATGGGCATGGATTTCTTCAGGTTAAGGCTCTATGGTAACTCCTCACAGGGTATGTCACCTTTTTATTTTATTTGCTTTACGCCTGTAACTGCTTTCAGGTTGCCCAGATTCGGGTAAGCGCGATTGGCAGCTATAGTCCCTCTATGCGGTCAATCGTGATCGCCCGAAGATGGGTGACCTGAGAGCAGTTACGCTCTATGGTTTGTTATATATCACCATTTGCAGAATTTTTTTTGAGGTTATCACATTTCTCACAAAGGTTCATCTATTCATTTAACGCGGATTTTTATGAGCATTTTGTCGAAATTAACCAATTTGATACAGAGAGGGACCGTTTACATACACTTGTAACTGATCACAGCCACTTCATCTTTGCCCGCATACTCTTGTACACGGGGTCTCACTTCGCTTTCGTACCTGCGGGAAAATGGTGCTTGTCCAAATTTGCTGCACCCGTAACCAGTTACACGTCGGAAACAGAGAATAACACCGAAATACAGGCCCAGTGATTGGTTACTTGACAACTTGATTCCTGTCTTGTAGCCTGATTTTCCTGAAAAAGGAGCTCAATTGCTGGAAGTTTCATCTTTCACGAGCATAATGACGCAGATTTTTATCACCTCCTGCTGGAATACCCGCGACATAAGGAATCACTGGAAATGCTGCCCGAGACGAGCTGGATATCTCACAAGGATTTTTGCCGCAGCGTCGGGTATTGTTTTTGTTTTTCGGCAACTGCTTTCTCAAGGTTGGAGACACAGCATTGAAAGCTACCAGTATTAGAGATATAGAATATTTTCATAAGGTTATTGACTGCCAGTTCGCCTGTCCTGCCCATACTCCCGTTCCTGAATATATTCGCTTAATCAGCGAAAAACGCTATGATGAAGCCTATATGCTTAACTGGGAATCCAACGTGTTTCCAGGTATTTTGGGCCGGGTTTGTGACCGTCCCTGTGAGCCGGCCTGTCGGCGGGGCCGGGTGGAAAAGGAGCCGGTGGCCATCTGTCGTTTAAAACGGGTCGCTGCCGACAACAAGGCCCCGGACATCGCCGCCAGTTTCCCGGCAATCCCCAAAAGAAAGAACGGCAAGCGGGTGGCATTGATCGGCGGGGGGCCGGCTTCGCTTACCGTTGCCCGCGATCTTGTCCGGCTCGGTTATGCGATAGATCTCTATGACGACCAGTCCACAGGCGGCGGCTTTATGCGCAGTCAGGTGCCCTCTTTTCGGCTCCCGGAACAGGTTCTTCAGGAGGAGGTCAACCATATCCTGGATATGGGGGTCACCACCCATTTTAATCAATATGTGAACTCGCTGAAAGAAATACTGGAAAAAGGCTACGATGCCATCTTTATCGGCACTGGAGCACCTCGTGGCCGTGATCTGGAGCTGCCAGGACGCAGGCAGGGAGAAGCCAATATCCATGTAGGGATCGACTGGCTGGCTGCCGTGGTGTTCAGGCATGTGGAAACCATCGGCAAACGGGTGCTGGTGATCGGTGGCGGCAACACCGCCATGGATTGCTGTCGTACGGTGCGCAGGATGGGAGGCGAAGATGTCCGCATTCTGATACGGGGGCCCAAGGCAGAGATGAAGGCCTCCCCGTGGGAGATTGAAGATGCCGAGCACGAAGACATACCTATTTATGAAAACCATGTTCCGGTTGATTTTGTTATTGATGACGGAAAACTGGTGGGTATGCATTTTGAGAAGGTTGAACCCCGGTACGATGACCAGGGCAAGCGTACCCTGGAGCCGACCGGTGAGCCCCCGGTGCTCATGGAGTGTGACGATGTGCTGCTTGCAGTGGGGCAGCTCAACGCCTTTCCCTGGATTGAACAAGACATCGGCATTGCCTTTAATGAGAAGGGCTTGCCGGTGTTAAAGGAGCGCACTTTTCAGTCCACCCTTGAACAGGTGTTTTTTGGTGGTGATGCCGCCTATGGGCCGAAGAATATTATTACTGCTGTGGCCCATGGCCATGAGGCAGCCATTTCGATGGACCTCTACTGCCGGGGGCTGCCGGTTACCAGGCGGCCTCAGCCCCAGGTCCATCTCACCGGCCAGAAAATGGGCGTCCATGACTGGCTCTATCATAACCAGATCGATGACGAACAGCGCCAGATTGTCCCGGTCGTGGACAAGGCCAAGAGTCTCAGGGACCGTCTGGTCGAGGTGGAACTGGGGTTTGACCAACAGGTTGGCCACAAGGAAACCATGCGTTGTCTGAACTGCGACGTGCAGACCGTGTTTAACTATGAAAACTGTATAGAATGCGATTCCTGTGTGGATGCCTGTCCGGAACGCTGTATCAATTTTACCGAAAATGGCAGCGAAGAAGAGTTACGAACCCGGCTCAATGCCCCGGCAGATGAGTTGTCCCAGAGCCTGTACGTTTCTGAGACCCTGCCTACGGGCAGGGTGATGGTGAAAGATGAAAATGTCTGTCTGCACTGCGGCATTTGCGCTGAGCGGTGTCCTACCTCAGCCTGGGAAATGGAAAAATACAGCTACAAAACTCCAGTGGCGGGACAATAATGAAAGGTAACTCCTCACAGCTCACCCCTCTTTGCACGATCACGACCCGCCGCATAGAGGGGCTATAGCTGCCAGTCGTGCTTGTCCAAATAGGGGCAACCTGAGAGCAGTTACACGTTTGAGATAGGTAAAAGCAGAGCGTTACACACCCAGTGAGTAGTTACAATGAAAGAACTTGAACGCATCAATGATTTTGTGATCCGTTTTGCCAATGTGAACGGTTCCGGTTCTGCCAGCGCCAATAACCTGTTTGCCAAGGCAATCTTTCGCATGGGAGTCCCGGTCAGTCCTAAAAACATCTTTCCCTCCAATATCCAGGGGCTGCCGACCTGGTATGAGGTGCGGATCAACGAAAAAGGCTATCTCGGACGCCATGACAAGATTCACATGGTCGTTGCCATGAACGGGCAGACCATGGTCCGGGATTACCAGAGCCTTGAGCCCGGGGGCTATTTTCTCTATGACTCCAGCCGCAGACTCTCCGGGGAGTTTGACCGCGATGATGTGGTGGTGATCGGGATCCCGCTCACCCTGCTGTGTAACGAGGCCTTTGAAGAACCCAGGATGCGTGGTCTGCTCAAGAACATTATCTATGTCGGGGCCCTGGTCTACCTGCTCAAGATCGAGTTTGCGGTCCTGACCAGCTTAATAAAAAAGCAGTTCCGCAAGAAATCCGTGCTCATCGCTCCCAACCTGAAAGCCCTTGAGGTCGGTTATGGTTACGCCGAGGAACATTTCACCACCACCTGCAAGCTGTCGGTGCAGCGGCGTGACAATGTGGGGGAGGCCATCATCATGGATGGCAACGCGGCAACCGCCCTTGGTGCCCTGTATGCAGGTGCAACCGTGGTCGGCTGGTATCCCATTACCCCCTCCACCTCGGTGATCGAATATTTTGGCCGCTATGCCGAGCAGTTTCGTCGCGATGATACCGGCCAGATCAAGGCGGCCATTGTCCAGGCCGAAGATGAACTGGCGGCGCTGGGGATCGTTATCGGTGCCTCCTGGAACGGTGCCAGGGCCTTTACTGCCACCAGTGGTGCCGGGATGTCGCTGATGACCGAGTTCCTGGGTCTGGCTTATTTTGCCGAAATCCCGGCAGTCCTGATAAATGTGCAGCGAACCGGGCCTTCAACGGGGATGCCCACCAGAACACAGCAGTCAGACATTCTCTCCAGTGCCTACGCCTCCCATGGCGACACCAAACACGTGCTCTTGTTCCCGGCCACTCCCAGGGAATGTTTTGAGCTGACAGCACAGGCCTTTGACCTTGCTGAACAGCTGCAAACACCGGTGCTTGTGTTAAGTGATCTTGATCTGGGCATGAACAGTCACATGTGCCAACCCCTTGAGTGGGATGACAGGCGCAGCTATAATCGTGGCAAGGTACTTGATGAAGACCAGCTCAATGCTCTCAAAAAGCGGTGGGGCCGCTACCTCGATGTTGATGGAGACGGCATTGGCTACAGGACCTATCCTGGGGTCCATCCGGAAAAAGGCTCCTATTTTACCCGGGGCACCTCCCATGACCCATATTCCGCCTATACGGAAGATTCCGCAAGCTATGTGGAGAATATGAATCGGTTGAAACTAAAATGGGAAACAGCCAGGAACCTGGTTCCCAAACCAGCAATCACGGTGCATGATCCCAGGGCCGCCATTGGCATGGTCTGTTTTGGCAGCTCAGCAGATGCCACCCGTGAGGCCGCCGATTTGCTCAGGGTTAATGGCATGCACAGTAATCTGCTGCGCATCCGGGCCTTTCCTTTTCAGGAGGAAGTAAAACACTTTATCACCCAGCACGAGCATGTTTTTGTTGTTGAGCAAAACCGTGATGCCCAAATGAGAACGCTGCTCATCAATGAACTTGAGCTGCCCCCCCAACGGCTGATCCCGGTACTCCATTTTGACGGGATGCCCATTACCGCGACATTGATCGTCCAGACAATACAGCAAGTACGGCACGAGCAGGCCAGGACAAGTGCCCTGGCAGAAGATGGAGGCGCCCAATGACCTTTTCACGACCCGGTTTCCGGCATCCCGGCCTGACCGCCAACGAAGCTGGCTATTATCTCAAGGATTATGAGGGCGGCATCTCAACGCTATGCGCCGGATGCGGCCATGACTCGATCAATGGTGCCATTATCCAGGCCTGCTACGAACTGGCCATTTTGCCCCATAAAATCGTCAAACTCTCAGGTATAGGCTGCTCCTCGAAGAGTCCGGCCTACCTGCTCAACAAGGCACACGGTTTTAATTCGGTCCATGGCCGGATGCCCTCCATTGCCACTGGCGCCAATATGGCCAACCGGGATTTACTCTACCTGGGTATTTCAGGTGATGGCGACAGTGCCTCCATCGGCATGGGCCAGTTTGTCCACGCGGTGAGACGTAATTTGAACATGGTCTACGTGTTGATGAATAACGGCTGCTACGGCCTCACCAAGGGACAGTATTCTGCGACCGCTGACAAGGGGTCTGCCGGCAAAAAAGGTGACACCAACCAGCTGGAATCCATTGACCTGTGTGAAATTGCCATTCAGCTGGGGGCAGGTTTTGTGGCACGGAGTTTCTCCGGGGATAAACGCCAGCTGGTACCCCTTTTAAAGGCTGCCATGTCTCATACCGGGATGGCCTTTCTCGATGTTATCTCCCCGTGCGTTACCTTTAATAATACCCCCGGCTCCACCAAGAGCTACCATTGGGTTCGTGAGCATAGCGAGGCCACCAACACCTTTGATTATGTGCCGTTTAAGCAGGAAATTACCACAGAATACCAGGATGGCGCCAGCCAGTCGGTTATGCTGCACGACAGCAGTGTTATCCGGCTGCACAAGGCAGACAGTTCGGTGGAAGTAACCGACCGGCGAAAGGCGATGGATGCCCTGGAAAAACATAAGGAACAAGGGCTTATTTTAACCGGTCTGCTCTATCTTGATCCAGAAAGCAAGGATACTCACGAGGTGCTGGGGACCACAAAAACGCCGCTGAATAAACTGGGCGAAGAAGAGCTTTGCCCGGGAAGCGAAGCCTTGCAGAAGATTAACGAGAGCTTTCGGTAACGATAACCTGCTTTCAGGTTACCCGTCTTCATCCGGCCGCGAACGACCGCATAGAGGGGGTACAGCGGCCAATCGCCTTTGCCCGGATCCGGGCAGCCTGCAAGCAGTTACAATCTTGAATCAGGTGAAATCAAGAGGTTACAGGCCACGCGGGGAGTGACAGGTACGGTAAAAAATGAGTATTCGGATAGCAATAAATGGTTATGGCCGTATCGGCCGCTGTATTGTACGGGCCTTATATGAGGGTAACCGCAAACGGGACATCAGCATCGCAGCCATTAACGAGTTGGCGTATCCCGACTCCATCACCCATTTGACCAAATTTGATTCCACCCACGGCATCTTTGCCGGGGATGTTTTGTATGATGGCACCTGCCTCCAGGTAAATGGTGATAAAATTCTTCTTCTCTGTGAGCGCAATCAGGAAAAGCTGCCCTGGTATGAGCTCGATATTGACGTGGTGCTGGAATGCAGCGGCAGCTATACTGACCGCTCTATGGCCGAAAAACATTTGGCAGGCGGTGCCAGGAAACTTCTTCTCTCCTGTCCCGGCCAAAGTGATGTGGACGCCACCATTGTCTATGGCCTGAATCATCATACCCTTACCGGTAACGAACGTATTGTCTCCAACGCTTCATGTACCTCTAACTGTATAAGCCACGTTATTTATTTGCTGAACAAACATTTTGGCATCGAAAACGGGGTGATCACTACCACCCATTCCATGATGAATGATCAACCTGTCATAGATGCCTACCATCATGCTGACCAGCGAAAAAACAGGAGTTCGAGTTTCTCCATTATTCCTGTTGCCACAGGCTTGGCAAAGGGAATTGATCGACTTTTTCCTGAGCTGCAGGGAAAATTTAAAGCTGTCTCACTGCGGGTTCCCACCATGAATGTTTCCTTGATGCAGCTAACGGCACAGGTTCGCCTGGCTCCAAAAGCGAAAGAGGTGAATGCCTTGTTTCGTGAGGCTGCCGCGTCACAGCTGAAGGGTATTCTTGGCTACACAGATTTACCACTTGTATCCTGTGACTTTAATCATAACCCTCATTCTGCTGTTTTTGACAGCAGTCAAACCAGTGTGAGCGGAATGCTGGTCACTGTCATGGCCTGGTTTGATAATGAGTGGGGCTATGCCAACAGGATGCTTGATACTGTGCGCCAGATGATGCAGACAAGATAAAAGTAGCCGCTCTCAGATCACCCTGTCTTCGGGCGATCACGATTGAAGGGTATAACGGGCTGCAGCAGCCTGCCGCGCTTGCCCAAATCTGGGCAAGCTGAAGGGCAGTTACACGTCAGAAACAGGGAATAACAATGAAGTACAGGCCCTGTGACTGGTTACTACATGCCTTGTGAGCAGGTACAATATACATTACTACATTACTGTCGAAGATGGTGTTGCCTGAGCTGACAAGCAGTACGGGCCAGTGTGCTCAGGAGCTGAGCAGGGGAGAAGAGCAGGAGCACAGGCCTGACTCAAGCCGGCCAGGCCTGTGCAAGCAGCAGGTTAGTGAAGCTTAAACTGGTTAACCGTTTTGGCAAGCTGCTCAGACAAGGCGAGGAGCTCACCGGCCTGATCATTTACCTTCCCGCTGTCCTGGCTGATTGTCCTGGCAACCTGGCTCACTTCGGCTATGTCCACGGAAATTTCACCGGTAACCGTAGAGCTCTGGGCTACATTTTCGTTGACTTCGGCAATCCCCTGGGCAGCCTGGGCGACGTTGGAAGCAATTTCATCCGTTGAAGCCGCCTGCTCCTCAACCGCAGAAGCAATAGTGGTGACAATGCTGTTCACATCGTTGATCACAGTATTGATCTGCTCCATTTCCGTTACCGTGGTCGAAGAGGAAGATTGAATAGCATCAATTCGCTGCCGGATCTCAAGGGTTGCTTCAGCAGTCTGCCTGGCAAGCTCCTTGATCTCGTTCGCCACGACGGCAAACCCTTTACCCGCTTCACCGGCCCGGGCCGCTTCAATGGTGGCGTTAAGTGCCAGCAGGTTAGTCTGCTCAGAGATCTCGGTGATGGTTTCGGTCACCTTGCTGATCTCCTGCGCAGCAGCGCCCAGTTCAGCCATCCTTTGGGACGCAGCGTTGGTTTTATCCACCGCATCCCCGGTCACTTCCCTTGCCTCACCGGTATTACCAGCAATCCCGGAGACCACAGAGCTCATCTTCTCGGTTGCTGAGGCAACCGTATTGACGTTCACTGACGCCTGCTCACAGGCTGCAGCAACGGAGTTCATGTTCGCATTCATCTGTTCTGCTGCTGCAGCCACCGTGTTGGCTCGCTGGGATGACGCCTCAGAGCTGGCAGAGAGATCTTCAGACAGCTCAGACAGGCTGCCTGCTGACTGGTTCAGGGTGGATATGTTGGCCTGAATGTCACCTATAATGGTTTGCACCTTCTCAACAAAGGTGTTGAAACAGGTGGCAAGCTCACCCGCCTCGTCACGGCTTTCCACCACTAATCGTTTGGTGAGATCACCTTCACCTTCAGCAGCATCGCGTAACCCTTCAACAACCATGTTAATGGGTTTTGTCACCGAGTTTGCTACAAAAAGAATAACAACAATGGCAAGGGCAACCATGGAACCTACCAGTATCAGGCTCAGTCTGGCCAGGGTGCTGACAGCAGCATAGGTCTCGTCCACATTGGTAGTAATAACAATTTTCCACCCCATCGCCTCAAAGGTTTGTAATGCTGCGACCTTATCAGTATCTTTAGCACTGTAATAGAAAATTCCATCAGGAGCTGCCAGCATATCACTGCCAAAATCAAACTCGGTGATACGTGTATTCATGATGTGGTTTTTATTGGGATGGGCCAAGGCTATACCTTCTTTATCAACCATAAAGGCATAGCCTGTTTCACCTATTTTAATCCAGTCAATAAACTTGGAATTAAAATCCTGAATGCTGATCAAAACATAAAATACGCCGATCACAGGGCCATTGTCAGTAACCGGAGCGGCAATCATGACAATCGGACTGCCATCAGTCTTGCTCTTCAGCACCTGAGACATATTTACCTTGCCTTGTAGTGCCTCTTTAAAATACACACGGTCTTTAATATTCATGGTGCCAACAAGATTTGGGTTCGATGAGGCAACCACTGTTCCGGTCGAGTTGGAAAGATGAAAACCGCTATAATACTGATATTCCTTTTTCATCCGGGCAAAATCGTCGTTTAAGGTTTTTTTAGCTGCTTTTCCTGAAAAATTATCTTTCAGGGCGGTTTTTATAATATCCTGTTTTGCCCAGTTGGCGACATCAAGTTTTCGGTTATCAAACCAGTCGGCTATAGCGTGAGTGGTGCTGTCAACCAACTGGTTAAGATGTTCAACTGTTCTCTTCTCAAGTGCATTTTTAGCCATTTGGTAGGATATAAACGAGGAAATTCCCATACCGAGCAGGACGAGAATAACCATGGGCACAAGGAATTTATTACGGATATAGAGAGGCAGATGAACTCAAAAAAAGATTGCGCCTGGGGAAATGATACTTTCAGAGATACGGCCAACCGGGATGTAGTGGGAAGTACAGGGAGTTAGTGGGAAGTTGTCTTATATAGGAAACTGCTAAAATGTGCAAAATTATGAAATCAGAAAATTTGCCATTTTAAAGCAGCTTTTGCAGATAAACTCAGAAATTATCTTCTTCAGTTTGCTGCCTATTTTTCACTCTATATTTTTGTTTTTCTGTTTTAAAATAATAAAAATGGATTGATTTATCAATCTTTCGATGTCCAACATCCGACAAGAAAGCTGGACATTAAGCTGGACGCCTCGTTTTTAAGATTGTTTTTGAAATAATAAAATAAAAATAGGATGTTAAACAAGACAAGGCCTCATTTAAGAAAAAGCTTAAGCTAGACACGAAAATCATAAAAATTTTGGTAAACTCACCAGTCGTTCATGCTCCCATGGCCATCGTTCAACCTGATCTCTGTCGATATATCTGGCAATGATTTTTTTAGAGATATCGTCGTTAATATTGCTTTGTGATTTCTTGTATTGCTTGCTATACGCACTTCTTTTGTCAAAGTCTCTTTCGTAATACAAGCCTTGAAGTTGTTTTGCTATGTTTGCCCGTTCGAAAAGTACTTCGGAATGGTTGTATAACCAGTGAAGGAAGTCGAGTGCCTGGTCTGTTTCTTCCCAAATCTTTTTTCCACCAAACTTAAGATAATAGATGGCTGTCTCCTGATCGCCCAAGTTGTCCCCCCGCCATTGAAAAAGCCTTCTTGGTTTTTGATTTCCCAGAAGCATCTCGACGACATAAGGACTTCGTGTAAAGCCTTTTCGGAGTAAGGTTGCAGCTTGTATGAAATTCTCTTCCTTGAATTCGATAAGTGCCAGTGAATATAGGCCGGGAGTGTAAAGAGACAATTGTTTCTGGAGAGCTGGTTTGGCTTTTTGCCGATCACCGTTAAGGAGATAAAGATCACCAAGGAATTGCTCCAGTCCACCGGTCTTGTTGTCACCACATATTATAAGGTGCTGCTCAATGAGTTGGAGGGCTTCTTTATAGAAGCCTTTGTGGAGATGGCAAATGGCGTAACCGTTGTGGAGGCGATGGTAATCTGTGCCGCTTATGGGGCCAGAATAGCCAGTTGGGATAAGAGTGTCGGCTTTGTCTATACCTCTGTGGTACCAGGTTAATGCCTGATCGATATAATCGTTCCTGAGGTATAGCAGTCCTGCGTGAGCATAGGCATCAAAATAGAAAGGCTCCTCAGTGGTTATGTCCATAAAAGCAGCAAGTTGTTCATGAGGATCACGGACGGTGTCAAGTATTTTGTCGAATTTTTCCTCTATGGCGTTCCATTTTTCGTAATCAGTAGGGATAAAAGAACCGTCTTTGAATGTGAGTGACTGGGTCATAGTTTTTTTTGATGGATAGAGTTATATGTTGTTATGCTGCCTGCTTTTTATCAGTCTCAGTTTTACGTTTTTTTATCCATTCGGCATATAGTGGAATTTTATCTATGAGTTCATAGTACAGCCAGTCCTTTCTTCCTGGTTCTTTATGAAACAACTCTTGCGACCAGTAATAAAAATTTTCCAATTCCTCTGGTATTTCAATACTACTATTCGTGGCCGAGGTTGAGATGAGTTTGTCTCCTTCTCCAGTGATTATCCAGTCAATACTAATACCAAATTGTTCGCGTATTCGAACAAGTTTGTCGATATGTGGGATTCCGTTATTTAAGTAACCATAGAAAGTTCCTTTTGGTATGCCAGCTTTTTGAGCAAAAACCGTGGGTTTGCCATAGCAAAAGTCTTCAACAAGTTCGTATAGTCGGCGAGAAATGTTCGAGATACCAGAATTTTTTATTGACAAGGTTCGATATTCCGTATTATATGTGTCTATAGTTCGACAATTAATAGACTTGAATAAGACAAGGAAAGGCCAAAATGAACAACCTCCAAAAACTTATAAAACTACGTGGATTGACCATTCGCTGCTTAGCCGATGAGATCAGTCAGGGATACCATACCACGCAGAAAGTGATAAAAGGTGCGACTTATAAGCGTTCTGACGGTTCGCTTGGGGTTCGCAAAAATATCCATGTCGAGAATGGTGTTGCCAGGGTGCTGGGGCTTACTCATTCAGAAGTTTGGGGGAAAAATGCAAATGCAACCCTGAAGAGGCTTATTCGCAAAGAAATTTCCAAACAGGTGAAAAATCAACGCCAGCGGCTGCGAGCCCAATACCTGGGGGAACAGCCTCGCCATGAAAGTCCCTTTTTCTCATCTGATAATACCAGCCTGTAAAAAGGTGCGCAATGTCTAAAAAGAAAAAACGAACAGACGAAAGACAACTGTCACTATTTGACGTTTTATCGCAGGTCTCAGAACGACAAAACGACTATCCCGAAGAGGGTGAGCTGGACGTGTCTCGTAAACTCAGGCTGGCACTCAAGCGTGCTATTGAACAATCCGGCTTGTCTCGTCCTCAGATAGCAGGTGAGATGAGTCATTTACTTGGCTGCGAAGTTACCAAAACCACCATAGATACCTGGACTGCAGAGTCCAAGACCGGGCACCGTATTCCTGCGGAGTATGTTCCCGCTTTTTGCAGAGTAACCCAAGACAGTGAACCTTTTCGATTGTTAGCTGAGACTTGCGGCGTGTTTGCCATGCCCGGCCCTGAAGCATTGAGAGCAGAAATACAGAAGTTTGATGAACAGGAACGCAAGGCACGGGCTGAAAAGCGTAAACGGATAAAATATTTAGAGGATATGGAGAAATAAGAATGGAACTTTTGGAAGGTATTGTACCTATACCCTATGACAGGTTTGAAGTGGTCACTGAAAACTATGCATCGTGTAAAGATTTCGTGTGGTGGTATGGCAAGGAGGAGCCTAGCCAGATACAACAGACTCTCTGGTTAGCTCATGGTGTCCCGTTGATTTTTGCAAAGCCTTATCGCGGCCAACAAAAAAACTCTTTATGAAATGCTAATGAGGAGGAATGTGATGTTTGATATCAAGCTTACGGCTACCGAATTATCTGCAGTCTCTAAGGTTCTGGATGCCACTCTGGAATGCATGACTGAATATGATGCTGAATATAAAGAATATCAAGATAACGGTGGCTTTATCCTGACACTTGACATTGAAGAATTGAAAGCTCTAAAGCGGGCAAAAAAGAAAATTTGAAGGACGTGCTTTGCGGCCTTTTACCGGGTTGGTATGGCGTTGATGACCATAAATAACGAGAGACTGTATCGTACCACCGAAGGTCGGACATTTGAACAGTATTGTAAAGAAACGTGGGACGTCTCAAAGCGGCAGGCATACCGCTTGATGGATGGAGCTCTTGTTTACGAAAATTTAAACAATATTTTGTGTCCCAATGAGACACTTTTTGAAGATGCAGAGAACAGTTTGTCCACCATTGGTGGACAAACCACCCTCCCTTTAAACGAACGTCAAATCCGCCCATTAGTTAAATTCAAGAATAACCCGCAACAACTTGCCCGTGTATGGGAAACGGCCTCAAGGCTTGCCGAAAACAGTAACAAAAAACTAACGGCTGCCATAGTAAAACGGGTAGTCAAAGACTATCTCGGAGAAAACATTGAAAAGGCAGTGCGTAAGGCGCGAGAGACGGCACCGGATCAAGTTAATGATGTGTTTATGGCGGCTTTTAACAGCTTTGCCGATCAGATAACGGCCGCCCGTAAGGGTGGTTATAAAGAGGTCTCACGCGACTATATTATCAGAACGCTGGATCAACTCAGGGCGGAAATTGCCGCAGACGGTGAGTTTGTTGAAGATCCTGTCGTGTACGGCGGCAGTAATGACTGGAACAAGCTGGAAAAGGCTGGTTTCAGG
>PDWJ01002367.1_pt1 | contig 20307 bp, 12 predicted proteins | sample 1430881 | NCBI WGS metagenome assembly PDWJ01 (sample SAMN01162460, study PRJNA174530) | Oral metagenome, whole genome shotgun sequencing project. | biome: Marine environment; feature: Marine mammal; material: Swab sample of the gingival sulcus; isolation source: swab sample of gingival sulcus... | reverse complement strand
GCTCTTCCGCAAGCTCAAGCTCACCCGGCACTAGACCGAGGAGCCTGTCGCGGGTAGGCCGCGCTAGCGGCCCCGCCCCGCCTCGCAAGGCACAGACGGCATAGCGCGACCACGCCCCATGAGGACGCAGGCAGTCCGCAGCGACGCCCTCTTCAGCGACGGCGCCAGGCTGCGGCGCCAAGCACGAGCAGCGCGCCGCCGAAGGGCGTCAGCCCCGAGGCGGCCCCACCCTCGCAAGAGAAGCGATCCTCGATGATCTCGTCCTTGATCTCGCCCACGTGGGTGCCGCCGATGGCGTCCCCCGTGGAGCCGGCGTCGCTGTTGGTCTGGGCCAGGGCGGGCGGCGACAGCGCCAGGAGCGTCACGATGAGGGCAAGCAGGGTTCGCGTCATGGTCCGAACGGCTCCGAGCCGGGGTCAGGGGTGCCCTGTCTTTAGCAAACCCCGTGCCAACGTCATAGCCCACGTGCACAGGGCTATCGCGGCAGCGGATGTGGAGATCCTCCACAGACCTGCGAAGGAGAACGACGCTTGACCCAGGGCCTGTTGCTCGTGAACCTCGGCACGCCGGACGCGCCGACGGCCGGCGCCGTCCGCCGGTACCTCGCGGAGTTCCTATCCGATCCGCGCGTCATCGACATCAACCCGGTGGGGCGCTGGCTGCTCCTGCACGGCATCATCCTACGCTTCCGCCCGCGCAAGAGCGCAGCGGCGTACCGGCAGATCTGGGACGAGCGTGGCTCCCCGCTGCGTTACCACAGCGAGGAACTTGCGGCAGCGGTGGCCGCCGAGCTCGGTGACCGCTGGAAAGTCGCCCTGGGCATGCGCTACGGCAGGCCGTCTGTCGAGGACGCCCTCGACGCGGTGTCCGGCGCAGAGCGCGTCGTCGTCCTGCCCTTGTACCCCCAATACGCCTCGTCTCTGACCGGCTCCACCCTGCAGCGCGTGCTCGGCCTGGCGGCAAGGCGCCTGGTGGTGCCGCCGCTGACCCTGATCCGCGACTTCTATGTGGACCCGGGCTTCGTCGCGTCGGCGGCCGAGGTCGCCCGCCCGGTCCTCGAGGCCTTCGTCGCCGACCACGTGCTGCTGTCCTTTCACAGCGTCCCCGAGCACCAAGTCAAGGCGACCGATCCGAGCGGCGCCCACTGCCTGGCGAGCCCAGGCTGCTGCGATCGGATCGGGGCCAACAACCGCGGCTGCTACCGCGCCCAGTCCTACGCCACCGCGCGCGCGCTGGCCGCGGACCTCGAGCTCCCTGACGGCGGCTGGACCGTCGCCTTCCAGTCCCGATTCGGCAGGATCCCCTGGATCCGGCCCTACACCGACGAGACCGTCGCGGCCCTCGCCAAGCGCGGCGTCAAGCGCTTGGCCGTGCTCTGCCCCTCGTTCGTGGCCGACTGCCTCGAGACCCTCGAAGAGATCGGCATCCGCGCCAAGCAGACCTTCATCGAGGCCGGCGGCGAGGACCTCGTGCAGCTCCCCTGCGTCAACGCGCACCCCGGCTGGGTCCGCGCGGTGGCAGCCCTCGCGCGGGAGGCCGTCGGCTCTCGATGACGCCGATGGTGCCGTGTGAGGTGGTCAAACCGCGAGCGATCTCTAAGATGAATCTCGTCGCCGAGCGGCGGGGCGTTGGGCGGCACACCACCAGACGCGAGTGACATCACGGACCGTTTGTCCCAACAAAGCCCAAGGGGCGCCGTGAGCGCCGCCGCAACGACCGGCCAGGTGGTCGCGCAGCGCTATCGCCTCAACGAGCGCGTCGACGACGATCCCTACGGCCGCTCGCTCTGGACCGCCGTAGACACCCAGAGCGGCGATCGGGTCGTCTTGAAGCTGCTCCTGGGCGCCGACGACCCCATGGTGGCCTCGCTGCCGGCGATCAGCGCGGCCGCCTCGGCGCTGCGTCACCCCCACATCGCGACGGTCTTGGACCTGCGCGACGGCGCCCACCCCTTCGTGGTGTACGAGGCGCTCGACGGCCAGACCCTGGCCCAGGCCATCGAGGCCGGCCAGCGCTTCTCACCGGCCGTCACCATCCGCCTCGCCCAGCAGCTGCTGTGGGCCCTCGAGTACGCCCACAAGCACGGCTTCTGCCACGGCCGTATCACCCCGCGGACGATCTTGTTGACCAAGCGCGAGGACGCCCTCGTCTACGCGAAGCTCCTCGACTTCGGCGCGGCGCGCGGGCGCGGCGACTCGGTCAGCGCGGACCTGCGGGCCGTCGGCGAGATCATCTACCAGATGGTCAGCGGCGAGGCACCTCGGGCCGGCTCGCCGCAACTGAGCATGGCAGCCCCTGGCGCGGGCCTGCCCGGGCTGCTCGAGCACGTCCTCAATACCGCCCTCGGAGGCCCCAGCCACAGCTTCGCCTCGGCGACCGAGATGCACGGCGCGCTCCAGATGGCGGCAGCGCAGATCACGCGGCCGCGTACAGGGCGGTCCGCGCGCGTGTTGGGGGCGACCGACCCATCGATGAGTCGCGCGATGCACGAGGTGCACGACTATCAAACCACCGAGATCGCTGCGATCCCTCTGAGCGTCACCGAGGCGATCAAGCGCGACGCGACCGCGCGGCTCGCCCGCGGCGAGCAAGACCACGGCGAAGCCGCCGCCGCCGTGACCGCAGCGTGGCTCGACGGAGACAACCTCGCCAAGGTCTCGGCCGACGCGAGCCAAGGATCCGCACCCGAGCGCGAGGCCAAGGCGCCGCCACGTCCGGCCCGGCGTGAGCAGACCCCGACGGCGCTCGCCCGCCGCTCGGAGCGGCGCGCGTCATGGCTGGTGCTGGCGCTCCTGCTCATCCTGGCCGGCGCGGCCGGCGTGGCCCTGCTGACCAGCGACACGCCGACCGGCGGTCGACGGTCGACGGGCCCCGCGCCCCCGGCGACGACGCCGGGCTCGCCGATGTCTCTGGCGCTGGCGAGCCGGCCGGCGGGCGCCATGGTCGCTCGCGGCGCCGAGACGCTGGGCAAGACGCCGGTATCCCTAACGCTCGCGGAGGGTAGCCACCGGTTGACGCTGACCCTCGAGGGCTACGAGCCCCAGACCCTGACGGTCGAGGCGCTGGGGGCCCACGACCTGAGCCACACGGTGACCTTGACGCCGACAGGGCGCGAGGACGCCCGGCGCAGGTAGGTCGTCAGCCCAGCTGGCGGCCATCACCCCGCGATGGTTCGCAAGAGCGGGCAACGCCCTCGCACACAGGCCCGCGTCGTGACACCCAGCCTCCGCCGCGCCGCGCCCCTTCGCACAGCGGCGCGATACCCACCGCCCAGGGCCGCACGCAAAGTTTGATCTGAACCCATGCGCCTACATACCGTTCGAGGCGTGATTCGACTCTTCGCCAGCGCGCTCTCGCTCGCGACGCTCCTCGCGTTCGCGGCCCCCGCCCTCGCCGATGACGACTGCGGCAACGTCGACAGGCAGGGGACCTGCGTCGACTCCAAGACCCTGGTCTGGTGCAACCACGGCGAGCTGGAGACCCAGGTCTGCCCCCAGGGCGAGGTCTGCGCCGTCCACGACGCCTTCAACGGCGCCGCCGGCTGCATCGGCACCGAGCAGACCGACTGCGGCCACGTCACCGAGGCCGGCGAGTGCGCCGGCGAAGACCGAGTGGTCGTCTGGTGCGACGCCAACTTGGTCCGAGCGCGCCGCTGCGACGAAGGCACCATCTGTCACTGGGTCGACGACGAGGCGTGGTTCGACTGCGTCCCCACCAGCCTCGTCGCCGAGTCGTCGAGCCCCGCCGATGACAACCTCACCGACGACAACGAGACCCTGCAAGAGCCCGACGCCGAAGCCGGAGACCCTCACAAGCCCGGCGCCGAGTTCACGGGCTCGCCCGTTCCGGCCGTCGAGAAGGGCGGCGCCGAGCCCAAGGCCGACCTCGCCAGCAGCGGCGGCGCCGGCTGCGCCGGTGGCCCCGCCGGCGGCGGCCTCTTCGGACTGCTCACGTCCGCGGCCTTGCTGCTCCGTCGCCGGCGCCAAGCGGCGCCCTAGAGCAGCGGTAGGCGACATCGCCAGCAAGCCCGACCTCGCCTGGAGCCGCACGCACCAGCAGCCCCACGACCAGGCCAGCGCGCCGCTGTCCGGCGCCACGGCCCGCGAGCGCCACGCCGCTGTCCCTGCCCACCTCGGCTCGGCGACGCTCTCGCGGCGACCGCCCCCAGGCGCGCCTCGGAGCGCCAACCTCGGAGCCCGTCAGGTCACGGCCACGGCTGGTCGCGGGACAGGGTCAGGACCGTCCCGAAGGCCCCGACCGCCACGACATGGCCGGCGCCGTCGCCGTGGATGTGGTGCAGCGTCGCGACGGAGCCGGTCTCCATGAGCTGCCAGGCCTCGCCGTTCCAGTGAATGGCGTGGCCCGCGTTGCCGACCGCCCAGACGTCGTTGGAGGCCACGCCGAAGACGCCACGCAGCGTGATCTCCCAGTCCGTCTCGCTGCGCGACCACAGCTGCCCGTCCCAGTGGAGGACGCGGCCGTTGGCGCCGACCGCCCAGGCGTCGTCGTGGTCGTAGGCCCACACGGCGTGGAGCTCGTCGGTGATCGGGTCCTCGCCGCCGTCGCTGTTCGGGATCTTCTCGACCGCCGCCAGCCCCCAGCCGAGCCCGTTGAAGCGCATGATCGTGCCGCCGGCCCCGACCGCCCAGACGTCGTTGGCCGTCAGCCCGAAGACCGCCCGCAGGTTCGCGTCCGTCGTGCCCGCCAAGCTGCCCCACCCGGAGCCATTCCACAGCAGCAGCGCCCCACCCGAGCCTGCCGCGAACAGGTTGTTCGGCGCGTCACCCCACAGCGCATTCAGCGACGCGCTGACGGGCACCTCGGCCCGCAGCCACGCCTCGCCGTCCCAGTGGATGACCGTCCCGGCCCGACCCACGGCCCACACATCGTCGGCCGCGAACCCAAAGACCGCCTGAAGATCGTGGGACACCGTCGAGGCCTGCACCGCCCAGGCGCCGCCCTCAAAGGCCACGACCATACCGCCCGTGCCCACCAAGAAGGTCTCGCCCGTCTCGGCGACCCAGACGTCGGCCAGCGCGCCACCGTCGTGCAGCGTCTGCGGCACCGCAAAGCCGCTGGTGAGGTCACCCCGGATGAGCACGCCGTCCCGCCCCGTGGCCGTCACCACACCGCCGCCGTCGACATAGATGCCCAACAGATCCGTCGTCGTCCCGACGTCCACGATCTTCCACTCCACGCCGTCGAAGTGCGCGACCACACCCAGGTAGCCGACCGCCCACACGTCCGTATTCGACACCGCGTGCACCGCGCGCAGGCTCACCGAGGTCGGCGAGGGCATCGTCGCCCAGCTCACCCCCTGGCCGCGGTAGATGCGCCCCTCATCCCCGACAGCCCAGAAGACCTCGCCGTCGAAGGTGTCCACATCGTTGATGTTCCAGCGCTCGTCGAGCTCAACCTCGACCAGCCCCGCCCCGAGGGCCACCGACGCCTTGCCCGCGTGGCCCACCAGCGCCATGTTCCCGTTGGCCCCCGCGAGCCCATTCCACACCACCGAGGTGTCGCTGGTCTGCGCCTTTTCCCAGGCGACGCCGTCCCAGCGCAGGATCTCGCCCGCACGCCCCACCGCGAAGGCCAGGTCGTCGGCGACCGCGTACACGCCCCACAGGGTCGCGCCCGACTGCAGGTTGGCCGCGCCGCTCGCGGCGCACCGGCTGTCGATGACCACGTCGTCGACGTAGGTCCCCTCGGAGTCGTTGGAGGTCGCGTCCTGGGAGTCGAAGCGGAACCGCACCGCCACCGTGGACCCCGCGAACGGCGTCAGATCCACCTCGACGTCGACGAAGCCCCCCGTCGGGACGACGGCCAGCTGAGCCTTGCGCCACACCTCCACGACGCTGGCGCCGATCTGCAGCTCGACCGACAGCGCGTCGAAGTCCGGCCCGGGCTCGGTGTCCATGTAGACCGACAAGCGCAGCCCGATGGTCCCCGACTCGGGCAGCGTCACCGTGGGCCCGGTGACCACCCCGCCCACGGGCAGGCCCGTGTCATAGTCCGGCGGCACCTTCGTCGGGTCACCGAAGTAGAGCGACCACGCGCCGCTCACCGAGCGGGCGCTGCTGACCGTCCACGCCAATCCCCCGAAGGACTCGCCGGCGCGCCACTCGCCCAGCGCCCCGTCGTCGAAGTCCCAGCTGCCGATGACACTGCCACAGCAGCCCGACAGCCCCGAGGGCCGCGCATCACACACCCCCTGCGGCGTGCAGAGATCGATGGTGCAGGGGTCGAAGTCCTCGCAATCGCTGGCCGTGTCGCAGGCCGACGACGAGCCGAAGCCGGCCGTCGTACCCGGCAGGACCGCGCCGCTCAGGCCCACCGCCCACAACCGGTCCCCAGCGGCCCCGTGGACCGCGTTGAGGAGCTCGGCACCCTCAGCGCGCGTCAGGATCGACCAGGCGCCGCCTGCGTCGCGGCTGGCCACCACGCCGTCGCTGCCCACGGCGACGACCACCCCCGGCTCGCCCGCCCAGACGCCTTTGAACAAGAACTCCTCGGGCAGGTCGGCCGTCCCAGGCACGAACTGGCCGGGCTCGGTGAGCGCGACCACCTCGGCGTCCGCGCCCGCATCCTCCCTAGCCGGGGCGTCCGCCGTGTCGTGATCGACCACGTCGACCGCGTCGGCCCCGCCATCGACCGGGTCGTCCGGGCAGCCCGACAGCGCCACCGCGACGACCAGCAGCCAGGCCGGCGCGCGCCCCCGGCGTATCACGGCGCCTCCAGCCGTGTGATGAGCGTGCCCTGACGGCCGACCGCGAGGGCCTCGGCGCCGCCGCTCCAGACCGCCTCCAGCACACTGTTGACGCCGCTCACCTCTTCGACGAAGCCGCCGCCCTCGCGCCGGAGCACCGCGCCGTTCCAGCCCACGGCAAAGTCGGCGCCCCCGGGGCCCGCCGCCGCCCCGAATAGGAACAGCCCCGGATCCTCGTGGCGCAGGGTCACCCCCTCGGCCGTCGCGTCCAGCACCACGCCGTTGTCGCCGACGACCATCACGCCGTCAGCCGTCGCCGCCATGTCGTTGAGCGCGCCGCCCACCCCCGAGCTCACCGCCGTCGGCAGGGCGCCGTTTTCGGCGCGCAGGAGCGTCCCGAAGGCGCCGGACAGCCACAGCGCCCCATCGCCGCCGACGACCACCGCCTCGAGGTCGTTGGGGGTGCCGCTGGGCTCGACGGTCACCGTCTGCCCATCGGCGCTGATCCGAAGCAGCATCCCGCCCTTTCCGCAGGCCCAGACACCCGCGTCGGTGGCGACGACGCCATGGAGATCCAAGGGGAGCAGGGTGTCGGGGAAGGTGACGTCGTCATCGGCCACGCGGATCACGGTGCCCGCGGCCCCCACCGCCCAGACGACGCCGTCGGGGCCGACGTCCACCGCGTTGAGATCCTCGTCGGTGGCGACCTCGACGGCCGTCCAGCCCTGGTCCCCGCGCTCGAGGAAGAGCCCGCCCCGACCGACGGCGAACAGGTCGTCTGCGCTCAGGCCCGCGATGTCCTTGACGCCCCGCTCGGGGCGCGTCTCCATGTCCACCCAGGCCCCAAGGCCGTCGCGCATCAGCCCGCCGCCCTCGGCGCCGAGCGCCATCCAGACGTCGCCCGCGCGCGCCGTCGCCACCAGGTCGGCCGAGCTGTAAGTGGGGCCGGTGGCCGCCTGGACCGTCCAGTTGTCGCCGTCATGGACGATGACGGCGCCGTCCTCGCCGAAGACCACCAGGTCGTCGGAGGACGAGCCCGACAGCGCATAGAGATCGCGGTCCTTGGGGTCGTTGGTGATCTGCCCCCGCCAGCCCCCCGCCCTCTTGACGGTGATGGTCGCCTCGGTCCCGACGGCGTACAGGACGTCGTCCACCCCATAGATGCCGTGAAGGACCGCGCCGCCGACGGCGATCTGCTCGGTCTTCCAGGCGGCCGCCCAGCTCAACAGCTGCCCGCCGGTGCCGACCGCGTAGACCCCCTCGGGGCCCGCCGTCCCAGGCGCGATCCACGCCGCCCGCAGGTCGACGTTGTCAAGCTCGTGCTCGCTGGACCAGGCCGCGCCATCCCAGTGGACCACGGTCGTCGAGTCCCCGAAGGCCCAGACGTCATCGGCGCCGCGGCCATAGACGGCGTGCAGGTCCGCCGTGACACCGCTGTCGCCTATCTCCCACAGCGGCGCCCCCGCGGCGCGCGTGGCCACCAGCCCATCGGCGCCCACCACCACGACCACGCCATCACCCGCCCAGACCCCGTAGAGGTCCGCGCCCGTCGGCTCGCCATAGGTCGCCCAGCCGAGGCCGCGCCAGCGCAGCACGCGCGGCCCTCCCACGGCGTAGGCCTCGGTCTCGGAGACGGCAAAGACATCGCTGATGACGCCAACGTCACCGAGGGAGCTGGCCACCCACTGGGCGGGAACCACCGTCGTGTCGGCGGCCGCGTCGGCGGCCGCGTCGGCGACCGCGTCGGCGGGGGCGACGTCCTCGCTGTCGGACGTGTCGACGACCGTATCGCCCTCGCTCGAGTCGGTGTCGGTGTCGGTGTCGGTGGTCGTGTCGGTGTCCGAAGTCGACCAGAGCGCGCCGCTGACCTCGCTCCCCGAGCAAGCTGGCTGCGTCCCCAAGATCGACATCAGACCGGCGGCCGCGACGAGGGCGACCTGGGCCGGCTGAGCGCGCATGTCTCGCGCCTCCCTGCTCCGTGTGAGCGTCTACTCTTTGGTGAAGGCCGACTGATGGACCGCCCAGGACCGCCAGCCGAACTGGTTGAGGTCCTGGAGCGAGTAGTTATCGATGTCGAAGCCTTCTTTGTACACCCGGTAGATGGTGAGGACCTTGCCGCCCGGCGAGATGCCCGGGGTCCCCTCGATGTTGGGCATGTCAGGCAGCACGATGTCCTGCACGTCCCAGTCGTTGATCATCGTCCACTCGGAGACCGGCCCCATCAGGCTCGGGATCGCCACGTCCACGTAGGAAAAGTGGGGATCGGTCCCGGGCTGGTTCCGCCAGGAGATCTCGTAGTCGGCGCCCATGGAGCCGCCGTCGGCGGGGCTGACCTGCTCGGGCACCGCCAAGATGGGCCCGAGGATGAGCTCGTGGGCGCCCGTGATGACCGGCGCCCCGGCGTCGCCACCGATGGCCAGGAGCTGGGTGTGGGCGGAGGCGCCGCCCAGGGACACGCGACCCCAGGCCCGGCCATCCCAGTGGAAGACCGCGCCGCGCGAGCCGACGACGTAGACGTTATCGGCCCCGTCGCCCCACAACGCCGTGAGGGTCCGGGTCGAGTCGACCGGCATGCTCGTCAGCTCTACGCCGTCCCAGCGCAGGATGGTCCCACCCTCGCCGACCATCCAAACGTCGTCGGCCGCGGCGCCCCAGACGGCGCGCAGGTTCTGGCTGGTCCCCGCGGGTACGGTCTGCCACTCGGTCCCGTCCCAGTGGATGACCTGGCCGAAGCTGCCCACCGCCCACACGTCGTCGTCGCCGAAGCCCCAGACACCGTTGAGGTTGCGTGAGGTGTTGCCGGTCATCTCGGTCCACCTGGCGCCGTCCCACCGCATGACCGCGTAGAAGCCGACGGCGAAGGCGCTGTCCTCGCCGGCCACCCAGACGGCGCGCAGATCCGAGGAGCCGGGGGTGGCCACGGGGCTCCACTGGAAGCCGTCCCAGTGGGTGGCCGCCCCATCATCCCCCACGGCGATGGCGAGCCCGCCGGCGCTGGCGTGGACGCCGTTGAGGTCGACGTCGACCCCGGACGGCTGCCGCGCCCAAGAGGTCCCCAGGGATCGGATGATGAGGCCCGCGGTACCGACGCCGACCAGGTCGCCGGGACCCGCGGCCCACAGGGCGTTGATGTTTTGGGTCACGCCCGTCTCGCGCACCTGCCAGCCGCCGTCCTCGAGGTAGTACATCGTGTCGTCCTCGAGCCGGGTGATGTGCTGATGCAGCGTCAGGGTGTACGGCAGGAACGTCGCCGTCAGCGACAAGGAGCCACCCATGAAGGTGAAGCTCGCGTCGTGGAGATCGCCCGTCAGGCCCCCCAAGAAGTGATCGACCGTGAACGGCTCAGAGCCCCAGCTGTCGACCTGACCGAGGAAGGTGATGACGCCGTCGCTGCCGAGGTCGAGGTAGCGGAAGAGCACGTTGATGTCGGGGCCGAGGGGGCCGCGCGGCACCTCGTCCAGGGCGATGGTGTAGGTCTTGTTCAGCGGGTGCGACAGGGCGATGTCGCCCTCGATGATGTCGCCCGGGTTGGCGAAGATGTGGCGGTCGACACCCAGAGCGTAAGGGGTGAACTGCCCGAAGACGTCCGCGATGCCGCCCCAGCAATAGACCGCGAACTCGCCCATCGGCACCGGGATCTCGAAAGACAGGTCGGCGGCAACCTCGATGCCCGGATCCGGCAGCAAGTCCTGGGCGAAGATGCTGCCGTTGCTGAAGTCGCAGTAGGCCGTCACCCGCCCAGCCGACGGCACGCACTGGTGCTCCTGCACGCCGTTGAGCGGGTAGCACATGAAGCCGTCGGGGCAGTTGGCATCGCCGGCGCAATGCTGGGTGCAGCGCCGGCCCTGCTCGGGCAGGTCGCTGCAGCGGTAGCCGACGCCGCAGTCGGCGTCGACGGCGCAGGTGTTGCACAGGGGCGGCGACAGCCCCGCCAGCGACGCGCACTGGCCCCACGGCACCGGCACGGACTTGCCCAGGTTCAGCACGCGGCCGCGGTACAGGGGCTGCTCGATGGCGGGCGGGGAGCCCGACGAAGGCGGCGACGTCGGGTTGAGGTACACGGTCACATTCGTCGCGTCATACTCCACCACGCTCGAGGCGGAGTAGCCCTGCTTGGAGGCCGAGACCATCTGCTCGCCGACCAGGTCCCCGCCGCTGAAGGTGATCTGCCCGTCAGAGTTGGTGAAACCCTGGTAGGGGGTGTCGGGGTCGGTCCAGAGGATGACGAAGGCGTCGGGGATCGGGCCGCCCGTGCCCGAGTCGAGGACCGTGACGTTGACATCACCCTCGATCTGCTCGCCCCAGGTGCCGCCATAGGTGCTCTCGGGGTCGTAGTAGGTGTAGGCGCCGCTGAGGGTCACCTGGCCGCGCGTGGCCGAGGAGACGACGACGTCGACGGCGCCCAGCTCACCGGGCGGGGTCTTGGCCGTGATGAGGGTCGGCGAGACCACCGTGACGTGGGTGGCGCCGCGGCCGCCGACATAGACGCGGGCGTCGTCGGGGAAGCCGCTGCCGACGAGCGCGATCTCGGTGCCGCCGGCCTGGGCGCCCTGGGGCGGGTCGACCACCCAGAGGTCCAGCGCGCCCCGGTAGGCGAAGCCGCCATAGAGGGTGTCGGTCAGCCCCGAGCGCATCACCGTGACGTTGGTGAGACCGGGGCTGCCCGGGGGCGTCACGGCGGTGATGGTCTCGGAATCGACGAACGTGACGGCCGAGGCGGGCAGCGCGCCGACGCGGACCTGGACGCCCGGCGACAGACCCTCACCCGAGATGGTGACCGCGGTGCCGCCCGCGACCGGGCCGTAATTCGGTAGGACCTCGTAGACCCGGAGGAAGGAGGTGTAGGAGAAGCCTCCGGTCAGGGTGTCGGAGCCGTTCGAGTTGGCGACGACCACGTCGGCGGCGCCCTCATCGCCAGCAGGCGCCGTGACGACCACGGCGTGACCTGGGGCGTCAACGGAGGCCACCACGGCAGCCTCACCGCCGATGGTGACCTCGGTGTCGAGCTTGTCGGTCAGGCCCTTGGCCACGATGGTGACCTGCGAACCGCCGCTGGCCGGCCCCGAGGGCGGGCTCACGGCCAGGATCTGCACCGCGTCGCCAGGCTCGGTGTCCTCGAGGTAGGTGTAGCCATTGAGGACCGAGGCCGTGCCGTAACCCGTCGAGACCAGGACGTGGACGGCGCCGGCCACGTCCGCCGACGGCGCCAGGCCGCGCACGCGCGTCGCGTCGACCACCTCGAGGTCGCCCAGCGGCTCTGAGCCGAACAGCACCGTCACCGGGTCGTAGAAGCCGCGGCCGCTGATCTCGACGACCTCGCCGCCAGCGACGGGACCGACCGCCGGGATGACGCGCTGGAGCTCGGGGGCGTCGACGTAGCGGAAGCCGTCGCCCAGGGTGCCGACGCCGAGGTCGTTGGAGACGTGCACATCGACGGCGCCGATGTCCGCGCCGGCAGGCGTGACCGCGAGGATGCTGCCGTCGCCCTGGACCTGGACGTCGACGGCGGCGGTGTGGCCGAACACGACGCGCGACTCGGGGCGGAAGCCCGCGCCGGTGACGGTGACGGCCTCGCCGCCGAGGAGGTGACCCGCCGGCGGGTCGACCGCGAGGACCTCTACCGGGTTGAAGTAGACAAAGCCCGCCTCGAGGACGGCCTGGGTCTGCGCCTCGACGTCGAGGACGCGGACGTCGACGAGGCCGGGGCCGCGCGGCGGCGTCAGCACCACGATGCGGCGGCTGTCGAGGACGAAGGTGTCTTGGGCCAGGCTCTCGCCGAAGTAGACCTGCTGGCCCGCGACGAAGCCCGTGCCGTGGAGCTCGACCTGCTCGAGGCCTTGGCAGAGCCCCTTGGCGGGGAGGACCTCGACGAGCGACAGGGCCGCCTCGGGGTCGACAGTCGTCGCGTCGTCTGGCGCCTGGCTCTGAGTCGACGGGCCCGTGGGGACCTGGGGCCCGGTGACCCGGGGCTGGCCCGGGCCGCCGACCAGGTCGTCGGGGCAACCCGCGAGGGCGAAGCCGGCGGCCAGGGCCAGCGCGATGAGTCGCGTCATGTTGGAACCCCTCCCCGACCCAGCGATCGAGGCTAGTCGTCGGACGCTGTGAACGGCGTCTCCTTATTGATGTCGTTCAGGTCGAGGCCGCCAGTGTAGGCATAGGAGACGTACTGATCATAGCCGTAGACCAACACACCCGCGGGCTCGCTGGCCGTGACGGTGTGGGTGCCGGGCTCGAGGCGCTGGCGGTAGACGCTGTACTCCCCCGAGCCGACCACCGTGAAGAAGCCGTCGAGGATCTCCTCGCCGTCGACCAGGACCGCCGCGCCCGTGGGCGCCGTGACGTTGATGTAGTTGTCCTCGTACTCGGCGGGGACCAGCACGACGAAGTCCGTGCGGTACTGCTCGACGGGGATGGCGAGCATGAAGGCGGGGTCGCCCGTGCCGGCGTCGCCCTGGTTGGCGATGCCGCCGATGTTGGGATCGGGGGCGTCCTGGGCGGCCAGGAACTGACCGACGAGGATGGGCTTGCCGTCCTGGGCGTGGATCTCGAAGTTCTGGGCGCTTTCGAACTCGAACCACTCGCCCCGGTCGAGGATCGGGACTGACACCCCCGCCTGAGGCGGCACCAGCACGATCTTGGTGTTGTCCTCGGCGGCCATGATGCGCCAGATGTCTCTCTCGAGGCCGCGATCCCAACTCTTGGTGGCGACGTAGGAGGCGCCCCAGGTCTTGACCGGGAAGAGCTGCTGCTCGAGGTGGTCGGCGCAGCAGGTGTTGAGCCCCGCGTTGACGCAGTCCATCAGGTTTCGGCACGAGATGTCCGGATCCCACTCGCAGACGCCCTCGCCGGTGAGCTCGTCGATGTCGATGCAGCGGGCGGTGTTGGGGGCGTTCGCGGCCTCGCTGCCGCCAAAGACGGCCACGCGCCTGTTGGCCAGGATGCGCGAGCCCGTGAGATCCGCTCCCGGGGCGCCAGTCTCGATGTTGAGGACGTCGAACTGCTCGAGGGTGAAGATCTTGGTCGTCCCCGGCGCCATGTGGGCGATGACCTCCTCGTCGTCGGTGCCGGCGCGGGCGACCCCCTCCTCGGTCGAGGCGGTGACCGTGACGCTGACGGTGGTCTCGCCGGGCATCACCGCGACGACGGTGAGGTAGCCGCGCAGGGTGTCAAAGGTCTGCTCGCGGGTCATCACCACGTATTCGCGGCCCAGGAGCGACGACGGCAGCAGCAGCGAGGCATCGTTCGAGAAGACGTTCTCGTTCTCCAGCGGGTTGAACTGGTAGGCGATGATCGGGACCGACGAGGAGACCTGGTAGGCCTTCGGCGCCAGCTCCGTCCCGTTGATGTCGCGGCGGGGGAGCTTGTAGACGCGCAGCTCGCCGGGCCGCAGCGGCTCGCTGGGCAAGGGATCGCCTGCAGAGTCGTAGGGCACGGGCGTGATGACGCCGCCCTCGAGCATGTTGATCTCGATCACGGCCGCCAGCGGCGAGTCGGGCGGGTTGGCCACGGCGATGGCGTACTGGGCACCCTGGGCATCATAGTAGCCGCGCCCGCCGGGGACGAAGGCGTTGTCGAGGTCCGTACCCCAGTAATCGCAGCCGATGTAGCTGGCGAACTTGATGTTCTGCACGCACAGCTCCTCGCAGAACCGACCGGTGCAGACCTGGTCGATGCCGTTGCACTCCTGGAAGGCCTCGTAGGCCGAGCCGTCACCGTTGCACTGGACGACGAGCTGGTCATGGGCGCACTTGCGGAAACCCGGCTGGCAGGTCGTGCAGGCGCCGCCCTTGCACATCGACTGGTTGCCGTCGTCGCCGACGCAAACGCCTTCGACGTAGCCCGTGCCGGAGTTGTTGCAGAAGATGGCCTCCTTGGCGCCCTCGATCTTGCAGCTGTCGACGGTGCCCGGGTAGCAGATCTGCCCGCTGCCCAAGGACCGGCAATCGCCCTGAACGCACACGTCCGAGCCCGCGCAGTTCTGGACGAGGGTCGAGTCGCCCGCGTCGCTGCAGACGATGATCCCCTGGCCGCCCTCCTCGATGCACTCGAGGACCGCGCCCGGCGTGCAGGTCTGCCCGTCGGGCAGGGGCGTGATGACGTCGCTCGGCACGACCGCATCAGGGCCGGGGTGGGTGTCGTCATCGGGGCAGCCCGCAGCGCCCACGACGAGGAGCAACAGCGGCGTGATGATCAGGGTCGAGCGGCGAGCCATCGGCTTCCTCGTTGGAGCGGAGCGCTTGCGCGGGTTGAGTAGAGCGCCGGGCCTGACCTGGTCCAAGCGGCGCTCGACCACACCCGCAAGCGTTCGATGATCGGACTTGCGACAGGCTGAGTCAAAGGGGCCTCACTAGCAGACCGGCGAAACCGACCGCAAGCGCGCCGCCAGGCGCGGATCCACGCGGCCGCCGCCGGATCCACCGCGCCCACCACGCAGGCCGAGGCCCCGGTGACGCGCACCAAGCCGCGGGGCGGCGCGGCTGGAGCGTCAGACCGCGCGGGCGTGCCAGGTGGGGTCCCCCTGTCACCCGACCGTGGGGCGCCGCCTCAGCGATCGACCCGCGGTCAGCGCCAACACGATGAGCCCCGAGCCCAGGGCAAAGCGGAGCGGGTCGGCGACGGCCTCGCCAAAGACGACCAGGCTCACAAGGATGGCCAGCGGGATCTTGAGGTTGTTGAAGACCGCCAGGGTCGCCGCGTCCGTGCGCGTCGCGCCGACGTTCCACCCATAAAAGCCCAGGCCCGAGGCGACAGCGCCCAGGTAGAGCAGCACCAGCCACTGATCGCCCGTGAAGTCGAAGGCCGCCGGGCCCGACACCGCCAGCGTCAGCGCACCCGCCGTGGCGGCGGCGCCCAGGTAGAGCCAGCCAAAGAGCTGATGGTCCGGGACGCCCGCGGCCTGCGGGCGGCGGCGCAGGCGGCGGTAGGCGACCTGGCCCACGGCGAAGCAGACGTTGGAGGCCTGCACGAGCAGGAACCCGCGGACGACGCCAGCGCTGGCGAGCTCGGTCCAGCGGACGACCGCAGCGCCGGCGACGGCGAGCAGCGCCGCGATCAACAGCCCCGGGGACAGGCGCCTGTCGAGGGCGTCCTCGGCCACGGCCACCCACAGGGGCGTCAGCACCGTGAACAGGGCGATCTCGTGGGCGGCCAGGTCGGCATAGGCGGCCAGGTACAGGACATACATCAGCCCGAACTGGGCGGCGCCGATGGCGACGTAGCCCGCGGCTTGGCGGGCGGGGACGCGTCCCGGGCGAAACAAGGGCAAGAACACCAGCAGGGATATGCACAGACGCACGGCCGCGACGCCCGTCGGATCGGTCCCGGCGAGCTGGCCTTTGATGAGGCCAAAGGACACAGCCCAGATGAGGGAGACGGCGAAGAGCCAGATCACGTTTCGCTCCTGGGGCGGCGGGGGCCTTGGGGACCAGGCCGCAACTACCTCATCCGGCCGTCGGGGTCACGCGGCGGCGGCGCCGAAGACCAGGCCGGCGACGCGTCCTGACGCGCCGGACGCTGGCGTCAAGGACGGGCACGAGGCGGCGCTCGCGTCGCGTTGCAGTCCCCGCCTGTCTCGGGTGGTCCGGTCCGACAGCGGCCACCGCTCGTGTAGGCTGTCGCCATGGTCCACCTCACCCCCGCCGCCACGTCCGCCCTGGTCACCTCGCGCCTGCTGGAGTGGCCACGTGCGCGCGCCGACGCCGAGCCCTGTCCCCGGGTGGCGGCCGTCGCCGCCGAGGGGGCGCCCTGGCCGCTCGAGCCCGGGCCCGCGCCGCCGGTCAGGGTCGGCGCGCCAGGCGACCGCCGGGGTGCGCGCGGGCGATACGGCGGGGCGCTGGGCGGGCTCGCGTCGTGGGCGCTCATGCGGCGCCGCCGGGGCGTGGTCGCGGCGCTGGCGGCGGCGCTGGCCCTCGGGGGCGCCTGTGGGGAAGACTCGGTGGGCGCCGAGCGCGACGGGGCGGCCGACACCTGGGGCGTGGGGGATACGGCCGACGCCGAGCGCACCGACGACATGGTCGACGCCGAGCGCACCGACGACACCTCGGCCCTCGACACGACGACCGGCCAAGACGCGGCGATCCCCTGGCCTCAGCCGCGGCCATCCTGCGTGCGCTTCGCGCCGAACGCGGCCGACCCGACTGAGGCCCTCTTCGACCCCGACTGCGTCATCGACGTGCGCGTCTCCATGCGCGGGGGCGACTGGGAGGCGTTGCGCCGGCAGACGCGCTCGCTGGTCGAGGTGGTGGGCGGCGCCGACTGCCTCGACGGGCCGCCGGCGCAGGTCTTCAGCTGGTACGAGGCCGACGTGAGCGTGGGCGGCGTCCTGGTCGCCGGCGCGGGGATCCGGAAGAAGGGGTTTTTGGGATCCCTCGACGTCGTCAAGCCCTCGCTCAAGCTGCGCTTTGACAGGTTCAAGAGCGGCCAGACCTTGTCGGGGGCCCGGCGGATGACCCTCAACAACATGAAGCAGGACGCGGGCCTGATGAACAGCTGCCTCGCCTATGGGCTGATGTCCGACATGGGGATCGCCGCCCCGCGCTGCAACTTCGCGCGCGTGTGGGTCAATGGCGAGGACCTCGGGGTATACGCCCACGTCGAGAGCATCAAGGCGCCGCTGCTGCGGCGCCACTTCGGCGACGACGGCGGCAACCTGTACGAGGCGACGATCAGCGACTTCAGCGAGCTCTTCCGCAACACCTGGCAGAAGAAGAACCACGAAGAGGCCGACGACTGGCGTGACCTCGACGCGGTGGTGGCGGCGCTGCAGGCCCCCGACGACGGGCTTGTCGAGAGCCTCGAGGCGGTCATCGACCTCGACGCCTTCTTCACGTTTTGGGCGGCCGAGGTGCTAGTCGCGCACTGGGATGGCTACGCCGGCAACCTCAATAACACCTATGTCTACGGGGATCCGGCCGACGGGGGCCGCTTCCACTTCATCCCGTGGGGGACCGACGCCGTCTTCGGGCCGGCGCCCGCCGAGCGCGAGCTGCCCATCGGGGTCTACGCCTTCGGGCGCATCGCCAACCGGCTGTACGGCTACCCGCCGACCCGGGCGACCTACGCCTCGCGGGTCGACGAGCTCATCACCCACCACTGGGATGTCGACGCCCTGGTGGCCGAGATCGACCGGCTGGAGGCGCTGATCCTGCCCGACGTCGCGCCGTGGTTGCGGGCCGAGGTGGCTTTGAGCGTCGCGGGCAAGCGGGCGTTCGTGCGCGACCAGCCGAGCGCGGTCCTCGACGCGCTCAGCCCGTATCCGGAGCCGTGGACCGGCGGCACCCCCGAGTCCATCTGTTGGCTCGAGCTTGGGCACATCAGCGGCGAGTTCGACACCGCCTGGGAGGTCACCGGAGGCTGGCCGTGGATGGGCGAGGGCCGCGGGCGCGTCGAGCTGGAGTTCGACGGCCGGCCCTACACCGTCGGCAACGTCCGGGCGAACGCGCGGGTGGCGACCCTCGAGGGGATGGTGGGGGAGGGGCTCATCGAGCTGGTCGGCCTCGGCGAGGACGGCGCCTGGATCGTCGTCTGGATCGCGGCCCCCCTTCAGGACATCACCGCGGGATCGACCTACCCCCTGGACTGGCAGGTCTACCGCGGGTGGTTCGGGCGCAACCGCACCCTTGGCGCCGAGGACCTCGAGATCCTGGCGCTGCTCGGCGACGGCGAGGTCGCCCTCGAGGAGGCTGGGACCTTCCCGAACGACCGGGTGAAGGGGACGTTCTCGGCGACGCTCTTCGAGCGGTGACGAAGCCCGGGCGCGTGAGTTGGTATCGGCGCCCACAACGGGTAGCCTAGGGACGCCCGCTGCCCCGCGACCTGCAAAGGGGGAGAGGGGCAGACCGGAAAAACACCGTGGAGGTATGAGATGAGACTCGCGACGACGCTGGCGCTTGGCGCCGCCTTCTTGATGCTGGCCGCGGCCCCCGCCCTGGCCGGTGAAGTCCGCATCTACAAAGGGGGCTCGAGCTGGGCCACCATCGAGAGTGACGGCGACGTCTACGTGGGCGGCAGCCGCAAGGGCAAGGTCGAGAGCGACGGCGACGTCTACGTGGGCGGCAGCCGCAAGGGCAAGATCGAGAGCGACGGCGACCTCTACGACGGCGGCAGCCGCGTGGGCGAGATCGAGAGCGACGGCGACGTCTACAAGGGCGGCAGCCGCGTGGGCGAGATCGAGCGCGACGGCGACATCTACAAGGGCGGCAGCCGCTGGGGCAAGGCCGAGGGATGCGACACCTGGGAGGAGTCCCGGGCGGTGCTGGCGGTCCTTTACTTCTTTGACAGCGGCTACTTCTAGCCGGACCTCTCAGCGGGTCTCGATGCTCTCGACGGGCCTACTGCGCGCGGTCGCCGGCCTCGTGGCTCGACGCGCGCAATAGGCTCAGGGGTGGGCCCGAGGGTGACGCCGACGCTGACAGTCACGCTCGGGTGGACCTGTTGCCCCAACGGCTCCCCGCAGGTGGTCGGCCTGCGGGGCGCGTGATACGGTCGCGCCCGTGATCCAACTGTACCATGTGACCGTGCGATACCCCAGTGGGATCGAGGCGTTACGAGATGTGACCCTGCGCCTGCACGAGGGCGAGTTCGTCTTCGTCTCGGGCCGTTCGGGCGCTGGCAAGTCGACGCTGCTCCGGCTCATCACTGCCGAAGAGCAAGCCAGTGAGGGGCAGATCATCGTCGCCGGGCGCAACCTGAGCGTGCTCACACGCTCCCAGCTGCCCTATTTCCGACGCAGCATCGGCCGCCTGTGGCAGAGCTTCGAGCTGCTCCCCGACCGCACCGTGGAGGCCAACGTCGCCTTGCCCCTCGAGGTCCTTGGCATGCCGACCGCCAAGGTTCGCGCGCGGGTGGAGCAGGTCCTCGACCTCGTCGGGATGTCGCGCTACGGAGCGTCGCGGCCCTACTGGCTGTCGGGCGGCGAACAGCAGAAGGTCGCGGTCGCTCGGGCGTTGGTCAACGACCCCTCCATCGTCGTGGCCGACGAGCCCACGGGGAGCCTGGACCCCGATCTGGCCTACGAGCTCATCCAGATGCTGCGCGACGTGCAGAGCCGCGGTACGACGGTGGTCGTCGCCACCCACGACCGCGGCCTCCTCGAGCTCTTCAACGAGCGCGTGGTCCTGCTCAACAAGGGCTTCCTCATCGACGACGAGGGCGGCCTGCGCGACGACGCCCCGCGGGGCGAGGGCGCCCCGGTCCTTGAGGCCGCGCCGTGAAGCTCGACCTGTCCATCGACCGCGCGCGCATCGCCACCCGCGACGCCGTCCGCGAGATCGCGGCCCGGCTCCACTTCCTCGTCGGGGTGGGGCTGGGCTACCTGAGCCTCGATCGTGCGGCCGGGACGCTGTCGGGAGGGGAGAGCCAGCGGATCCGCCTGGCCAGCCAGATCGGCACCGAGCTCACGGGCGTCCTCTACATCCTCGATGAGCCCTCGATCGGTCTCCATCAGCGCGACAACCAGCGCCTGATCGCGGCGCTCGAGCGCCTGCGCGACCTCGGCAACTCGGTGCTCGTCGTGGAGCATGACGACGCCATCATGCGCGCCGCCGATTGGATCGTGGACATGGGGCCGGGCGCGGGGCGAGACGGCGGCGCGGTCGTCGCGG
>PDWJ01002366.1_pt1 | contig 20328 bp, 18 predicted proteins | sample 1430881 | NCBI WGS metagenome assembly PDWJ01 (sample SAMN01162460, study PRJNA174530) | Oral metagenome, whole genome shotgun sequencing project. | biome: Marine environment; feature: Marine mammal; material: Swab sample of the gingival sulcus; isolation source: swab sample of gingival sulcus... | reverse complement strand
TACTTGCGTACACACGCGTTCCAGGCGTGCACCTTAAGCCACTCGGTCACCTCTCCATATGGCAATGTTGCAAACCGGCTCTTATGTAAACAGTTCTCTCTTTTTTGGCAATGAAAAACATAACCACCGGGTAAAAAAACTCCTCAATCCAAAAACAGAAAAGCAACTGTTTTTCTCACGAAACAGCACACCAACAGAAACATTTAGCGGCGGGCCCGAAAAAAATCTTTAAGTATCTGCCCACAGGAAGAGGCCAAAACACCAGAGGTAACTTCAAGACGATGATTGAGCCGGGCATCACTCGCAATCGGATACAAGGAACAGACCGCACCACCCTTGGGATCGGCCGATCCATATACAAGGCGCCGTATCCGAGCATGAATAATTGCTCCAATGCACATCAAACAAGGCTCAAGGGTTACATAGAGGGTCGTTTCCGGGAGACGGTAATTTCCAGTTTCAAGAGCCGCCCTGCGCAGCACCCGAATCTCGGCATGCCCGGTGGGATCATGGCTCGCAATGACCTCGTTGCCTGCCGCAGCGATAATTTTACCATCCCGAACCAACACAGCACCGACCGGCACCTCACCCTCTGCTGCTGCCTGTTCAGCAGCAGCAAGGGCATAGCGCATATAATACTGGTCTTTTTGATCTTGTTCGTTCACGAAAAAATAATGGAATGTGAGATTCTACGCATCTATGGCTGCATACTTGTCGCCAATTCTTCGTAGAGGGTGTTAATATTATTGCGTAATACAGCATCAGAAATATCTTCCTGATACAATTCTGTTATCACTTTCAAAGCTCTTTTCTGGTCAACTTCTTTCAGCGCCAGGGCATAAACAAATCTACCTGTTTGATTTGCAGGATCAAGCTTCAATGATTTCTCAAGGATTGCAACAGCCTCCTCGTTACGCCCCAACTCAAGAAAATTTTGGCCAATGCGCAAATATAATTTTGGAAAGGAAACATTTTTTTGTAACGCACGCAACAAAAACAAACTTTTCTCGTAACGTTTGTTTTCGTAAAGAAAACGAGCGAGATTGTATAATACCTGGTTATCAGTAGGTCGGTTCTTTTCCTGAGCCACCAGCTGCAATATCCTGTTCAGACAAAACAACATTTTTGTTTCATCATTGCACGGCCTATTAGAATACACCACGATAAGATTATTTAAAGCGACAATACTCTCTGGATCAAGCGCAAGAACTTGCTGCAAGTATTTTTCAGCGACAACAGGATGCTCTTTATTAAGCAATACTTCTGAAAGATTTGTTAATGCACGAATCGATGTTGGATTTTTATCCACCTCATGCATAGCAAAAACAAGTTCATCCTGCCAGGTCATGTTTCGAGAGACAGTCCCTAAAGCACTGCTTAAAATCATAACAATAAAAACACTATAAATAATGATCATAGAAACATTTATTCGAAAAAGAAAACAATATACAGCAAGAACTACAACCAGACTAAACCCGAGAGACGGCAGATAAAACCTATGTTCAAAAACAATCTCAAGGGGAATAAAGGTAGACTCAATAAGCAAACTAAGTAATGTCCAAAGAAGCCCGAAAGAGATAAGTCTATTTTTTTTGGAAAAATAAAAAACAGCTCCAATCCATGCAAAAAGACAAAGTAAAGAAAGGATTGTAGTAACAGGTGTGAATAATGACGTTGATAGCTGATAATTATCATAATAAAGGTGAAATCTTTCTGCGACGGGGAAGAGAAACAAACTCATATAATGAAAGACAACTCTCGACTCGGTGAGAAGTCTTTCCAAAAGAGTAAAATCTCTTACCTCATAGCCGCTTAATATTCCTGCAATAAAATTTATTCCTAAAAAATGATACACCAGAGAGACAAAAACGATGCAGCAAAAAGCACAAAAGAGATAAAAGTATTTGGGATATTTTTTTCTTAAAGCAAGAAAGTCAAAGAAATATATTTCATGAAAAAAAACAAGAACAGGTAGTATTGCAGCAATTTCCTTACTATAAACGCCACATATAAAACAGAGAAAGGAGACAAAAAAATAAAAAAATATCTTTATGAGACCTCTCTTTGCAAGCGATTGTTGTACAAGAATTCTTCCTTTAAGATAGGCAATTAACGAGAGCAGAACAAAAGTGGTACTCAGGCTTGTCATCCGTTGCACAACGTAGGTTACCGCATTGGTCTGAATAGGGTTTGTCACCCAGAGCAATGCCGCTAAACCGGCAAGAATGACATAACGAGAAGAGTTTTTACAAACAGGATTTGAGAGAGTGAAATAAAGACAAAAAAGAGAAAAGGCTATCCAGGCGTTAATAATATGTAGCGCGATATTAACAACATGAAACCCTGCTGGATTTAACCCACAAAAATAATAATTTAACGCAAAGGTGATGTTGGCAATTTTCCTCCCCGCTGATTGCTGGTACGGTGAAAAAATATTTTGGAATTTTTTAACGGTGAGACTATCAAGATACAAGCATTTATTGCCAACAATATTGCCAATATCATCAAAATAAAAAGGGACACTCAGACTGTTAAAATAACAAAGAATCCCGACGACACCGAGCAATAAAAAAAACAATTCTCTACAACGTCTTTTCTCAGCCCACATAACATTTAGTGACAGATAAAAGGTAAGTTAGAAGAAAAGATCAAAAAAAAAAGGCACTAGGAAAACCTAGTGCCTTTTTCATACCACTCTATGAGAAAAATATCTCTAAATACTCTCTAGAATCCTTCAGGCGGAAATGTTTTCGTTTTATCTCCTGAAACACCTCTATAAGTCATGCTCCATCCATTTAATAACCCTGCAGCAATACCATCAGAAGTAGGCATCGCTACAATAGTAATAACAGTTCTGCTACTAAGGGCTGCATCTGCTGCATAGGTATAATATACCGCAGGACCATCAGGATCACCGATATTACCCATATCTTGTGTCATAGTATCCTGTTCTGCATAATAAGCAGCTTCAGAGGTAATAATAGCATCAAGGATAACCTTGGCTTCAGAGGCCTTGCTCTTCTTGGTAAAATTTTGATACTGGGGGATGGCCACTGCTGCCAGAATACCGATAATAGCAACAACGATCATCAATTCAATTAAAGTAAAACCTTTTTGCGTCCGTAATACGTTTTTCATAGTTCCCTCCCAGGATACTTAGTTATGGATTCATCACAACATCCTTCACGACATCTACAGCTAATATAGCATAATCTATGCCAGATTGAACCAATTTTATTTTTTAAAAATTTTTGACCTTTTAAAAATAAGATACAAGAAGATCTTCACAAAAAGTACAACACAGAGCGGACACTGTTCTTCTCAAAAGAGATATGATTTAAAAAAAATTGTCAGCCCTGGTGACAAAAAAGGTCACCAGGATAATACATACAATACAGCCTGTAACCTAGCTACCAAAACCAGACAACCATTGCTCGACCAACAGTCGATCCTCGTTAAAAAGAGGCTGATTTTTTTACCACACCACGTCTATTATTAGTGCCTTACCGGCCAAAACATGTCATAAAAAACAAGAAAACAAAAATGTTTTGGTAATGATAAGATACCCTAAACCACCGACCAAGACACTTATCTCGCTTGCCAGAGTGAGCAAAGAGCTTTCAAAAAACAACAATTTTCTTCGTAAATACCCTCTCAAACATATTATGAAAAAACGTCTCTTAATCATTGATGATGAACAAAACATGCGGCATATGCTCTCGGTGATGCTGCAACGCGCCGGCTACGACGTCGCAAGTGCCGCAGACGGTGAGCAGGGCTGGAATGCTCTTGTCTCGGAGAATTTTGATCTTGTTCTCTGTGATGTAAAAATGCCCAACATGGATGGCATCGCATTATTAGAGAAATTGGCAAAACATAATAGAGCAACCGTGGTCATTATGATGTCGGCATATGGCACCATTGATCTTGCTGTTGAGGCAATGCGTCACGGAGCCTTTGACTTTATCACCAAGCCATTTAAACGTGGTGAAATCCTGCTTTCTTTAGAACGAGCCAACGAACGGGCCGCACTACAGCAAGAAAACAGCCGACTCAGACAACAGGTCGCAAACCTGCAAGGTAAAAAAGGTTTTGAAGCGATGATCGCAACAAACCCGGAAATGCTCAATTTGATAGCCACCGCCGAAAAAATTGCGCAATATAATGCAACAGTACTCATTAACGGAGAGAGCGGTACCGGAAAGGAACTTTTTGCCCAAGGCATCCACAAGGCAAGCCCAAGAAAAGACCGCCCCTTCATTGCCATAAATTGCGGCAGTATTCCCGCAGATCTTTTAGAGAGTGAATTTTTTGGTCATGTCAAAGGAGCCTTTACCGGAGCAGACACCACAAAAAAAGGACTGTTTGAAGAGGCCCACAGAGGCACTTTGTTTCTTGATGAGGTTGGGGAACTCCCCCTCGCACTTCAGGTAAAATTTCTACGGGTCTTACAGGAAGAAGAAATACGCCCAGTAGGCGGAGCAACAACCAGGAAAATAGATGTACGAATTATTGCCGCCACCGCCAAAGATCTTGCAACAGAAGTGCAGCAGGGCAGATTCCGCAACGATCTCTATTACCGGCTCAACGTTGTCAACTTTACCCTGCCACCACTTCGGAAACGGCGTGACGACATCTATACACTCGTTCCATTTTTCATTGACAAAATAAGCAGGCAAACCGGACTCAAAGTTCGAGATATTACAACAGAAGCCCTGCAGCTCCTGGCACAAAACGACTGGCCAGGCAATGTAAGGGAACTAGAAAATGCCATCGAACGGGCAGTCATTCTTAGCGAGGGCACCACAATCACAGCCCGGGAAATACAGCAAGCTCCCCCAACATCCCAACAAAACGACAATCTTATCAATCTTTTAGGAACCTCGTCTTTAAAAACTGCCCAAAAAATTCTTGAAGAAAAATTCATCGCCGCCGCCCTGCGGCAAGCAAATGGCAACAAGACACAGGCCGCCAGAATTCTTGAAATCAGCTATCCTTCGCTGCTCGCAAAAATAAAGATATACAAATACGACGGACTCTTTTGATATACAATAAAAACTCTCTTCTCATATTGTTCAAGACAATAAAAAACTGCCGATCACAAAGAAGGGCAGTTTTTGTATTTCAGAGATGAACAGAAAGAGACGCCTTATTCAAGCACTTGAATTTGATCAGCAAATTTTCCGTTGTGATTTTTGATGCCTTCAACAAATACTTCAGCATCTTCCCTTATTTTCTCTGGAGGAATAGGGTTACCTTCCTTGTCAAGAAAGACAGTATCCCAGACCTTTTTCTTTTTTTCATTGTAATGGTATTTAAGGATGATCTCTTCTTCGGCAATGATAGTATAATTTCGTGACAGATTCATTTCCATCACACCGGCAATCATTTCAAAAGGGCCAGATTCCTCTTCAGAATCGTACTCTATGGATGGGTTGAAACCCGCTATAGTTTTTGCCCCAGGAAGGGCAGTTTCATTCACAGCAGCACTACTCATACCGTACATCCCTTGAAGGAAAAGAAAAATGGCTACGAGGCATATTATTTGTTTTTGCATGGAACTCTCCTGAATGGTCGGAGTTATGGTGCCCTGAACACTCCGCTTTTTGTCCATTTTTGTTTCTCGAAATGAACACGGGTATTCAAGGCACCTGAAAGTTACGATTCTGCTACACGAGGCAATCTCCGGGTTAATTATGCAGCTGCCGCCAGAATGCCCTTTCCAGTCCAACAGGTGCTGGCGGATCAATGGTTTCAAAGCCCGAAATGATAGTCGGTTTTTCATCATGAACAACAAGTACCGGCTGGGGCGGAATCCCCTTGTTTTGAAAGGCCTTACGCCTGTCCGAACGACCCAGCACCTCACCTCCTGTACTGTCGTTGCTGGTGTCAAAGTTTATGACGGCTCCGCCATATTTATAGTCAATGGCATAGAGATAACCAGTCCCCTTAGCTCCGCCAGACGAGCATGGATCATTATTGGGCATCGCCGATTCTTCATTAGGAATATAGGTTGAAAAATAGATGGTCCCATTATAAATCAACGGCGAGGAGACTACTTTTTCACCCACCTGACCTCCATCAGTCTCTTCAAGGCGAATAAACCAGCCCCGGTTATTTTTATGGTTAATGGCCTGTTTCACATAATTCGTATATTTCCGCCTGAGCTCAAGATCTGAATTATTGTTCTGGAAAAGATCGTCCGTCACATCCAGGAGAAACAACTTCGTATCGTCTGTTTCAGGGTCCCAGTCAACAATAACATTATTGTTCGCCTTGTTGATGATCGCTCCATCGGAAAGCCGGATATCAGCCTCAACGATCTCTGGTGACTCACCATCCCACTGCCAGTTATTTTTGATCGCATAAAATCCGTTGCGAAGATCCTTTCTGTCAGGATGCGCCCGGTCACCGGTGCCAAAGAAGACATACTCTCCAACACGTTTTTCAATAGCAGGATCAGGGAGATGGGGACACCCAATACTCACAGGAAAAAACTCATTCACAACATTCGGGGCATACCAGATTTTTCGCCCCGGAACAGCGTATAATTTCAGTTTCTGCTCCCAGTTGCCGTCTTCCTGGCCATCATATTTTTCAGAATTTTTATTGGTATCCCACCAAAAAATATCATCACGGAAGGCAAAGAGGTTTCCGTTCATATCCCCGGCATAGACCCGTGTTGTGGTTCTGGTTTTCGGGTTTTCAAAACCTGCAGCCGCAATGATGGAATGGGTCATGGCCGGATAATTTTCATGACTGAACAGAAAGTTATCGAACAACGCACCAGATTTGGCATAAACAGCGAATACCGCACGTCCCCTCGTGTCTTCATCCTCTGGAGCAGGATCATCAAATTTGTCCTGGTTTTCATCATAGCCTCCGGTCATCAGAAAGACATCCTTGATCTCATCCTCCGATGCGGCCATTTGAAGCGGCTGGGGAATCGACCAGGACTGGCCAAGTTTTTCCGAATCCGCCCCATTTTCAAGAATATGGTCAGGAATGTTATAGACATATAGCGGCTTCTCAAAATCGCTGATATCCAGGGCGGTGTAACTACTGCCCCCGCGGCGCTCTCCGAAAACAAGCAGTTTTATATCCTTGTCAGGAGTGGAGGGATTATTGTCATGATCGTAACCATAATGATAATAGGCTGGTGTTCCATCAACAAAATATTCCAGTTTGTTGGGAGGGTAGGAGGTAAATATTCGCCCCAGAAGATCCGGGGGAATAAAGCCCCACATTTCTGTGCCGTCCGCATCATCAAAACAATGCATCATACCGCCATTGGAACCGGCATATATCATCGAACGATTATTATCATAATGCACCACAATGGGCTGGGAATGGAGAAAATTTGCCAGCGGCCAGTCATCATCAACGCCCTTGTGCACCGCATTTATTTTGGCGACATCATAGGTGCTATCGGAAAACACAGGGTTGTCTTCGGAAAACGCATTCTCCGCAGCAGTCAGATCCGTGTCGTTTCCAAGAAAGGTATAGAGGTTACGTGCATCCATTCGATTTTTCAACTTTTCCCCGGCCCCACCATCTGTTACCATCGGGCCGTCTGCGCTATCGCTCCAGTATGACACCGCATTGGCTACAACACTGCCGCTCTCTTCAATACTGTTACCGTTCTTGTCCTGCAGTTCTCCGCTGCTGGATATACCATATTTCTTGATGTTTCCGTACCAGTTCCCCTCGTTGGTGGGTTGAAACAGCCCGTAATAGACAAACTCGCCGGCATAGGCCCTGTTGGCCCGGCTCACCGGTACTGCCGCCGCAGTGAAGACCTGGTTCTGTTCCTCAATAGAGTCCACAATAGACTGCAGGGAACTTCCGAGTGCCGCGGAATTCGATGCCGTGTAATATTCGCCGCCGCCGCGCTGTGCAGTGAGTGCAAGAAGCGGAAGATTGGTTTTAAATCCTACGGTATAGGTGGTAACCGTCTGTTTTTCAAAGTCACCTGCTTCGCCGAGCGGAGAGAGATCATTGTGGCGGAGGAAAGAGGCAACATCATCCAGCAGCCTGTAACATCGCTCATACGAATCATACTGCCAACCATAACAGCGTTTTGTATCCAGCTTATCTTCGGCCAGTATTTCGTCAATAATGTAATTCCTGTTTTTAAATCTGTCATCATCTCGATACGGAGCACCATCTGTAACCAGAATAACATAGTTTTTCTGGCAGCGATTTGCTATGGGGCTGGTATAGGGCCTGGCATCATCTGTGGTGTTAAACCAGCCATCCTGCCCTGCAAAATAGAGCCCGGCCTCGGCCAGGGTTTCGGCAAGCGGGGTTGAAGTGTGCGAACGAACATGACCGACAGCTCCCAATCCTTGCTGATTATACCTTGTCATTACAGTTCCAGGGATATAACTGTCAATAAGCTCTTCCTTGGTCGCACCGCAGCCCTCTACAATATGTCCCCCCTCGTTCCTGTGAAATATCATTAGCCCGAAATTAACCTTCTCATGATTGTTGTAAATCAAATCGGCAACCACCTCCTTGGCCACTGCCATGCGGTGGCGATACCCCAGCACATGCTCTCCCCAATATCTATATTTCAGATAGTTGAGTGTTGCATACGGATATTTCTTATTGGCAGGGTCAGGGTCGCACGTCACAGTACCGTTATACCCTCCAGTCCTCGAAAGACGCATAGTATATTGGCCGTTACGCAAGTGCTGCCTGGCAGTTTCGCATTGCCAGTTAGCCGAGTCAATGTTAGCAAAATATGGTTTCCATCTTGTCTGTTTTGTATACTTCCAAACCTCTTTTCCCTGTTCGACGGACCCCCCTTCTGGTTCCAGGTAATTGATGTTCGGATCATAGGGTGCGCTAACAATATCCTTAGTTGACATACTCCCCGAGTTATCAAGGATAATGAGTACATTGGGCTTGATCTCAACGCCTGAAACTCCGTAAATATCAATATCCTCCGCATAGGCAAACGCTGCCCAGGCAATGAAAGGCAGCAATAACAATGCTTTTCTGGTCTTCATCTTTTTTCTCCTTGTCTGCGATATAAAAAATCTCAGGCTGTCCGCTTGTTATGAGGCATCCATTAAAATTTATTAAACACCTTATAGACACCTTCCTGAACAATGACATTACGATCCTTGTCCGGGGAATAGGCAGTTATGGTAAAACGTCGAATTTCAAAGTTTGTGGGATCATACCCTGTTCCAGGGATGGGCTTATCACGGTGGCTGAGTTTTGGAATCTTGTTAGCGGGATGGTTCTTAATTTCTTCAGCAGTGCTGGAATTACTCAGGTCTTCCCAATTGCTGACATTTCCTGATCCCTTAATATTCTTGCGAATCCGAAAACTGCCGACAGCTTTACCATTCTTGAAAATCTGACTATCATCAGTAATCCCATCGTTATTGCTATCAAAACCAGTCGGCTGGTTCGTTCGATCCGGGAAACAAACTCCGTCACCATCTTTGAGCAAATACTTTATGTCCAGCCACTTTTTATACTCGAGCTTTGCTGTGGCAAGGGCCTGTTCCTGATTGTAGAAATCTTCCCGATACACCCGATCATTGCCGCTCATATGGGTTTCCAGAATGGTCATATCCAGAGCCGCAACACCAATAACAGTGAGAATAACCAGAAAAACCATTGCGGAGATCAACGCAAAACCCTGTTCATTATTTGCATGATACTGTGACATTATATCTCCCTCAATTCATTTGCACGCATATAATTAATACAAGAATAACAGGTCGTAACTGCTTTAAGGGTGATAGTTTTTATCAGCCTTAATCGTCTGCAGAGTAAAACTTTTCAGCTGTCCATTTTGCTGCCAGAACACTGTAAGATCAATAGTTTTGCTTCCCGCCTGTGGAGAGTCATCGGCAACTTCCCAATAGACCTCATATTTGCCATCTTTTTTAAAGCCATCGGCCTTGGCAGCCGTTGCATCGGGCAAGGTAAATGAATTATTTGTTGATTTAAGCTCGGCGTTATTATAGTCCCAGGACAATATTGTTTCGGCCTGGCTGCTGGCAAATGCGATGGCCTCGGAGAGATGGCTCGCCACACTGTTGCCATGAACTGCCTTCAGCTGCATCAGGCTCACACCAAGAACACCAACACTGAAAACCACCATTGCCATAAGCACTTCAAGTAATGTAAAGCCGGCATCATTATTTTTTTGCGAAATATTCATAAATTAACCTCCCATATTTCTGAGGTTGACGGTAATAATCTGGAAACGGCGGCGAAATCCATCATTATATGGTCCCCATGTAGTACCTTTTGCCGTGGTATAGGTCTTGTTATCAGAAAATTCATGATCCTTCTTACCAACCCGTGCCAGAACAGAAATCTGTATAAATCGAATATCCTCCAGGTTGGTTGTTTCTTCCTCTCCTTTGGCATTGAGATAACGAAACTCCAGATTTTCAATATTTTCGGCAACAGCCGCTTTTGTTCCTATACCTTTTCGACCAATAGCAGGCACAGCAGAACCAGTACCTTGATGGGCAACGTAGTGGTCAAAGGCAATGGTTGCAAGTTCTCCAGTTTCATCAGTCTGCCCGTCACCATCATTGTTCTGCTTATCATCATCGGCCACATAGGTAAATTCAATATCCGTTGGATTCGCAGTGACAATGCCCACTGTTTTCGTGACATACGGATCATATCCGGCCATACGCAATTCCTGGGTCATCGCAGTGATCCCGGCACGAAGGCTCTGCTGCATCTCCACCACCTGTTCCTGCGCCTGATAGCTAGCCCGCTGGGATAGAAAATGCGTATAGACCATCCCTACAAAGAAAAGTGAAATAAAGAGGGCAATCATTATTTCGATCAGGGTAAACCCCGCGTTCTCCGTATATGGCGTGATATTTTTCATTATGCTCCCCCTTTCCCCACAGTACATTACTTCCAATGTGTTCCATCAAGACTTTTTCGTATTTTCGGATACCCTGATTTCGACAGACTCATCTTGTAGTAAACAGAATTATCATTCCGCAAGAACGCAGAACCATCTCTGCTCTTGAGAGGGAGCCCACGGGAATTATAGCCAGTACTTTTTTTTGACAGAAAATTGGCCCCGTAAAGCGTGCAGTTTTCAGGCATTATAACATTTGCCAGGATCTGTTCAGAACCATCTCGCTTTGCATTACCAACCGTACCGCCTCCGCTGCCATCATCAAGAAAAATTGTATAGCCGCCGCCCTGAGCCGGAAAAGTCACCGTTGAAAAAGTAACACCTATGCTGCAGTTTCGCTTCAGGGCCTCCGATTTGGCCCGCTGCATATTGGAATAAAGCTCACGCGCCGCTGCCTGCAGCCGGTGGTTCACCAGCCAGCCACGCAAATTCGGAACCGCAATAGCTGCGGTGATTGACAGAATTAAAACTACAACAACAAGCTCTAATAAACTAAAGCCTGAATCTGTCTTGATTCTTCTGCGATTCTTCATAAACGATGGTCTCCTTGTATTTCAAACAATATCTCTTTCCCCCTGCAATATTAAGACCACAAAGATAAAAACAAGAAATAACAATTAAAATCAAACAGTTAAATATTTTCCTTTTTTCACTCTTCGCGCAGCCCCAAAAAACCCAGCTCTATTTCTATATTTTTTTTACAATTATTTCTTCTGGTATAAAAAAAATATAGACAGCGCAGCGCAGATCTTCGCGAGAAACGCAAATTTGTTTGCATTTCCGGGAAGCGGCATTACTGTAGGGATGCTGTATCAGGCATTTTCATTTATATTCATATTTACAGGAGGAAGACATGGCAGAACAATGTGACAATTCCTGCTCCTCGGGCAGTTCAGGCTGCGGCTCACAACAGCAGACCCAAGAGGCACAGCAGGCAGCTCTCGCCCAGCAGGAAAACGCAATCACCAGATCTCTTGGCAAGATCAAAAACAAGATTCTGGTCATGAGCGGCAAGGGCGGTGTAGGAAAATCCACTGTTTCGGTAAATCTGGCACTCGAATTGGCACAACGCGGCCACAAGGTTGGTCTGATGGATGTGGATATTCACGGCCCCGATGTGGTCAGAATGCTGAACATGACCGGGACCATCGAACCTCCTGCGTCAAAAGATGCCCTGATTCAGCCACTCAACTATAACGACAATCTCAAGGTGGTATCGCTGGAATATCTGATGCAGGACCGCGATGAGGCGATCATCTGGCGCGGCCCGCTGAAGATTCAGGCCATTCGGCAATTTGTTGCCGATTTCGCCTGGGGTGAACTTGACTATCTTGTCATAGATGCCCCTCCGGGGACCGGCGATGAGCCGCTGTCTGTGGCCCAGACCATCCCGAATCTGAAAGCGGTGGTGGTGACCACACCGCAAAAGGTAGCTTTGGCCGATGTCCGTAAATCAATCAATTTTTGTAAAACAGTCAAGGTGGAAATTACCGGAGTCGTGGAAAACATGTCCGGCTTTGTCTGTCCGCACTGTAACGAGACCGTGGATATTTTTAAATCAGGCGGCGGAGAACAGACTGCCCGTGATTTTGAACTACCGTTTTTAGGCCGTATTCCAATGGATCCGAAGGTGGTCAGTGCCGGAGATGACGGAGTACCCTATCTCGCATCACAAGGCGACAGCCCCGCAATTGCCGCCTTTGCCAAGATGGTCAGTGCTATAGAAACCCGACTGCCTCCAGTTGCCCCTCCGGTAACGCTGAAAATGGCAGGCGGCGGCTGTGCCTGCGGTTCGTAAAACGTTCATATCTTTCTGCACAAACCAGAGACGACAAGGGCACAGTATCACAACGGATACTGTGCCTTTGCATATCAAAAAACAGCTGAAAAAGACCTTGAAAACATGATTTGAAATTACGGTGTTTTTCTTGACCTTTATGCACAAAATAATATTTTTATCAGCACGAGGGAGATGTATTATGCGAACAACACTTGATTTACCAGAAGAGTTTCTTTTCAAGGCTATGGATTGACAAAAATCAAGACAACTCCCCAAAAGCAGGATACGCATCCTGCGTGGTGCACATTACCCAGCTCTTACCAGGGTACGTTCCATTTCCTGTTTTTCATCATGGTAATGTGTTTCCATAGAGGTGCCTCGATATATTTTTAACTGAAAGGAAAAGAACAATGCTTGAATTGTTTCAGACAGTTGTCGGTGGAATGGAGGTATGCTGCTATCTCCTTGTCTGCCCAATAACCCGAAAAGCCGCCGTTGTTGACCCTGGTGGCAACGTAGATCGTATCGTTGCGCTTGCCGAACAACATCGGGCCAAAATTGAATACATCATTGCAACTCATGGTCACTCCGACCATGTCTGCTGCAATCGAATGCTCAGAGAGGCAACGGGGGCCAAGATATTAATGCACGGCGACGACGCGGAATTCTTTGCCCGCGACGACGTGGCTGCATACTTTTCCCGGCTTGGTCTTGAAGCTTCGCCGCCCCCGGATCAACTGCTGGAACATCGCGAAAAAATTCTCGTTGGCGAGCAGGAACTTGAAGTCATTCACACTCCAGGGCATACGCCGGGCGGCATTTGTCTTTATAACGGGAACAATCTGCTCACCGGCGACACCCTGTTTGTCGGCGGCATAGGTCGTTCTGATTTTCCAGGGGGATCGTATAGCACCCTTTTAGAATCAATCCGTAGCAGAATTCTGACCTTGCCCGAAGAGACTGTGGTCTGGCCGGGTCATGGCTATGGCGGTCTTCGCTCCACGGTTGGCAGAGAAAAACGCAGCAACCCTTTCTTGCAGGACTCGTAAAAACTCCGATCTCCTGCGTTGTCGCCTGTCATCGTTGCTTTGTCGTACCGGTGCACTTCCAGATCGATGATGCCTGTACTGCGCCTTAATAGCGAAGTTTTTTTCTGCGTCCAGCCAGAAGCAACGAATAGTTTGTTACAAAACTCTCACCTTTTATAATTTTATATAGAATCATTATGCGTGAAATTGTTCTTGGCACAGCAGGTCATGTTGACCACGGCAAAACCAGCCTGATCCGGGCCTTGACAGGTATAGAAACAGATCGGCTTAAAGAAGAAAAAAAACGCGGTATCACTATTGAACTAGGTTTTGCCTATCTTGATTTGCCGTGCGGGCATAGACTCGGGATTATTGATGTTCCCGGCCACGAAAAATTCGTAAAAAACATGGTAGCCGGAGTCACCGGAATGGATCTTGTCGCCTTTATCATTGCCGCCGATGAAGGCATTATGCCCCAGACCGTAGAGCATTTTGAGATCTGTCGTCTCCTCGGGGTAAAAGAAGGCATCATTGTACTCACCAAAACCGATCTCGTTGAAGAAGACTGGCTTGAAATGGTGCAAGAAGAAATCCGAGATTTTTTTACGGGCTCCTTTCTTGAAGAGGCCCCGCTTCTTCCGGTGTCAGCGACTACTGGCCAGGGCATAGACACGGTACGGGAAAAACTCGACGAGTTTGTCCGCAACTATCACTTTCACGAGGTCTTTGGCCCGTTTCGACTTCCCGTTGACCGTATTTTTACGATGAAAGGCTTTGGAGCGGTAGTCACCGGCACCTCAATCTCTGGCCGGGCCGCGCTCGGCGAAGAAATGCACATTTATCCTACCAACCAGACAACAAAGATTCGGGGTATCCAGGTACATGCCGAAACGGTAGCAACCGTCGAAGCAGGGCACCGCACCGCAATAAACCTGCAAGGAATAGATACCGAAACGATGTCTCGGGGCATGGTTGTGGCCAGCCCTGATGCGCTCTCTCCCAGCTACATGCTGGATTGCAGATTTGTCTATCTTGCGTCCGCCGCGAAGCCTTTAAAACACAGAACCAGAGTCCGGGTGCATCTTGGTACTGCAGAGATCTTTGCCCGAATATCTCTCGTTGATAGAGACACGGTACGACCAGGAGAAGAGGCACCGGTGCAACTCCTTCTCGAAGAGCCGGTCGCGGTATGGCCCGGCGACAACTATGTGATTCGCAGCTATTCCCCGGTGGCTACCATCGGAGGAGGCACTATAGTTGGTAATATCTCGCCGAAAAAACGCCGTCGCCTGACTGCAAACGACCGGGAATATAACACCAAAATCTTTTCAGTACTCAGCACCGGAAATATTGTCGAAAAAATACTCGTGTTACTCAAGGAAGCAGGCCCTGGCGGGTTCACATTTTCTGATCTTGCGATCAGAACCGGAATTTTTGGCAAACAGCTCAAAAAGGTGTTGACCGATCCCATCTCGACGAAAAAAATCGTGGTCGTCGATTCTGCCAGCCAACGTTATGTAACAAACGATATTGCTAAAATAACAAAACAAGAAATGCTCAAGGCTCTAGAAAACTACCATAAAGCATATCCGCTGCAACCCGGTGTGGTTAAAGAAGAATTTCGCGGTATTCTTGGCAAGGCTGTTGATAAAAGAGTCTTTAGCTATTGTCTTAATGAACTGCTGCGCAAAAACGCCATTGTCCAGGATGGTTTTGCGATCCGGCTTGCAGGGCACAGCATCGCGTTACAGGCCGACGAAGAAGAACTGCAACAAGAAATACTTGCCTGGTATAACGCCAACGGTGTTTTCACTCCAACACTCAAGGAAACCATGGAGAAATTTCAGGAGTATCCTGAAAAAATGGTTCGCCAGGTTCTTGATTTACTCATCAGAGAAAAGCACCTGGCCAAGGTCAATGATTCCCTGTACTACTCGCGCACCATCATTGACAATATTGCAGATCGCCTCGTTACTTTTATTGAAAAGGAAGGGGATATCGACGCACCACGTTTTAAGGAACTTACCGGACTAACGAGAAAATTCTCGATCCCGATCCTCGAATATTTTGATAAGATAAAACTTACAATACGGGTCGGAGACAAACGGGTACTGAGAAAGAAACGCTGACACGATGTTGGCCTTGACAAAACCTCAACGATGTATGATCATAATGTATACATCACAGAGGAGGGTACAAAATGATACGAACTCAAATATATTTGACGGATCAGCAGCGAAATGAATTGGCCCTGCTTTCAGAAATCCAAGGGAAAAAACAAAGCGAACTGGTCAGAGAGGCAATTGATATTTTAATTGAACAGGCAAGCCAGGAACGGCGAAAAAAGATATTATGTGAAACTGCTGGAATCTGGAAAGATCGATCCGATATCCCCGATTTTAAAACAATACGTTCTGAATGGGACAGAGAATAACAATGGCGCAACTATTCCTTCCCGATACAGATGTTCTCATTGATTTTTTACGAGGCTATCAACAAGCTGTTGACTTTATCAACGTCAACGCATCTCAAATAATTCTGTCCACAATCGTGATTGCTGAACTATATGCAGGGGTAAGAGGGAAACAGGAAGTAACGATTTTGAATAATTTTGTTTCCCTTTTTGATGTCATTCCAATAAATTCAGAAATTGCTAAAATTGGTGGGCTTTATAAACGTGACTTTGGCAAATCTCATGGCGTAGGGCTAGCAGACGCGATCATCGCTGCTACTTGCTACGCAGAAAATGCACAATTGAAAACGCTAAATGTCAAACATTACCCTATGATTAAAAATTTAGAACCGACCTATATAAAAAATTAAGCCCAAAAAACGCTTAAGAGGGACAGGGAATATTGCGCACTTTTTCGGAAGTATGTGGTTAAAGAAACTGAAAACTTTTAGATGAAGCCCCGGGCTTAAACACCCGATCCCTCAGCTCTGCGTTATAAAGAAAACTGGGATACCTTGCGTATTCTGTCGTTTCTTACAATAAAAAAGCAGAAAAAGCAGCCTCTTCAAAAAAAGCTGATGGCAAGTACCCGTTGGGTTTCTTCGTCCACCTTGACCCGATCAGCGATCCGGGCCCCAACAAGAGCCACCGGCCCTTCGCTATCAGCCAATACCGGATAGTATGGTTTTTCGGTTACGGGTATCTTCATATCACTGAGTATCCGGTTTATTTTTTTCCTCCCCGAAGCTCCGAGCGGCTGCATTTTCTCCCCGGCAACAACAGGCCGCAATATCAAAGGAAAGCTCAGCTTCGCCACATCAAGATACACGACCGCCTCATCAAAAGAATCGAGTTGTGAACAGTGTTGTTCTGCAACCAAGAGAGTTTTGCCCAGCTCTTCGATCATTGTTATTCCCGGCACTGTCAGGTAATAGAAAAAAGAAGGCGTGACATCCTTCCTTCTTCCTGAACCATAGCCCTCTGGATAAGAAAAAACCACCGAGTCCCGGACCATCTGGGCCCGAAGCCCTAAGGAAAGATGCAGCTGGGCACCATTATGACCATTGGTAATGAGCTGTTGCAGATTCTGGATCGCAACAAAAGTCGCCTTATTTTTCAGTTTCCAAAAAACACGTTCCAGAACTCGTCCCTGCATCGAGGGATGCAATGTCAGAAAAAGTTTACAATCAAGATGCACCATGCAACTGGCGATGTCTGTTTCTTTCTCGCTGCTCACAACACAACATTGTTGAAAACAATCCTTGCTCAAAGCGGTAAGGTAATTTTCATCCTGCTGCAAAATAGTCATGGTTTGTCGTACTGTAGCAGCAATTTCAGGGTTAAAGGCATTTTTTAACAGGGGCAGCAAATCAAGACGAACCCGGTTTCTCAGATATTTCCGGCTGTCATTCGATGAATCGTGGCAGTATGCTATACCATGCACCTGAAGATATTGCATAAGGGCTGCCTTCGGAATATCGAGTAAAGGGCGCACCACCCGACCACGAATCCGGGCCATTCCTGAGAGCCCTTTCAAACCAGTCCCTCGAACAAGACGCAAAAAAAACTCTTCCACCTGGTCGTCAGCGGTATGAGCCACAGCGATCTTATCGCCACCCTGTTCCTGACGCACCTCCTCCAAGATCTGATAACGCAATATCCTGGCCCGTTCTTCAACAGACCCTTGCAATGTTTCGGCACTCCCTGGAACATCAACCTGTTTCCAAATAAAAGGCAGCCCCAACTCGGCTGCAAATTCGGCAACAACCTGACGTTCAGCGACAACCTCCGTGAGCCTGAGGCCATGGTCAACATAGACAGCAGTCAACGCAAGAGGCAGATCTATACTATGGAGGAGATGTAACAGAGCCATCGAATCAGGCCCTGCAGAAACGGCAACTATAACCCGGTCTTTGGCAGAAAGCAGCTTGCATTGCAGAATGGTTCGTGATACCATTAAGGGAAGCTGTTGAGAACTTATATCATTCCTTGCCATGACACAACAAACCACCCTTTTCTTTTAATTTTGGAAGGTTAACACACTCAGCAAACACAAAGGCTATGCCCGCTTCAACACCAAAAAACGAACAACTCGAACACATCAAGACGCATCTCGGCAATCAATTTCATCTCTCAACAAAACAGATTGACGACATGCTTCCCTCATTCATCGTCGCCTTGCGTAACCACATGGAGAATCTGGAAACAGCACAACGCAAAGGAACAATCACCGAAATAAAACATACCAGCCATACCATCAAAGGGGCCTTACTTAATTTAGGGCTTGCAGAGGCGGCCCAGCTTGCCCTGGAAATCGAACAACTGTCCAAGACGGGTGCTGGCACCGAAAAATTCCCGGAAATCATCGGGCAAATGAAAACACTCCTCACTCCCCTATTCGATTAACACTCAGGGATCGCCAAGGCAGCGAGCAGCCGCCGATGAATATCATCAAAACCACCATTTGAAAGTACCGCAACCACATCACCCGAACGAAGCGTTTTACCAAGAAAATCGAGAATCGCCCCTGTTGTAGCAAAAGAATAGGCCGTAAGCCCATGATCGCAACGAAGCTCTTCTGCAAGCTGTGCTGAAGAAAAAAGCCCGCCTTCAGGCATCGTTTTCAAAGGCACGGGTTCCCGTAAACAAATCAAATCTGCCCCATGAAAAGACTTTGCATATTGCTGCTGAAAAATGGATCGTCGTGAGGTATTGGTACGCGGTTCAAAGACCACCACCAAACGTTGCTCTGGATAGGCATGGCGCAACGCCTGAATAGTTTTTGCAACCGCCGTAGGATGATGGGCAAAATCATCGATAACGGTGACACCGCAAGCAACACCACGGACTTCCTGGCGACGTTTCACTCCAGCAAAGGTACGCAACCCCTGGTGAATTGTTTCAGCATCAAGCCCCAATGAACAGAGCACCGCGATAACCGCCAGCGCATTACAACAATTATGTTCTCCAGGAAGAGGCAGAGAAAATTCACCAAAGAACTCACCCTGGTGCCATGCGGTAAAACTCGTTGTCGTGCCATGACTGGTAACATCTCTCAGCGACCAGTCCGTCTGGTTCCGTCCATAGCCCTGAACAGGGCAGGCAGCATCGCGCACTACCTCACAAACATTGGGATCATCAAGATTGGCAACAATCAGCCCATCTTCGGGAACAAGAGCAACAAATTTCTGAAACGATCTTTTTATTGCATCAAGATCAGAAAAGATATCAGCATGATCAAATTCAATGGAAGTGATAATCGCAATCTTGGGACGATAATGAAGAAATTTTGATTCCTTATCAAAAAATGCGGTGTCGTATTCATCTCCTTCAGCAACAAAATACTCTCCGTGTCCCACTCTGAAATTACCATCAAATTCTTTCAAGAAACCACCTATCATAAAGGTGGGGTCATAGTTCGTCCGATACAACGCCGTGGCAAGCAACGAACAGGTTGTGGTCTTGCCATGGGTTCCAGCCACCACCAGAGAGGTTCGCGAAGAGATATAATACTCGGCCAGGGCCTGGGGAAAAGAGAGATAAGGTATTGGCAAGGTAGCCAAATGCCTGGCCTCAAGATTTTTTTTGGTAATAACATTACCAACGATAACCAGATCAGGATGCGGTTCCAGATTCTCGGGCCGATAACCTTCAGAAACGGGGATTTTCAGGCTCTTAAGAAAATCGGACATCGGCGGATACACCTGACTGTCGCTGCCCCGCACCGAAAAACCACTTTGCTGTAACATGCCAGCAAGAGCAGCCATACCTGTTCCACAAATCCCCATGATATGAATATTTTTAACTCCGCCGGGCGCATAATTCCACTCAGGTGCAAGAAGGCTCATTTATTTTCGATCCACTGTTTGTTTGATAGAAGTATACACCTCTTGAAAACATTCACTGAAATTTCCTGGTGTTACCCGGCCAACTTCAATAAATTTCACCACAATTTCCTTAGAGGCCCGCAACATGGTCTCTGCAGAAACCGTCTCTTTGCCAGCACATTTTTTATCGCCACGTTCCATCATATTCTTTCTTAGAGCAGAATCCACGCCTCTGCCGGTGAAGAAGGCCAATTCGTCACAGACACGGCAGAGGCGCATCACAAGAGAAATAACCGGCCAGGCCATTTCCGAAGTATCGTTAGTAT
>PDWJ01002418.1_pt1 | contig 20334 bp, 15 predicted proteins | sample 1430881 | NCBI WGS metagenome assembly PDWJ01 (sample SAMN01162460, study PRJNA174530) | Oral metagenome, whole genome shotgun sequencing project. | biome: Marine environment; feature: Marine mammal; material: Swab sample of the gingival sulcus; isolation source: swab sample of gingival sulcus... | reverse complement strand
TTATCAGTTTTAACACCCTAAGATTAAGTAAATTTGCAGCGTCAAATTAAAAAATATAATATACATTATGAGTAAAGCCGTATATATTGCCACTATGGAGAGCCAAAGTGGAAAAAGTATAGTCACCTTAGGGTTGATGCGTATGCTTTTGGGTAAAGTTGCTAACGTAGGGTATTTTAAACCTATCATCAGTGATTTAAGTGATAATAAAAAAGATAATCACATAGATTTAATTACTACGCATTTTAATCTGGATATCAAGTTTACAGATGCTTATTCTTATACGAAAAGTGAAGTATTACAAAAAAAACATGAGGGTAAAATTGATGAAGTCATAGATACCATTATTGAAAAATTCAAAAGACTGGAAGAAAAGTATGATTTTATTCTTGTAGAAGGTACTGATTTTACCGGCGAAGGTGTTGCTACAGAATTGGATATTAACACAGAAATAGCTAAAAACCTCGGTATTCCTACCATCATCGTAGAAAGCGGCGTAGGTAAAAGTATGGTAGATTTCACTAATAACCTTCTTTCTACAGCAGACCTTTTCAAAGAAAATGATGTAGAAGTTTTAGCTGTAATAGCTAATAAATTACAACCGGAAAATCTCGAGTGGGTTAAAGAAGAACTCAGAAACCGCATGCCGGCTAATGTATTGGTGTATGCTATTCCACTTGTGGAGCAATTGACCTATCCTATTATTGGTGAAATATTGGAGGATTTAGACGCCAAAGTCATCATCGGCGATGAGAATTGTATGAATAATCAGGTGGCACATACCATTGTTGGAGCCATGCAGTTGAGAAACTTCCTTACGCATATCAAAGAAAAAACATTGATTATAATTCCCGGCGATAGAGCTGATTTGATCATGGGTTCATTGCAGGCACATCAATCCAAAAACTATCCATCTGTTTCAGGAATTATTCTAAGTGGAGGATTGGAACCTGAACCTACGGTATTAAAATTATTGGACAGCTACAGTAATTGTACAACCCCTATCATATCAGTAAAATCATCAACTTTTGAAACGGCTTCTATTCTCAACAAAATGAAACCGAAAATAAAAGTTGGTAATACATCGAAAGTTGAAGCGTCTATCAGTACTTTTGAAAAATATACAGATGTAGAAGCCTTATCTAACTCTTTGATTACTTTTAAAACCAAAGGAATTACGCCCAGAATGTTTCAGTATAATTTGTTGCAAAAGGCTAAAGCATCAAAAAAACACATTGTCCTACCCGAAGGTTATGACGAGAGAGTATTGGGTGCTACCGCAAAACTCATCAGTCAGGATGTTGCAACAATTACGTTGTTGGGTGAGAAAGAGGCTATTCAAAAGAAATTATATGAATATGGCATTGAACTGGATTTAAACAAAGTTAATGTTGTAAACCCCATTGAATCAGAACACTTTGATGATTATGCTGAAACGTATTACGAATTGCGTAAACACAAAGGTATCAATATGGCCATCGCTAAGGATAAAATGGCAGATGTCTCTTTCTTTGGAACTATGATGGTTTATAAAGGACACGCAGACGGTATGGTCTCGGGTGCTGTTCACACCACACAGCATACCATCATTCCGGCTTTACAATTTGTAAAAACAAAACCCGGTGTTTCTATAGTATCATCCATTTTCTTTATGATGCTTGATGACCGTGTATCTGTTATGGGTGATTGTGCAATAAATCCTAACCCTACTTCGGAACAATTGGCGGAAATAGCCATTACTTCGGCTGACAGTACCAAGGCATTTGGTATAGAACCAAAAGTAGCCATGCTGTCTTATTCATCGGGAACCTCCGGTATTGGTGAGGATGTTGACCGTGTACGTAAAGCGACAGAGATTGTCAAAGAATTACGTCCTGACATCAAAGTGGAAGGTCCTATTCAGTATGATGCCGCTGTTGATCCGGGCGTTGGTAAGAAAAAACTACCAAACTCAGAAGTTGCCGGTCAAGCCAGTGTGTTGATCTTCCCAGACCTTAATACAGGTAATAATACCTATAAGGCTGTACAACGTGAGACCGGAGCTTTAGCAGTAGGCCCTATGTTGCAAGGACTCAATAAACCTGTCAACGATTTGAGCCGCGGTTGTACAACAGAAGATATCTATAATACGGTTATTATCACAGCTATTCAAGCCGGTGGTCTGTAAACAAAAAAATAAAGATAAATCAAAAGTATTAAACACATGAAAATTTTAGTTATAAACTCCGGAAGTTCTTCCATTAAATATCAATTATTGGACTTGCCGGATAATAAAGTGTTGTGTAAAGGTTTGGTAGAACGCATCGGCTTAGAAGATGCAGAATTACACTACGCTACAGATGATAATCAAATAGACAAAACTATGGATATTCCCAATCACGAAGTAGGTTTGGAAGCTGTCTCCCGTTTGTTAATGGATCCTGAAGTAGGGGTGATTAAGGATGCTTCTGAAATCAATGCTGTAGGACACCGGGTGGTTCATGGTGGTAACGCTTTTACCAAAACAGTGGTCATTAATGATGAGGTCAAGAGCGTCATCAAATCCTTGTTTACTTTAGCACCGCTTCACAACCCACCCAACCTTATGGGTATAGAAGTGGCAGAAAAAGTTTTTCCGCAAGCAACACAAGTAGGTGTGTTTGATACGGCCTTCCATCAAACGATGCCTGAAGTTTCTCACCGTTTTGCCATACCTAATGAATACTATGACAAAGATCATTTGCGCGTCTATGGTTTTCACGGAACCAGCCATAAATACGTCAGTGAGCAAGCTGTGGAACATTTAGGTAAAAAACATTCAAAAATCATCACACTTCATCTCGGTAACGGTTGTAGTATGACGGCTGTACAAGATGGTAAGAGTGTCGATCACAGTCTTGGATTCGGCCCTATGAATGGTTTGATTATGGGTACCCGTAGTGGTGATTTAGATCAGGCTGTTATCTTGTATCTCATGGAGAAATACAATTATTCAGCAGCTGATATTTCAACGATTTTACAGAAAAAAAGTGGTATGTTAGGTCTGACCGGTATGGTAGATATGCGTGATATTGAAAAAGCGGCCAATGAAGGTGACCGTATGGCAGCTTTGGCATTGGATATGAATGCTTACCGCATTAAAAAATTCATCGGTGCATTTGCAGCTGCAATGAATGGTCTTGATGCCATTGTCTTTACGGCAGGTATTGGTGAAAATTCTGCTGATATGCGTCAGCGTGTCTGTGAAAGCATGGATTACCTCGGTATAGAATTAGATTCAGAGAAAAATCAAGGCAGGAAAAAGTCATTTGAAGAAATACAAACAGACAATTCCCGTGTAAAAATCTATGTCATCCCTACTAATGAAGAATTGGGTATCGCACAGCAGACCTATGATTTGGTAAAATAGTTTTCGTTTTACAACATCAAAAGGTGTTATATAAAAAAGCTACAAGAGTTGATCTTGTAGCTTTTTTGTTTCAAATACGTGATTTATAAATCAACTAGAATTTATAAGACGCAAATAGACTAAAATTGCGTCCGGGTTCATAAATGCGGTCGCCCACCGTATGATCTGATGTGTTGCTGTAACTAAAACTGTTGTGATAGTAGTAGGATTCATCAAAGATGTTGAGTATGGCACCACCTACTTTAAACCCTTTGAACGGTTCAAAACCAAGTCTTAAATCCAATGTGGTGTAGCCCGGTGTTATTTCTGTTTCTCCAAAGCTCTCAGACAAACGATTTTGTTTGGCAGCAATGGTTTGTCTCAGGTCAATCCAGAACTTTGAGGTTTCGTACTTTAAACCCAGTCTGGTCATTAAGGGAGCCATTTGAGCTAAAGGTTCATCAAAAGTCTCGTTGTCTGCTTTGGTATAAGCTATGCCGGTCTTGAGTTGCAGGTTGTCCAGAATATTCCAATTGAAAAAGGCGTCAAAACCTACCTGATAGGCATCTACATTGATGAATTGTTTGGCATAGTCATACTTACTCATAAATACTTTGACAAATCTGGAATCGCCATTCATATATCGGGCAGAGATATAATCTTTCATCCTTGAATAAAAGATCGAGGCTCCTAAATTGGTTTTGGAGGTTTTATGGCTAAAAGCCATTTCCACCTGATGATTTTTCTCAGGTTTTAACAAGGGGTTACCTACATACTCATAACCGTCTGTCCCTATAGAGAAATGGTAAATATAGCGCTCTGTCATAGATGTCGAACGTTGACCCAGACCATAAGTTAATTGCACCTGAAATTTATCCTTATCGTACTTAAGGCCGAGATTTCCACCTAAGGTCGTTTCGTGGGTCCGGTCAAAACCTTCACCGTATAGTGTTTTAAACCCTGCGGCTACTGTTCCGGCTACACTTCCTTGTGTGTCGGGTGCAGGATCATTGATTTGACCGGAGACAAAATCCAATCTCAACCCGCCGGTTAAAGACATATGATTATTCAATTTATACGTTGATTCGGCAAATACTCCATAATCCTGAGTAGCGGCATCCTGCCATACCCGATCGATCTTTTCTACAGGTGTTTCTAATGTAACCCCCATCGGATTAATCTTGATTAGTCTAAAACGTTTACCATTTCTTTTGATTACATCGGCATCGAGTCCGGTATAGACAATCAGATCTTGTAAAGGCGTTAAAGTCAATTCAAACTTTCCCCCGTAGGTGTGCGCTGTGACGGGTGTTTGTGCCTCCAGTTTTACAACATTTGGCCTGTTTGCATTACTCATCAGATGCGTAACAAAAGAGTGGTAGGATTTAAAAGATAATTTGCTCAATTTGTCTGAAATATCATGATAGCTGTAATCCAATGCTATGATATAACTATCGTCTTTTGGCGAATCCATAGGCAATCCCGCATGGTCAATATCCGACCCGAATTTTTGACGCCAGTCCAATAATATACGTTGTTTACCGGTAGGATTCCATCCGGCTTTGACCGCATAGCTTGTTGTTATAAAATCTGCCGGAACTTTTATCCCGTTACCATCGGTATAGTCCCCGAAATTCCGGTATTCACCATTGACGGTAAAATCATATTCAGGTTGTGCATACGATAATTTAGCTCCGGTTGCGGTGTTATTTCCATTGGTTTCATAACCTGTCTGAATAGTACCGTGTAAGCCCGTTGCTGATGGTTTAGAACGGGTAACCATGTTGACCACGCCGCCAAACGTTTGCCCGAAACGCACTGAATATGGTCCTTTGACCACTTCAATTTTTTGTACATCTTCCGGTGTCATATGTGCCGTAATAGGATCCATACGGTTGGGACAAGCATTAGTGGTTTTTGAACTACCGTCAAATTTAATGTTGAGTTGTTCGTACTTAAAGGATCTCAGTGAGGGTTCCAGTGACATTGCCGAGCGTTTTTGTAAATAAAAACCGGGAATATCAGAGAATAAATCCGCGGCATTGCGTGGCTGACTTCCCTGTTTGATCTCATCCATTACCATAATACTGTGGGTAATATCATCTAATGGACTTGAGGTAATCAATATCTCATCCAATGCATAAAATTTTGAAGCCATTGTCACCTGCATACCGTCAGTTGCCACTTGCGTAAGCGTTGAATAATTAAGGTGTGTAAATTGCAGTATATCATCTGCAGTAGCTTCTATAGAAAACGTGCCATTTACAGTGGTAAGAGCCGTTTTGTTATTGGTTAGATTGGTTACCAACACATCTGTTATGGTTTGCTCAGTCATTTGGTCAATCACTTTACCGTTGACAGACTGAGCCTGATTCACAATACCGGCAAGCAGCATTGCGAATAAAAATACTTGTTTCATGTGTTTGTATTAAATTATAAATAAATATGGGGGCTACACATCATTGCTCTAGTCAGGTCATTAGGTTTCAGCCGTAGCAGAGCAAACCAATAAGTTTTTATTGATTTATGTGTATGATTATTTGTAATTTAAAATAGCAAAGGCGGGTGAAAAATATCTTGTGTAAAATTGTATTTATAGTGTCTTAAATAATGACAATCAGCATTTTGCTTGAGAACTGTTGAATTAATTCTAAATGCAAAATCAAAAAAATCTAAAGTGCTAACGGGATAATCCTTAAGTAAGCCGGGGGGTAGTATTGTTTCGGGTGCATCTGAAGTAGGGTTTGAATTGAATTTCTTAAGTTGTTTTTTTAGATGGCATTTACCATTACAGTGCATCTCCGGTTTGTCCTTGTTCTCGCATAGTTCAGTTCTTATATAGTTGTAATTGACTATATAATCTATCATGGGATAAATCGGTTTTATCATAGCCAGCAGATAGAGACAACTAAACAGTATGCTGAGAAAGGTTTTTTTCATTAATTCTGACTAAGGTATATTGATATTAAGTATGACTAACGGTTTATTGTTTGCTTGTAATTTCGTGTTAAAAGATCAATTAATCCAATTTTACGTTTGCTGGAGAATAGAAGTCTCTACGAGTAAATGAGAGATTGAACTGTACTTGCAAATATATACTTATTTTTGAGTACGTGAAAAAAGATTAATGCCTATTGATTTACACTGAAGGCTTACAATGAAATTCCTTTGACTGTGTTTTTTAGGGTTTTAACTATCGTGATCCTACACTGATTTATTTCTTTTATCATTTTGGACTATTGTTGAACCATTTGAGATAAACCTTTATGGCTTGTACTAATTATTATACCGTGAGTAATCGGGTTGCTATTGCCATTTGTTGTGAAAAAAGATCAATTTAGTGTTAGAATATTAGAAACTTTGTCATAGATTTTTTAATGTATTATTAGAGATAAAATAAATTAAATGCTGTTCTCAAGGGGTATTAACCTGAATTAATAAAAACTTTTGCTAAAAAGAAGGACAAATACATCTTTTAATATGATAAATATCATGTATTTATTGTTTTTATTGATTAAATTTGTAGTCTATTAACTTCAGACTGTTGTCATTAAATCATATATTTATGAAAATCACTCACCTTTATATAATGGTGTTTTTATCATTTGTGTTGTTTTCGTGTAAAAACGAACAAACATCTGTACGAACAAAAACCGATGAAGTTAATGTTACCCAAAAACAACAGGGGCAAGCCTCTATAAAAGATGAAGTATCTGCCCCTAATGCTTTACAGGTAGCAAAATCATTGGATGACTTTTCTACATTGGTAACTGCAATAGAAGCTGCGGGTGTACAAGATGCCGTAGTTAACGCAGGACCATTGACTATCTTTGCTCCTACCAATGCTGCTTTTGATAAATTACCTGCCGGTACTTTAGAAGATTTGTTAAAGCCTGAAAACAAGGAGAAACTTGCGCATATTTTGGTAAACCATGTGGCACCTGCCAATTATCCGATAAAACAATTGAAAAAAGAAGCTAAAAAAGGCAGAAAGTTATATATGGCTTCAGGCGAATACTTACCTGTTGACAACAAAGACGGTGAAATTTTTGTTGGTGGCAAAAAAGTTGTTAAAACGGTAGATGTAAGCAATGGTTGGGTACACGTCATAGAAGAGGTGATGATCCCGGAAAATTAAAACAGTACAATTCTCCATCAATTTTTCCACTTATCAGGAATATTTCATGTCTTAGAAAAGACAAACAACAATAACTTAATATAAAAAGATGAAAAAAATAACTTTGGTTTTATTAGCCTTGAGCTCAATATTATTTATCAATTGCGGTGGCAATGACAAGAAAAAAGACAACCCGTCAACGGATGTTAACAATGCAAAAGTAAAAGAAGACAATAGCACTGCTGCAGCTAATGCAGACCCGATGAAGAATAAAGGTATTGGTCCCATAAAAAGTGTGACATTAGATCCGGAAATAAACCAAGAAATGGCCGCTCAAGGTAAAGAGGTTTATGAGAAGATGTGTACGGCGTGTCATAAAGTTGACAAAAGATTTATTGGTCCGGCACCTGTGGGTATTTTAGAAAGACGATCTCCGGAATGGATTATGAATATGATCTTAAACCCTCAGGTTATGGTAAAAGAAGATCCTATTGCAAAAAAACTACTAGCAGAATACCTCTCGCCTATGTCTAATCAAAATTTGACAGAAACGGAAACGAGGGCTGTTTTAGAATTTTTTAGAACACTAAAATAACAGTGGATTAATCACATCCTATTATAATTAATTAAATATCTAATCAATGAAAACAACCTATAAATTTTATCTAGCATTATTATCCATAGCTTTCTTATTCAGTAGCTGTGGTAATAATGGCAATGGCAAAAAACGAGGTGCTCTTGGAGCTAATGCCGCTGAAAAAGTGTATGTGGCACCCGGTGACTACGATGAGTATTATGCTTTTCTATCCGGTGGATATAGTGGTAACTTAACAGTTTATGGCTTACCATCCGGTAGAATGTTTAAAGAAATTCCCGTATTTTCTCAGTTTCCTACCAGTGGATATGGGTATTCGGAAGAGACTAAACCTATGTTAGAAACCTCTTATGGTTTTGTGCCATGGGATGACACGCACCATCCTGATATTTCACAAACTAATGGTGAATTGGATGGAAGATGGGTGTTTATCAATGGTAACAACACGCCGCGTATAGCCAGAATAAGCCTGAAAACTTTTGAAACCGAAGAAATTATTGAAATTCCAAACAGTGCCGGTAATCACAGTTCATCTTTTGTTACTGAAAACACAGAATACATAGTGGCAGGTACGCGTTTTTCTGTTCCTATACCTCAAAAAGACATTTCTATTTCTAAGTATAAAGGAGAGTTTAATGGTGCTTTATCTTTCATTAGTGTAGATCAAGAAACCGGTCATATGAAACTGAAATTCCAAATATTAATGCCGGGCTTTAATTATGATTTATCGCACCCCGGTAGAGGTAAATCTCACGGTTGGTTCTTTTTTACAACTTATAACACCGAAGAAGCCAATTCTCTGTTAGAAGTAAATGCTTCTCAAAACGACAAAGACTTTATTGCAGCGATCAATTGGAAAAAAATTGAAGAATATGTAAACAATGGTGGTGGTACCAAAATGCCGGCTAAATATGTACATAACCTTTATGATGAAAGTACACATACGGCAACGTCTACTATGAATAATGAAGTTTTGGTGGTAAGACCTGAAGAAATAAAAGGAGCAATTTATTTCTTACCGACACCCAAATCACCTCACGGTTGTGATGTAGATCCAACTGGTGAATACATTATTGGTAACGGTAAGTTATCTACAGAATTAACGGCGCATAGCTTTACAAAAATGTTGGATGCCATTGAAAATAAAAAATTTGATGGCGATGCTTATGGTATCCCAATTATAAAATATGATGATGTCGTAGCCGGTGTTGTTAAATCCGGTGGTTTAGGTCCATTACATACAGAATTTGATAATAAAGGTCATGGTTATACTACTTTCTTTATCTCATCAGAAGTTGTAAAATGGAAAGTTGGTACCTGGGAAGTTGTAGATAGAAAACCAACGTATTATTCAGTTGGACACTTAATGATCCCCGGTGGTAATTCTAAAGATCCTACCGGTAAATTCCTTATAGCTATGAATAAGATAACCAAAGACCGTTATTTGCCTACCGGTCCGGAATTAGAGCACTCAGCACAGCTATACGATATTTCCGGTGAAAAGATGGAGTTAATCTACGATTTCCCCACACATGGTGAACCTCACTACGCTGCCGGTATTTTAGCTTCTAAGATAAGAGATAATTCGCAAAAGATCTATAGACTGGATGACAATAAAAACAAATATGCGACCACCAGTCAGGATCAGGCAAAAGTAGTACGCGATGGTAATAATGTACATGTCTATATGACCATGATTAGGAGTCACTTTACACCGGATAATATAGAAGGAGTAAGAGTAGGAGACAAAGTTTATTTCCACTTGACAAACTTAGAACAAGATTTTGATGTACCTCATGGTTTCTCTATGATAGGTGCTAATACCTCTGAAATTTTAGTAATGCCCGGACAAACCAAGACGATTACTTGGGAACCTAAAAGAGTAGGTGTGTGGCCATTCTATTGTACAGATTTCTGTTCAGCATTACATCAAGAAATGCAAGGCTATGTCAGAGTGTCACCAAAAAATTCTAATGTTAAACTATCTTGGAGTTTAGATGGTGAATAGATGACATTTTCGATTATTACACTCTAAAAGGGCTGTGTTTGAGATTGTATAATTATTTCACTCAGCAGCCCTTTTAATGTTAAACCATAAAACCATAATATAAAATGAAAAAAGCAGGGATAATAATGATTGTTGGATCTTTGCTGTTACTCGGACTCTTTAAATTCCCCTTGTGGAGTATCGTATTGGGAGCCCCACAATATCCTGATCCATTAGGAATGAATATTTATATAACCGGTATACAAGGTGTGGAAGAATTTGATTTAATAAATATAGATGGTTTAAACCACTATATTGGTATGAAAACCATCCCAAAACCCGAAGATATGTGGGAGTTTTCGGTATTCCCTAAAGTGATTATAGGCATGGTAATCCTTGGTGTTATAATAGGTTTACTTGGAATGTTAGGTAAAATAACCTATCGGTGGTTTATTGCCTGGTTTGCTCTGATGACGGTCTTGGGCATACTCGGCATGTATGACTTTAATGCCTGGTTGATAGAATATGGTACAGACCTGGATCCGGATGCTATTATGAAACTGACAAACCCGGATGGTACACCGATGAAATATAACCCGCCCCTTATTGGGTATAAACAATTACTCAATTTTGAAGTAACCTCATTGCCTCATACAGGAGCCTACTTTATGTTTGTGGGTATGTTATTGACGGTAGTGGCCTTTTTTGTAGGCAAACGTTCCTCTGGTAAAAAGAACGTTGAAGTCTAAGAGATTTATTAAAACCAGCTTTACATTCACATAGTGCTGTTTAGATTATATTTAATACATCGAAACTGTATTATTAACCTATGCCGTAACGGCTAATAAAGCAGATGTGACTACTCCATAGGAGTTATAGTTAACAAACCCCGACACAAGAGTTGGAAGGAATTATTAAATTTATTACCATTAATAAGTTGTCTGATAGCTGAGCATGAAAAAAGTTATGTGTTGCCGTCAGTAGTTAATTTTTAAATCCTAATTTATTTTTAAGATGAAAAGAATACTATTATTTATTATCCCAGTTTTAATATTTATTACAGGCTGTAAAGTCGAACCGAAACCTATTGATTACGGAAAAGACACCTGTCACTTTTGTAAAATGAATATCGTTGACAAAACGCATGCAGCCGAAATTGTCACCAAAAAAGGTAAAGCATTTAAATACGACGCCATAGAGTGTATGATCAAAGATCTTAAAAAAAGAAATAGTAGTGAGGTGGCTTTATTTTTAGTTAATGATTACAGTGATCCGGGAGCATTAATAGATGCTACAGAAGCTACGTTCCTCATTAGTCCTGCCATAAAAAGTCCGATGGGAGCCAATTTATCTGCCTTTTCAAAAAAAGATGAAGCGGAAAAACATGTGAAAACGAGCGAAGACAACATTTATAGCTGGGACAAAATCAAGCAACAAGAATTCAAACATTTTAAATAATCAATTAATCAAAATGTAATGGCTGACATTAATCATTTTTATGTCAGCCATTTTGAGCCCAATTATCATTATAATTTTGTAGCTTTTAATTTGAAATGACAAAAAAAATACTATTCTTTATTGTAGTCAGTTTATTATTTGTGTCCGGAGCTATTAGCCAGGAAATCAAAGTTTGTCAATCTTGTGAATACAAAACTGTAGCCGAAGCTGTAGCCAAAGCAAAGCCTTATACCAAAATTGTAATAGAACAAGGTACTTATAAAGAAAGCAATATTAGAATAGACAAACCACTTATTTTAGAAGGAAGAAACTATCCTGTATTGGATGCGAACAATAACGGTTATGTATTAATGGTAGAAGCGGATAGCGTAACCGTAAAAGGACTTACTTTGAAGAATCCCGGTCAGAGTTACACGAAAGATTACGCTGCCGTTTATGTATCCAAAAGCGATTATTTTACTGCGGAAAATAACACGTTGGAAAATGTTTTCTTTGGATTTTTATTGGAGAAATCACAATTTGGCAGAATAGTTGGCAATGTGGTATCTGGCGAAGCTGTAGATGAGGCTTCTTCAGGAAATGGTATACACCTTTGGCATTGTGGTAATGCCCATATAGAAAACAATGAACTTTTTAACCTCAGAGATGGAATATACTTTGAATTTGTGTCTAAAAGTGTAATTGTCGGCAACAATAGTCACAATAACATACGATATGGCTTACATTTTATGTTTTCTAATAATGACGAGTACCATGACAATGTATTTACAAATAACGGAGCCGGTGTAGCGGTTATGTTCTCTAAATTTATAAATATGGCAGGCAATACTTTTAACCGTAACTGGGGTATGGCATCATATGGGCTGCTGCTTAAAGAGATCTATGATGCCGAAATAGAAGGCAACAAATTTATAGAAAACACCATAGGTATAAATGTTGAAGGATCTACGCGGATAAATTATAATAAAAACGATTTTTCTAACAACGGATGGGCTCTAAAAATAATAGGAGCCTGTTACAATAACGTTTTTAAGCAGAATAATTTTTCGAATAATTCTTTTGATTTATCTTATAACAGTAAAATAAACAACAATACGTTTGATGGTAATTACTGGAGTTCTTATACCGGATATGATTTGGATAAAGACGGTATAGGTGATGTGCCATATAGACCGGTAAAATTGTTTTCTTATATTGTAAATAAAACTCCGGAAGCTCTCATATTATTGAGAAGTTTATTTGTAAATATTATCAACTTTTCAGAAAAAGTATCACCTATTTTTACCCCGGATGAATTAAAGGATAATCGACCCCATATGAAACCTATTCCATGATAACGATTAAAAATTTATATAAAAAATTTGGCAAGGTTGAGGTTCTTAAAGATTTAGATCTTAGCATCCGGCCAAAATCTGGTACAGGCAGTATTTTTGCGGTATTAGGGCCTAATGGTTCCGGAAAAACTACTCTGATTAAAAGTATACTGGGTATGGTCATCCCTAACAAAGGCAGTATTGCCATAGATGGGAAAAGCGTACTCAATCAATACGAATACCGGAATAACATTAATTATCTGCCTCAAATTGCAAATTTCCCGGCTAATTTAACCGTTGAAGAGCTCTTTAAAATGGTGAAAAATTTAAGGGCAAAGCCAACTAATGAAATGGCGTTAATAGAACTTTTTAATCTATCCCCTTTTTTAGATAAAAAGTTGGGCAACCTCAGTGGTGGAACTAAACAAAAAGTGAATATAGCATTAACTTTTATGTTTGACAGTCCTATTATTATTTTAGATGAACCGACTACAGGCTTAGATCCCATTTCATTAGTCAATCTCAGGAAACTCATTGCCAAAGAGAAAGAAAATGGAAAAACCATCCTTATCACATCACATATTATGAGTTTTGTAGAAGAAGTAGCAGATGAAATCGTTTTTCTTCTTGATGGAAAAATATATTTTAAAGGGACACTTGATGAACTGAAATCAGCTACCAATCAAAAGAATTTAGAACATGCCATTGCGGCTATTTTAACCCAAGAAGATGTTTAAAATACTTAAATACAGCTTTTTTGACCTCATGCGTAGCCGCTGGAGCTATGTTTACTTTGTCTTTTATCTGGCTTTGGGCATTGTGCTCTTATTTTTAAATAATGATACCTCCAAGGCTGTAATTACCCTTATGAATATTATTATCATACTAACACCTCTCATTGGAACTACTTTTGGTGTTATGTACTATTATAATTCCCGGGAATTTACTGAGCTTCTTTTGGCTCAACCGTTACAACGAAAAACCATTTTTTTAGGTCAGTATTTCGGTGTTTCCTTATCACTTTCTTTAAGTTTGGTATTAGGATTGGGCATTCCGTTTTTAGCTTATGGTGTCTTAGGATCCGGAGCAATTGTTAATTTTTTGACCCTCTTATTAACTGGAGCTTTTCTAACCTTTATCTTTGTTGCCCTTGCTTTTAACATTGCCTTATCACATGAGAATAAAATTAAAGGGTTTGGTTATGCTATTTTGTTATGGTTATTTTTAGCCGTTATATATGACGGTATTTTTTTAATCTCCGTAATGGTATTGCAACAATATCCTCTTGATAAGTTTTCTCTTATTGGTTCAATTTTAAACCCTATAGACCTCTCCAGAATACTCATATTGCTTAAACTGGATATTTCGGCACTACTAGGTTACACAGGAGCGGTTTTTAAGAAATTCTTTGGTACAAACGTAGGCGTCATTACTTCTATAAGTGTACTTACACTATGGGTAGTATTGCCGGTTGTAAGGATTATTTATAAAGCTAAACGAAAGGATTTTTAGTCAACAGATGCTCTACTTATCAGTTTGTTTTCCGGTATCATTCGGGTTTATTCTTTGCAATCAAGGTTGTAGAGGTAAAAAACAACTGAGGATAAGCGATATTAGAGGTGTTCAGTAGAATCTACAATAGCCTCTTGAATCATACGCTGAATCTCGGTCCTTACATTAGCTTTAATCAATTTTTTATTTCTCATGGTAGGATAGACCCGGTTAGATAAAAACACATACAGTGTGCCGGTTTCCGGATCTGCCCAGGTGTAAGTGCCGGTAAAACCGCTGTGACCAAAACTATAGCGCGATACACAGTCACAGGTCGCTTTTTCCTTGGGGTTTATCTGAGGTTTATCAAAGCCTAAACCACGGCGTACATCGTCTAAGGCATAGTATTGCTGGTTAAAGGTTTGTATGGTTTTTTCTTCAAAATAGCGTTTACCGCCGTAGTAACCCTTTTGAAGGTACATTTGCATCATTTTAGCCACATCATTGGCATTGCCAAAAAGTCCTGCATGACCACTCACACCGCCCATCATAGCTGCAGCCATATCGTGGACATCACCTTGAATAAGCCTGTTACGGAAATAATCATCTTTTTCTGTAGGCACCACTTGTTGTTTGGCAAATTTATGCAGGGGGTTATAGGTCAGATACCCGGCACCCAAAGAGGTGTAGAATAAAGAATCTGTTAGTTCGTCCATGGGCTTATGGTAGGTGTCTTCCACATATTTTTTCAGTAGTGTAAAAAACAAATCACTATAGCGGTATCCATAACGGGAGCGTAAGTCAGACTGAACAATCTTGTTATAAATGCTGTCCTGATAATCACGTCTGATGTAAAGATTATCACTCACCCTACTGGTGAAAATACCTTGAGGTGATTGGCGGTAGTATATCTTAGAAGGTTTTCCGGTTATGCTGTCCAGTGTACTTTTGTAGTAAGGAATCCAGGACTTTAATCGTCCCATATGAGACAATGCCTCTCTTATGGTTACCGAATCCTTGTTGGTGCCACTGGCTTCGGGAATAATATGAGAAAGAGGATCGTCCAGATCGTATCTGTATTCTTCATAGGCTTTCATCATCAGAGGTAAACCAGCCAGTATTTTTGTCATGGAGGCCAAGTCATATAAGTTGCTGTTACTGACTTTATGTGTTTTCTTGTCTGTGAAATAACCATAACTTTTTTGGTGAAAAACTTTACCGTTTCTGGCCACCAGAATCTGCAGACCCGGAGCCATTTTTTGGTCAATAATAGCTTTTGCAGTACTGTCTATTTTGGCCGATAATGAGGGGTTAATCCCTACTTCCTGGGGTAAGCCGTAAGACAGTCTTTGCAAGGAGGGAATGATGAGTCCGTAATTGACACTAAAGCCGGGTAAACTCACCGGAAGTTTACCGTTAAACCCTGAACCTCCAAAGATTTTTTGAGCCGTCAATGATTTGGCAGCATTATTATTTTGATACCCGATGACAATATTCTCAATGCCGGACGTGTTGAGATTTAACAAGCTGTAAGGGCTGGTAAATAAGGTCAGTATGACATTGTTATGCCGGGCAATAGTTTCTATAGATTTAACCTCTTCGGGCGTGAGTTTATAGCTTTTCCAGGGGTTGGCACTTGACTTAAAGACCCCGATGATTACCGTGTTATAAGCGGTTGTCTTTTTGGCGTCAGGAACACTGATGCGGTCAATGTTTTTATATTGTTTCAGGGTTTTATAAAAAACATCACCTTTATCTTTACCTATACGTACATAACCTATGTTTTGATTCATGTTGACCACAGGGAGGTCAGAGGTGCTTTTTAGTGCGGTTATGGAGGCATTTGTAAGTTTGCGGAAAAGTAGTGTGTCTTTGATATTGACTAAATCTCTGTTGAGATTAGCAGTTGCTATGGGTTTATGTCGATGAAGTCCTACTTGGTATTTTGCCGTCAGTACTTTTTTTACGGCCTTATCTAAAGTAAAAATGTCAAAAGCATCATCATTATAAGCCTTTAACATAAAATCCAAGGCTTTAGGAACATCTTTGGGAAATAGCAAGATGTCATTACCTGCAAGAAAAGCCTGTAATTCCAAAGCCCCCGATTCTGAATAGTTTGAGGCGCCTTTCATATTGAGTGCATCGGTGATGACCAGGCCGTCAAACCCAATCTCTTGTTTTAAAAGTTTGGTGATGACATTTTTGGATAATGACGTGGGTAATTGAGGGTCAGGCTCAAGAGCCGGTACAGATAAATGAGCAGCCATGATTGCTTTCAACCCTTTTTTGCTCAGGATTTTATAAGGTTTTAGTTCTATGCTGTCCAGGTGTTGGTAAGATAGGCCGACTGTAGGTAGGGTTTTGTGCGAATCATCGTAGGTATCCCCGTGTCCTGGAAAGTGTTTGGCACAGGCCAGCACATTCTGAGATTGAATACCGTTGATAAAGGCTAAAGCATGGTTGATGACCAAATCAGCATCTGAGCCAAAAGACCGGTTCCCTATGATAGGATTTTGAGGATTGGTGTTGATATCCACGACCGGTGCAAAATTGATATGAATTCCTGTACGACGGCATTGTTCCCCTACACGTTCGCCAAATGCTCTGATTAATGTGGTGTCCTTAATAGCCCCCAAAGTCAAATTCCAGGGATAGCTAAAGGTGTTTTTTAACCGCATACCCAAGCCCCATTCACCGTCAAAACCTATAAGTAAGGGGATTTTAGCATGAGATTGATAGCGGTTGGTAAGTTCTACCTGTTTCTCCGGTGTTCCTTGCATAAAGATCAATCCACCTACATCATAATATTTGACCAAATTGAGAATGTGTTGTTCATGGGCTGCATCTTTATTGGAATAAGCGGCAACCATCATGAGTTGAGCCAGCTTTTCTTTGACGCTCATATTGCGTATAATACTGTCCACCCAATGTGTTGAATTGGTATAATAGTCTATGGTTTGTTTAGAAGAATTTTGTGAACTTTGAGCCCAACCTTGTTGATACCCGGCTAATGACAGGCTGATGATGAGTATAATAAAAAGAAATTTACTAAAGTAGTTATTGGGGTATTGCATAGACAGGTGTTTTTTATGAGCCGTTTTCAATTATTCTATTATATTACAAAAAGAATACCATTGTTCAATGCCGTAAAAATATAAAAAAAAGAGTAATTTTGACGGAAATGCGGTTGAGCTTATATGGTTTATATCTCATAAAAAGACAATTTATAAAAGTAAAAGAGACCTTGTATCGATTCTAAGGGGCAAAAGTAGGTTTGATGTTGAATAATATTTGATAGGGGCTAAACCGGAATAATTTCGGTTGTCTTATTCTGTAAGATATTTTTACTATTTATTTTGCTACTTACGATTTTGATCATTATCGGAATTCTTATGCGTCATAAAACAAGCAAACATTGAGCATTTACCCAATATATTGATAACGATGAACACATTAGGACATACTTTAAAACTTACGACCTTCGGCGAAAGTCACGGGGAAGCTATTGGCGGGATTTTAGATGGGGTACCGGCTGGTATTCTGCTGGATCTTGAGGCGATTCAATACCAATTGGACAGACGCCAACCCGGGCAATCCAAACTCACGACTCCCAGACGTGAAGCTGATAAGGTCAGGTTGTTGTCCGGAGTGTTTGAAGGTAAAACCACGGGAATGCCCATAGGTTTTATTATTGCTAATAATAATCCAAAGTCTAAAGATTATGAACATCTCAAGGAGGTGTACCGTCCGTCTCATGCAGATTATGTCTATCAGCAGAAATACGGTCATCGCGATCATAGAGGAGGGGGCAGGAGTTCCGCACGGGAAACAGCTAATTGGGTTGTAGGCGGAGCTATTGCACGTCAAATTATTCCTGAGATCAGCATCAGAGCGTACACCTCATCGGTTGGAGATTTGTTTCTGGAAAAACCTTATCAGGCATTGGATTTCAACAGGGTAGAAGACAACCCCGTACGTTGTCCGGATATGACTATAGCGAAGCAGATGGAAGACAAAATACTCAAAGTCAAAAAGCAGGGTGATACTATAGGTGGCACTGTCACTTGTGTGGTTCAAAATGTGCCTGTGGGCTTAGGCGAACCGGTGTTTGACAAGCTTCATGCCCGTTTAGCTCATGCCATGATGAGTATCAATGCTGTCAAAGGATTTGAATACGGTGGTGGTTTTTGTGCAGCAGAAATGAAAGGCTCGGAACACAATGATTTATTTAAACCCGATGGCACGACTCAAACCAATCTTTCCGGTGGTATTCAAGGGGGAATTTCCAATGGTATGGACATCTATTTCAGGGTGGCGTTTAAACCCGTAGCGACTTTGATGCAAGGCCAAGAAGCTCTTGATAAATCCGGCAATATTGTTGACCTAAAGGGTAAAGGTCGTCATGATCCTTGTGTTGTGCCGCGAGCCGTTCCTATAGTAGAAGCCCTGACCGCTTTGGTACTGGCAGACTTTCGGCTGATGCGGGCAGCGAAGCAGTAGACGTTAGACTTAAGAATGAAACATTTAGAATGTTAATGGTCCATGGGAAAGGATTAGGATGACTTAACCAAATAATTTTGCACTTTTTCCACATATTTTAAATTAATAGTGTCCTAACGATATCCGTTTATTTTTCCCATTAAGGAAAAAGATCTTCAGATCTTTGAACCTCTGTGTCTTCCTTGTCCTCCGTGGTTTTAGCTCACAAGCAACCTTAAGGTGTAAGCGATGGTTGTAAGCGACAACACACAAAAAGCGCTGTAATCTCTATAGTTTTGATAGTTTAAATATAAAAAGGCTATTGGTCATGGCTGATACCCCAAAACCTAACAACTTAAAGAGTAAAGCCAACAGCCGGTCAATAGACACAAGGTCGGTAATTATCGATTTTTAATTGGCTAACACCAATCAACAAACAGATTAATCTATACCATACCGGTAATGCCCAATAATTTTATAGTCAAACAGACAGTCCTGAAGTACCTGGCCAAAGCCGATATTATGAACAATCTTGTAGCGTTTGCGATCTCCTGATTTTTTATCAACGACAATCCCTATATGTGTAGCCCCATGGTCTAAACGCCAACACACAATATCTCCCGGTGTATAGTCATTGGGATTGTTGGTGATTGGTTTAGTAGTCCCGTGACGCTCGAAAAAAGTCATGAGATTGGGTACTCGTCTGTGGTCTATGTTGGTATCGGTTGTTTTTAAACCCCAAAGATTAGGGTAGAGACTAAAATGATGCTTCATATCTTCATGCACCAATTGTTGTAGGTCAATGTCAAGCAGGCGATAAGCTCTGATGACTAGGTATATCTTATTTGACAGCATTATCTGCTACTATACACACCCATATCGGTGTATTTCTTCATCCGTTTTTTAACCAAATCTTCAGGTTTTAACTTGGCTAATACTTTATGCGTCTTGAGGATGGTTTCTTTTACAGCTTTATAGGCCGCTTCTCTGTCACTATGTGCGCCACCTACGGGTTCTTTGATGATGTCGTCTATCAATTTGTTCTTTTTCATGTCATTGGCGGTGAGTTTTAGTGCATCAGCTGCGGTTTCTTTGTATTCCCAACTACGCCATAAAATAGAAGAACACGATTCCGGAGAAATCACAGAATACCAGGTGTTTTCCATCATAAATACTCTGTCACCAATACCTATACCCAGTGCACCACCGGAGGCACCTTCTCCAATGATAATAGTGATAATAGGCACTCTGAGACGTGTCATTTCCAAAAGGTTTCTGGCAATGGCTTCTCCTTGTCCACGCTCTTCTGCCTCCAGTCCGGGATAAGCACCCGGAGTATCTACCAATGTAATAACCGGAATACCAAATTTCTCAGCCATTTTCATTAGACGTAAGGCTTTGCGGTAACCTTCGGGGTTTGCCATACCAAAATTACGGAATTGACGGGTTTTGGTGTTATAACCTTTTTGCTGACCAATAAACATAAACGATTGTTGGTCTATTTTACCTAAACCACCTACCATAGCT
>PDWJ01003426.1_pt1 | contig 20340 bp, 16 predicted proteins | sample 1430881 | NCBI WGS metagenome assembly PDWJ01 (sample SAMN01162460, study PRJNA174530) | Oral metagenome, whole genome shotgun sequencing project. | biome: Marine environment; feature: Marine mammal; material: Swab sample of the gingival sulcus; isolation source: swab sample of gingival sulcus... | reverse complement strand
TCTCATTATTGTTATCAGCTCCTTTAAGCTGCTTGGCAGTCTTACGGGCCTTACCTCTTTGCCGGCCCTCTTGCTCACCTACCATGACCCTGGGGCGCCGCTCCTTGTCTGGCTGGCGCTGCTGGGGTGTATCGCCATTATACGCGCCCTGCCGGACTCAACATATCGCAACCTTATCAAGAAAACAAAACTGGTGTTTTTTGTTGTGCTGGTCATCGGTATCCTGCCCTACAGCGTCACCCAGCTGCGGGTTGGATTTTTTCCCCAGCTGGAACGGGGTACGCCCTCGTACCGCCCGGTAATGAGCAAGGCTGCTTCTGTTGATGGGGCTGCTTCTATTCAGGAGAAGGGAAACTATAAGACTGTGGCTCTTGCAAGAAAGGGCTTGGCCAACAAAAAAGAGCTGAGCCAGCATCAGTTCGACAGCAAGGCCAAGGTACAGTCCGGCCCAGGTGTGCCAGCAAGAAAATGGAAAAGTGTGCGTCTTGACTGGAACGGCCCGGTGGAAGAGGAACTGAGCATCGATTTTTTCCTGCTTTCACCGTTTGTTAACCTGCTCCTGGCCCTTGTTAAAGTGGCGGCGATATTTCTTTTTGCCTTTTTCATGCTTGATTATAAAAAGGGTGGCGATGCGCTCAGGCTGCCAGACATGAAGAAAACCGCCGTGATAGTGCTCCTTGCTGCCGTACTCTCAGGGGGAGCAGCACCACTGGCTCACTGCGCCGACTATCCGAGCCAGGACCTGCTCAACCAGCTTCGGGATAGACTGCTTGAACCTGCCCAGTGCTTTCCACACTGTGCCGATCTTGCCCGAATGCGGCTTGAACTGCAGGGATCCGACTGCTCCATTGATATGGAAACAGTAGCGTTGGCAGACTGCGCCATTCAGGTGCCTTCTGGCAAGGGACTGTTCTGGCACAAGGCCGCGCTGGATGACGTGCCCGCCCCCCTCGTTGCCAAAGAAAAAAATCTCTGGATGCCGGTTCCCAAAGGACGGCATCATATCGCCCTCAAGGGCAGGGTCAATCAAGCCACTTTCGAGCTGCAGCTTCCCCATAAGCCGCACAAGGTAATCTTTTTAGGTCACGGCCAGTGGACGGTTGCAGGGCTTGACGAAAATCAGGTACCTGAAGGTCGGCTGCAATGTATAAAAAAAGAGCAGCAGCAAAAGCAGAGCGGCTTTGTGGCCACAACCCTGCCGCCGTTCATGCAGGTGGAAAGGACCCTGAACCTGGGCCTGCAGTGGACAGTGGAGACCGTTGTCAAAAGGTTGTCTCCCACAGGTTCAGCGGTATTTCTCAAAATACCTCTGCTGGCAGGGGAATCTGTTACCAACCCTGATTTCCAGGTCGACAAGGGAGAGGTAAAGATCACCTTTGCCCCCAACGAACGCCAAAAAAGCTACCAGTCTCTTTTCAAACAACACGATACCATTGAACTGGCGGCTCCTGCGACTACAGAATACTGTGAAACCTGGCGGCTCAACGCCAGCCCGGTCTGGCATGTGGAAACAGCTGGTATCGTGCCGATTCTTCATCATGCGGCAAGCGGAAGCTGGCAGCCGGAATGGCGGCCGTGGCCGAAGGAAAAACTCTCGCTAACCGTGACCAGGCCGGAATGGGTCCCCGGCCCAACCAAGACCATAGAGTCGAGCTTTCTTGCCATCAGGCCGGGCCTGAGATCAACCACCATGCGGCTCTCTTTCTCTATCCGTTCGACCAGGGGGGACCAGCAGAATATCATCCTTCCCGAAGATGCCATCGTTCAATATGTCCGGGTCAACGGCATCGAGCAGCCTGTGAAAAAAGACCGCACTGTGGTCATTCCGCTCAGCCCAACCAGCCAGCAGGTAGAGATAGAGTGGCGCACCAGGCAGGGCATCACCCCTGTCTTTACCGTACCGAAAATTGATATTGGCAGCGAGAGCGTCAACGCTGATATCGAGATCAATATCGGCAACAGGTGGGTCTGGTTCGTTAAGGGACCGCAGCTGGGGCCGGCGATTCTCTTTTACAGTGAAATGTTGATCATCCTGGTGGCGGCGATTCTTCTTGGCCGTTCTCAGCTGACGCCTCTGCGCAGTCTTCACTGGCTGCTTCTGGGCTTTGGCCTTTGTCAGAGCGGTCTGATTCCCTGTCTGATTATTGTGGCCTGGTTTCTTGCCCTGAAAATACGAAAGGAAAAGGGCCATCTTCTATCCAGATTCTGGTTTGATGTCAGCCAGATTGCCCTGGTACTATTGTCTCTTGTTGCTGCTGGTGCCCTGGTCTTTGCCCTGGAAAACGGGCTGCTTGGCCATCCCGACATGCTGATCTCCGGCAACAACTCCAGCAGCTCTCTGCTGCACTGGTACCAGGCCAGAATAACAGATACCATCCTGCCGCAGCCCATGGTGATCTCAATCCCGATAATGGCCTACCGGATAACCATGCTCGCCTGGGCATTATGGATGGCCTTTTATCTGCTGCGCTGGGTCAAGTGGGGCTGGGGCTGTTTTACGAACGGACAGATCTGGCAAAAAATATCAGGAAGGAGATTTACGAGAAAACGTAACGACTCACAGAACCTTTAATAAATTGGTTGTACTTGTATCTGTTTTCAGGCTTCCCAGGTTCGGTAGTTTCTGGTAACTCATTATACTTACGTATATGTGTTGCCAAAATACTGCCGGATTAAGTGCTAACCGGGCTAACCTTTGGTGAACATTCTGGCAACATTTGAGGCTACCCTCTGACATCACATACATCTGTTTTTGGTAACTACTCACTGGGTGGGTAACGCTCTGGTTTTACCTACCTCAAACGTGTAACTGCTCTCAGGCTGCCCATATCTGGACAAGCACGATTGGCAGCTATAGCCTCTCTATGCGGCGGGTCGTGATCGTTCAAAGAGGGGTGACCTGGGAGGAGTTACTGTTTTTGTATATTTCTTCTCAACTGAGCCAAAATGTTCATGAGAAATGCGGGACGCCCCCTCTATGCGGCCGACCCTGATCGCCCGAAGATGGGTGACCTGGGAGCAGTTACAAAAAACAACGGTAAGAGGAGGGGTAAGAAAGAGGGCTTTGGCTGGCAGCAAGGCCGAAGACAGCTGCTGCATATTAAATCATGACAAATCAATTAGTTGCGCCCCTCCTCTCTTGCTTGCTCAGGCTTGGGACGGGTGTGTGGTATCTTGTTTTCAAGGTGAAGGCGAAGGTTACCAGCAGCAGTACCGCTGACGATCCAAACAGGATTTTATACGAACTGGGCCCCATGGTTGAAGTGAGATCCAGAAACCTGCCAAAGAGGAGGGGAAAACCGAAGGCTATGGGAGCCGTCAGCAGGGGTGCCAGAGCAAAATAGTCTGTGGCGTCGCTTTTTCCCGAAAAGAGTTTTATTGAAGGGGTATATACGACGTTTCTGATCGCTCTTGTGGTACCGAGCAAGAAGCTGATGAGGAAAAAACTCCAGATACCAGGAACTGTAATGAGCAGGAGCAAGGCCATGAAAGTAAGGTATTTGGAGAGGATGAATTTTTGTTTCAGCCCCAGAAGATCAAGAGTTCCCAGAAGGATATTGACAGTGATTGAACCACTGTAGATACAGCTGACAAAGAAACCGGCGGCAACGGCCTGGCTGACACCATAATACTGGGTCGCGTAGTTCGCGTAAAAGGAGAGCGTCGTGATGATGATATAATAGTCGAGATCTGCGATGAGAAAGACCAGAAAGGGTTTGTTGGCCAGAATCTCTTTCAGGGCCTCTCGGGTATGGGTTAGAAAAGAACTCTGGCTTGGCAGGGGATCGTCTCTTTCTTCAAATTCCCTGGTAACCAAAAAAAATAATGCCCCGACAATAAAGACCGTACCGGTCATAAGGAATACCATGGCGCAGGACACGGCTGAAAATGCGTATTGACTGACGATTTTCAAGAGGAATAAAGAAGATATGATCTTGGCTGTGTTCTGCGCCAGCATCATATAGCCAAGTCCTGGAACTGCCCGGGCTTGAGAAAATATTCTGGTCAGAAAATTGAGCCAGATCGGCACTGCGAATCCCAGGGTTATGGAGAAAATTGTATAAAAAAAGAAAAAGACCGGCAGGATATTTCTTTCATCAACGGCGAGCATGGTGCAGCCAAGTAAAAATATCACTGTTCCAGGAATGATATGGACGAGCATCACGATCTTTTTTTTGAACCTGATGTTTCTGGTCAGGTAGCCTGCAAAGATGGGGAAGCATGACGAACAGAAAACAAAGAGCGCCGGGATGGTTCCCACCACAAGGTCGGAGGCGCCCAGCTCTTTAAGAAAGAGCTGGAGAAAGGTTGATTCCAGGACGATGGGAAAACCAAGGCCCCAGAAAAATTCCACCGTCGCCACTGCCCCGGCATTTCTAAAGAAAAAAGAGTTCTTCCTCTTGTCCATACCTCCTCTATGATGTCACTTTCAGGGAATGTTCCCCCGTTGTTTTTCCCTTTTCCTGCGCCATCACCTCTAAGAAATCCAGGTTAAGCATCTGGAGGTTCCAGCTCATCTTCTGTTGCTTCCTCAATGATACCTTCATCGTCTTCACTCTCACCAAGAGGTTCTTCCGGTTCGGCAATGTCCTCCTTCTGTTTTGCCCTGGATGGACGAAAACTGATCCGTCGTCTCGGTTTTAACTGGGGCACTTTTTTCTTCACAGGTCGTATCTGTTGTTTTCGCGCCGGAACAGATCTTGCTAAACCTGATCCTGGTAGTTTCGGCCCTCCTCCTTCCCGTTTCTTGATGATGAGCACTTCCCTGTTCCCATTAACTTCCAGAATTACCTTGCCGCGCAGGATTTTTTTAATGGCACTGCCTTGCAGAGAGTCACCGACACGATACATATCCTGCTTTTTTGTTTTCTCGTCAATGATAACAGCCCTTGCCTCCTGATCACTGCCTGTTGAGACCGTTCCCAGTAAAACGAGCTTAAGTGCTGTCTCTTCAAGATCTTCACTGGACCATTCTTCTATAATATCCTCTTTACCATCTGGTACAGCCTGAAATATATTTCGCCTTATAATAACCCCGTATCCCTTCTCCCGGGACCCTGAAGCCCCTTGACTAGCCATCGCTGCATCTAGGGAGTCTACTGGCGCATCCAGTGAATTGCCTTGTTGCACACCAGCTTTTTTCTTTGGCAGGGCACTGGTCAAGTGCTTTTCCACGTTGTCATAAAAAAAAGATACCACGCCATAGGAGACTCCGGCAATCACGACAAGGATGGCAACTATTGTCAAACGCTTCATTTATCAGGAATCCTTGTACCCAATCACGGGGTTTGTACTTGGGCGTTATTCTCTGGTTCTGACGTGTAACTGGTCACGGGTGCAACAGATTTGTGCAAGCACTCTTTCTTGCTCTACAAGAGTATGCGGGAAATGGCGATCGCGTAAAGATGAAATACCCATGATCAGTTACGAATCCCTGGGATCACATCCCGTTCTAACAGCCTGGATACTTTTCCAAGGGCGCCAAATTTTATTCCAGGTTCCTTCAACATTCCTCGGACAACACACGTGATCCCGTCTGGAGGAACTTCCTGATGAACCATCTCCAGCAAATTTTCCGGGAAATGGGCAAAAAAAGGAGGCCGAGGCTGAATCCTCCCGGTAAACTCCACCCTGCTTTCTTCCATAACCGAAGCCAGCTGCAATTCACCGGAAAAATCTCCCATAAACAAGGGCGACTGAATAATACCTTCTTTCACGGACAGTCCTTTCATATCACCGGCTATACGGCAGAAAATATGAGTAAACGGAATCTTCTCATATCCAAACATTAGTCCCTGCAGACCAATTTCACCATGCTCGATCCGTAACTGTCCGGCTCTAAAGCTAATGTCATGTTTCGCTGGTGTTATCCGGCAAAGTACTTCTCCCTGCGCCGTCCCTTTTACCTTGCGCCGAATTAACCTTTTCACCTCATCAGCGTTTTCAACCCTAATACCACGCGCTATTGCCTCCAGGCTGTATACTCCTGGGCCTGAAGGTTTTATTTCCCCGCTTACCCTGCCTCTATAGAGGTTCAGCCTGTATTGCAATACTCCCTGGCCCGTCAAGATCATGGCTGAAAAATCTGGCCAGATGGTTGCACTGTCTATTGCAACCAGTTTTGTATCGTTTTTACTGTTATGCACGGAAATGTCTGTTAATGCAAGCTTCCCAGGAAACTGTAAGGCAACCTCGTCAATATTCACAAGGTATTGAGGAAAAAGGCTCTGGATATATTCCCGGGCCCACTGTCTGAAAAAATCTGCAGGAAACAAGAACCAGAGAAAAAAAACTGTCACGGCAATGGTATACCCTGACAAGGCAACAATATTTTTTATCCAGGCAAAAAGAGTATTCATAACTGAAGATTATTGCTCTATCAATTCATCGACACTGACAATCTGCAAGAGAACATCCAGCGTACCTGCCTTCTTCGTATTCTCCTGAATGGATATCCGTTTTATCGCAACAATCTTCTCCGGAGATTCAACCTGCTTCAAAAAGGAAACCATCTGCTCAAGGCTGACCGCTTGCAGTTTCATTTCCACCATGGACTGCTTCATGGTTTCATCATCCCGGATACCAGCTGGTTTCATAGAGGTGATATTTTTTTTCACATCACTTAAATCTGCACTCTTCTCAAGAAAGGAAAACAGGCTGAATCCAGGCACTCTTTTCTGAAGCAGGCCTGCAATTGAACTGTTATTTTTTGAATAGGCAGCATACTCCTGCTGCATCAACTGCATTTCGGCCAGCTGAGCTTTTTTACGTTGTACCGATTTTTTCAGCTTGCTCTGTTGAGCAAACATTGGCACCAGAAAAAACTGAAATAAAATAAAGAGAAAAAGGACGAGCCCGGCAGCTGTGACTGCGAAACGTTCTCTTCCTGATAACCCTGCCATCATATCACAATCTCCAGTTCCAGCTCAAAACGGATCTTGCCACTTTTCTTGTTTGCAGTTGCCGAGACAATCTGGACGCTTTCATAGCGCGAAGAGGCAGATAGAGCATTCTTGATCTTGTCGACATCGTTAAACGTATCCGTATGCCCTCTCAGCCGGACTGTTTTTTGATCAATTACCAGCCTGGCGACCTGCAGGGATATTGATTCAGGAATACGCGCAGAAATATCGGCCAGGATTTCCAGAACACGCTTTTCGCCTGCAAAGACAGGAGCAGACAGCTCCGACTCCTTAATCCCTTTTAATGCTACTTTCATCTGCACATAAGGATCTCGTACCTTTCTGGCCCGGGGAAAGGTTTGACGGTAGAGCTGCGTCATTTTTTTTTGAAGAGCCTTCTTCTCCCGTTCAAGACCATTGCTTTTCAGGATAATAACACCGAAAAACAAGAGAATTGTCAGTAACAAGGCTGTTCCAGCACCGGCAAGTTGACGCCTGGAACTAAAGATAGTCTTTCTTCTGGCGAACTCACCCTGGCGGAAATGCCCGGGTATTTTTTTCTCCTGCCCGAAGAGAGCAAGCGAGCAGAGTTTATCATATTGTCCTCTTAATAGTTCCCGGTCAGCGCCTTCTATCCTCTCCGTAAACAAGGATAACGAATCCAGCTCTCTGACCGGCGTCTCCAGGACATCAGCAAGTATGGTATGCAGTTCAGTCATACCTGCCAGTTCACCGCTGAGAATAATAAAGGCAGGCTTGTCTGGTTTCAGGCCACTGATTTCAACAAACTTGACACTTCTTTTAATCATCGAACTAACAGTCCTGAAGCAATTATGAAAAGAGTCCAGATCAGGGATTGCTATCTGGCTGTCCTCCCCGCAGACAACAGGCTGCGTCAGATCACTCACAGGGTAGGCCAGACGACGATACAGGTAACATTGTCCGTTACAGCTGAGGGTAACGTCAAGCGAAGAGATGTCGGCATGCAGATGAAGTATCCACTTGCTGTCATACAAGCTGGCAACCTGCCGGGACAGGGGGATGATGCCGGGAAGGACTGACAGTGGGTCAAGATTGACCGCCTGCAGCTTCGCAAGAAGATGCCGCAACCTCTCCCGATGAAGGGTAAAAGCGACCAGGTAACTTTCGCCCCCCTGCCGTTCAATGTGATGACAATCAATGAGAAGATCTTCAACACCATCTATCAGCTGATCTTCAAGCTCATAAGGGAGCGCCTTGGTAATTTTTCTGGAATCTTCGAAGGGCAGGCTTAGATTGCGCACATTCAGCCAGGAAAGTGGCAGCCCACAGACAAAGGCTGCCGAAGAGGTGTCCATTACTGAAACAAGCTCTTTGAGTTCGCATACAAGGTCAGCCTTTTCTGTCTGGCAGGAAATTCTGTGGCAGGAAAGGACGGAGTATCCATGCTTGCGCTGCTCAAGGACAATTCCGGCAAGATGCTCTTCAGCAATATCTATGGCGCAGACTTTTTTTGCCATCTCCAGCCTTTTCGGGAATACCTTGATTAATTGTAACGTCACTGATCTCGGGCTCTTCATCTTTGCCCGATCACTCTTTCCCGCATACTCTTGTACACGAAAGTCCCACTTCGCTTGCTTACCTGCTCAAAAGAATGCTTGCCCAATTTTGCTGCACCCGTGACCAGTTACACATCAGAACCAGAGAATAACACCCAAGTACAAACCCCGTGATTGGATACATTGTAACTACTCACAGGACATGCCCCACCCTGGTTTCACTTGCTTTACGCCTGTAACTGCTCTCAGCTTGCCTAGGTTCGGGCAAGCGCGATTGGTCGCGAGAAGGGGGCAATAATCCGGGAGCGGTCACGATTAATGTAACCAGCGTACAACTGCCTGCCTGCCATCCTCTCCACGATATATGATTCCGGAAGCGACTCCTCTTGTCTTTTCCATTTCACATTCAATTTCTGTTTCAAAATACATGGAAGTAACTGTCAGGATACTCTCCGGCAGGATAATATCATCTGGGATTTCTGGCAGTGCCTTATACCAGGCTGGAGTATCAAGTGTATCCTGATTACCGCTGTCGCTCCTGTATGCAATCAATGCCGCAACCATCTCCTCTGTCAGCTCGCTGTGCAAGGCAAGTAACACCTTAGCTGGGGCAGTATTGAGATTGATTTTGCCATCATATCCCCTGGTAGTGATATATTCGGCTATTCCCTTATGTTCCTCGTCTCCGTATAGCAGCTGCGGAGTTATCTCTTTTACCTGAAGCAGGTCCTCAATATAGCGAATCTCACCATTAGCACACGCATACCCCGGACTCTTCGTTGCGTAGTACTCCTCTTCAGCCCCATATTCCCGCGGTTCATTGTCCTCGTCAAGCCAGTCAGAGAGGCTGTCCAGAACGGCTCTGGCCTGCTCTTCATCTTGGATGGAAAAATCACCTGAAAGCAAAAAACGAAGCCATACTTCATGTATAATTTCAAGCTGCTTGTTCTTGTCTTTCTCTTTTGCCCGGGTACCCTCCCTTTTCAGGTTTACCAGGGAATTAACCTGTAGTCTCCCGCTCAGATCCTGAATCTTCACTTTCAGAGATGTGCCAACAGGGATCAGCTTTATTCTTCTCGTGTCCAGATTTGCCCATTCATCAAACAGGGAGTCAAAGGCATTATCCTGCCGATCAGTATACAAAGACGCCTGGGCCAGGCGTAATCCTGATAAAAGCAGTGAGTGCTGCTCGACGCTATTTCTGCCGGCATCAGCATCATCAAGCTGCTGATCAACATCGGCGATGAGCCTGACCGTCAAGGCAACCAGAAAACTGATGGTCAGTATAGCCAGCAGAAGAGCCATACCTTTCTGCCCGGTACATCTATTCATCGCCCGTATCATCGGCACCCAAATCATCAGCTACCAGAACAACAGCTGATCGAAAAGAAAACGTCTCCTTGTGGTCCTGATCTGCCCAGAAGACGAAACTCATTTTTACCGCTTGAGGTATTAACCGTTCATTGGCGTTATCAAACTTTGATTTAATCTTACTGCTGTCCCAGGTGTCATATTCTTGACCTTCACTATCAAGATAGCTTAGTTCAAATGATTTAAGGTGCTGCCCCAGGACAAATCCAGGTGCATCCTCCTGCTCGTCCCCGGGCAGATAGCGTTGATCTGCCCGGATTAACCGTAACTCCTGAGGATTATCCACGTCAGTCTCTGTTCGATAGTGAATTATCGCAAGGCCACCGCCAGAGACCTGTGGATCAAATTCAAGGTGGGCCAGAGAGGCAAACTTCAACACGTCAGCCCGCACGCCTCCGACCTCTTTTTGCTCTCCGATAAAATCTACCTCAGGATGTATAACTGCAGCAGCCAGATCTTCACTCATCCGTTGCCATATAATACGTGCCTGCCTGTGCAGTCCTGTCTGCTCCCGGACACCATCATACATAAGTACCGAACTTCTGACAGCCACTCCCACCGTAAAACTCACTACAGCCAAAATGCTGATTGCAAGCAAGACTTCAAGAAGAGTGAAGCCCCTCTTGTGCATATCATTTACTGCTTTCATCAGCTTCAATATCCACAAGAAATATGGTCTGAACAGCCAGTGCTTGTCTTTCGTCTCCTTTTCGGCTTACAGTCAGGAGAACTGACTTAAGGATTTCATCCGAACCAGACAAGCCTGTCTCTTCTTCGTCCAGGGGAGATACCGTAACAGCCCATGTAAACGATGCAAAATCCTCGCCAAAATCACCGGAATCATTGTCAATCTCGGAAAAAGGAATAAACTCGAGTTCTGAGAGTTTCTCCTGGGCAAGCATGGAGGCAGTGGTAAGGAAACGGGCTTCAGAAAGGATGGGTATGCTTTGAGATTGCGCACCCAGTAAAGTAACTGTGGCAAGAGAAAGTACGGCGACAGCAATAAGTACTTCAAGCAGGGTGAAACCCGGATGACCTTTGCCAAAAAAAAACCTGTGCTGGCTGGCTGCCATACTCACTGCTCAGTGAAAGAAAACTTCATCCACATCTGCATAACCGGAAGACATGGCAACTTTCCCAAGAAAGGGAGACAGGTGCAGGGTCATCTGGTCACCGTTTCCAGCCTGCAAATGAATACAGGCCGGCTCCAGGTACCCCTTTTCATCCAGATTCAGATACATTGATCCAGCTGAAAGCACTCCACGGTAATAGGACTGAAAATCTTTTACAACAACAGAGCCCTTGAGCGGAGACGAGAAAAGTTTTTCGCTCTCCCCTTCGTCGCTTTCTTTGGCAAGAGGAGCGAGAAAAAGTGTATTCTCAGCAGATGAATAACCCAGTCTGAGCGGTTGTGCTGTCCGGACAGCATATCGGGCCGCCTGTTCAATAAACAGACTCGATTGACGAGCATTTTGCTGCAGGTGCGAGCCAGTGAGCGAAACAGACGAGATTCGCGGAAGAACAAAGCCCGTGGTTATGCCAATGAGGGCAATAACCACGATGAGCTCAAGAAGAGTAAATCCCCGGGTATTCACATTACGAATTACTCAGCTTCCCAGTTGTTAACATCAGCGTCGTCACCTTCGCCTCCCGCTTCTCCGTCCGGACCATAGCTGGATAAATCAAAATCTCCATGCAGCCCTGGAGAAAGATAGACAAACTCACCATCCCATGGATCAAGCGGAACCTTACCTTTTTCCAGATAACCGCCGTCCCTCCATTTCTTTGCCAGTTTTCCAGTTGCAGGGGGTTCAACCAGGGCCTGCAGGCCCTGCTCTGTCGTTGGATATTGACCATTGTCCAGTTTATAAAATTTCAGTGCCTGTTCAAGAGACTGAATCTGAATGGCGGCCTGAGTTCTTCTGGCTTCCTCGGGCTTGTCCATTATGCGGGGAACAATCAGCGAGGCCAGGACGCCTAGAATAACAATGACAACCATGAGTTCAATAAGGGTAAATCCTTTTGGAGAACAAAGAGGTATGTTGTGCTTTCTCAAACGCATGCGTTTTTCTCACCAAATTTTTCGTAACTGATCATGGAGTCTTCGTCTCTGGGTTATGCGCTTTTTCTGAGGTGCAACTGGTCACAGGAGCAGCAGAGTTGTGCTTGAACGATTTCAAGCAGGGAAAAAGGGGCTGGCAATGAATACGTCTTCTGAGTAGACCATATACCACACCCAGCGCTATTATTCCCCCGGCCAGAGTGTTGAACAACCCTGCCTGCAACGCTGCCCAGGCAAAAAACACCAACGGCAGCAGCATGAGGCTGACCATAAGGCTCAGTATCCGATTACCGGCTATTTGATCAGCCAGTGCTGGAGAACAGGTATAGTAAAGATTCACCAGCTCTTTACCGGCTGCTGTCTTTAACAGACAGGCATCACGAAACTCTCTTAATATCCGCACATTGGGATGAAACAAGCTGCCATAGGCAGCTGTAGCGATAAAGCAGGCATCATCTGTGGTAAAGCTGAGCTGGTTGCCATAATAAATTGTACTGCCAGCAAGGGCATATGCCCGGACGTAATAGGTTGTGCCGGGCTTGAGTTTTTCAAGTCGAGAGCTGTAAATACCAGACCCGGAGCCATCTTCGGTATAGCCTTCTTCCACATATTCAAAAGCGTCATAGGAGAAAAGTGAAGCTGACTCCTTTTCGTTATCCTCCGTGTCATCATCTCCAGCCAGCGCATCGCTGACAAAGAAATTGCCCGTCTCCTTGAGCAATGCAGGAATATAGGCCGTTGAGTCGTCATCCGCCATTGTGAATGTGATCTTAGCGCCGACCTCCTGCTTCCTGTCTTCAGTCACGCAACGGACATAATACGTGTACGTATCATCATCAAGGGGTAACGTCACGCTGTGCAGTGTGGTTACTCCATCTTCGAACGAATGATTCATGGAACGATAGGCAACATTATCAACACTATATCTGCAGATCGCATCTACAGAGGTAGTCACTTCCATTGTCACCTCGTCGCTTGTGAGTTTTTCACCGTCATCAGGCTGGGTGATGGTAACCGTTAACTTTTCATCTTTCTCATCGTCACTGTCATCATTTTTATCATCGTCCTTGCTGTCGTTATCGCTATCATCATCCTTGTTGTCGTTATCGTTACCATCGTCCTTGCTGCCATCATCACTGTTATCATCACTGCCGTCGTCCTTGCTGCTGTCGTTACTGCTGTCGTTACTGTCATCGTCACTATCGTCGATGTCACCGTCGTATGATGGATTAGGGTTTACACTGAAGACAATGCCCCGCCTGGTTATCCCGGAAAGGGAGGATAAAATGGTCCCTCCGCTCAAAGCACCGGTTCGGTTAATATCAGAAAGCGGCATGGTGACAATATATTGGCTGCCAGACACATCGCTGCCTCTATTATTGGTAAGTGCCCGGACAACAGCACTATCGATATCATTATCATCTGTTGCCGTGCCAACAACGATAAGAGCATCCTCGCCCGTGACCGCCAGACGATTTGCCACACTGTCCCCGCGCTCAGACTCTATTACCTTGACCTCCTCTCTACCCAGCTCCGCAGCTTCAACCGATGAAACAAAAAAATCACTAAAAACAGTGGCTGTTTTCTGAAAAAGAGAAACAGCATGTTTTTTGCTTTTGTCTACAGGGTAAACAGTACGTGCCTCTATCCGGCCATTCTTCCTGGTACATGCACTTGTTTCCGGCAGGAAAGCATCCAGTGAAGACGATGGCTCCAGAGCCCTCACCTTTATGGTCTGTCTCCTTCTATCTGTAGAATCAGACGAGCCAGTTCCTGTCTTTTTAAGATACTCCTGAAGGGAACCATAGGTTTCCATCTCCTGAACCTGCACTTCATCCTCTGCGCCAATACGCTCGCTGTCCTCATCTTGTACGGATGAGAGTTCTGAACCGGCATCCCTGCCATCAGTCGTTTGCTCCGACAGGGTAGCGACAACAACCTTTCTCACTCCAGCTTGAGTCGTATAGCCACCGACAACCAGTTTTCCCGAAGAGAGAAGCTTGACATCATAAAGGACGTCATCCTCTTTTCCATCGACCACCACTACATAACCACTGGAGTTAAGAGAGGTGTCCAGCTCTCCGTTTTCAGAAAAACGAAAAAGAGCTGCATCCCGCTGTTCATTGGTGCCTATGGCTGCGGCTACGTAAATATCACCGCTGTCACTTGCAACCATGCCATAGCCTTCACTGAAATCAGCGTCAGTTACTATCTCAGCAATACCAGATACACCAAAGCTGGTATCAGTTGTTCCATCAGACTCAAGACCGAGTAGAAGCAGGGCTGTCATATCATCCTGCTGATATGAACCGGAAACAATAACCCTGTGATCAGCCTGAACTATAATGTCCTGGACAACAGCATCATCTCCAACACCAAGAATGGCTATACCTCCGTCGCCATAACTGGTGTCTAGTGCCCCTTGATCAAAATACCTGGCCACAGCAACTACCCGCCCTTTTGTTCCGCTGACCACACCGGCAACATAAAAGACTCCTTCATCGGTGGTAACGATGGCAGTAATCTCATCATGGCTGTTGCCGACAGGAGTGGTTACAATCCCTTCTGAACCAAAAGACCTGTCAAGGGTGCCGTCCTCCTGGTAACAGGCCAGCGCGAAGTCACGATCACTCCCATTGAAGCTGTATCCGCCAGCCAAAATACGACCATCGTCCAGCAAGGCAACCGCAAGGGCCTCGTCATCTTCTCGACCGATTGCGGTCTGCAACCTGCCGTCACTGTTAAAAGTGCTGTCGAACGTTCCATCTGCAAGGTAACGCATCACTGCAAAATCATAATTCGCGGAATTTGAAGACGAACCGGCAACAACCACCTTGCCGTCAGGCTGCACAACCACCCCGTTTGCCCTGCTGCCAAAGGTGCTGGTTGCAGCCTCGGCTAAACCAGCAGCACCAAATGATTTATTCAACTCCAGAGCCCCGTATGCAGAACAGCTTACGATCAGCAGGAATATAACTACACCAGTATATGCAATAAAACTGTATTTCGTTTGCATAATCTTCCACCCATAAAGTTGGGTTACCTTGTTCGCAACAAATTTCATAAAGGCATTGAAAAGATCAGCGTAACCCTTTGTAGCTCTTTGAACGATCACGACCCGCCGCATAGAGGGGCTATAGCTGCCAATCGTGCTTGTCCAGATAGGGGCAGCCTGAGAGCAGTTACACGTTTGAGGCATGTACAATCAGAGCGTTACACGCCCAGTGAGCAGTTACAATTACACTATAATACTGTTTGATACTCATTCACAGCAAAAACAACCGCTTTTCTTCGGTTAGCCCGGATTTCTCACCAGCTCAGGTGGTGCCAGGTCCATTTATATGAAAGTCTCCTTACGGAGGAGTAAAATATCTATGCCGGAGTGAGAGCTTTCATGTTTCGTTGTGGTTGACATACCTGGTCCAGCCATGCGGGTTAGTTTCTGGTAACTCATTATACCTGGGCATGTGTTGCAAGAATAATGCCGAAGATGGTGCTGCCTGAGCTGACCTTTGGTGAACATTCTGGTAAAATGTAAGTCTGCTCACCGACATCACAGACATTTGCTTTTATCTATTTCTTCTCAAACGAGACAAAATGTTCATGAGAAATACGGGTCAGAGAACTATACTGGCAGCTGAAGGCAGGGTGGCGCCACAAACAATTTTAACAATTAAGCAAATTAAAACGAAAAGTTACGATCGACAGTTGAACGCGAACAGCGACGACAGGAATAAGAAGCGCCTAATAACTTATTGCGAAGCTAAAAATTATAACGTATATTCAGAATATGCGGTCGTATACCGATGATGGTTACCGCCGGAGCTAATACAGCGTTAATGTATCGAAAAAATTTCCGTAACTGCTCTCAGCTCACCCATCTTCGGGCGATCACGACCCGCCGCATAGAGGGGCTATAGCTGCCAATCATGCTTGCCCGAATCTGGGCAACCTGAAAGCAGTTACAGGTTTAAAAGCACGTGAAACCAAGGCAATACATGCCCTATGAGTAGTTACAAGAGTAGTTACAAAATTCCTTTTTTAATTCAACCGGAGTTATGCAATGAAGAATCGTTTTACTGTACTTTCATGCCTGTTTTTCCTTTTCGTTTCTCCTCTGGCTGTGATGGCCGGAGGCGAGGTCAACCTTCTCTCAACCCGGCAGGAATTCCTGCTGCGTCCTTTCCTTGATGTCTTTGAAAAGCAGAGCGGGGTTAAAGTTAACGTGGTCTACCTGAAAAAAGGGATGCTTGAGCGACTGAAAGCTCGTCCCGGCGAGGCCGATCTTATCCTGACCAAAGACATCGCCAACCTGACAGCGATTACCGACGCAGCCCTGCTTCAACCGTACAGCTCTGAAACAATTGATGCCAATATTCCTGCCCCCTGGCGGGACAAAGGGCATCAATGGACCGGGCTGACCATGCGGGCCAGGGTTTTCTATTATTCAAAGGATCGTGTCAACCCCGATACTCTTGGCGACTATTTCAGCCTTGCTGATAAAAAGTATAATAAAAAAATCTGTCTCCGTTCCGGTTACCATAACTATAACGTAGCCTTAATCAGCGCGATGATTGCTGAAAACGGGGTGGAAAAGACAAAGAGCTGGCTCAAGGGGGTAAAGGCTAACCTTGCCCGCAAGCCCCAGGGAAATGATCGGGCCCAGATTCGTGCTATTTCCGCAGGAGAATGTGATATCTCCCTCGGCAACACCTACTATATGGGCAAGATGCTTGAAAATCCGAAACAGCGGTCATGGGCTGCGGCTGTAGGGATCTACTTCCCGGATCAAAACGGTCGGGGAACCCATATCAATATTACCGGCGGCGGCATCACCAGGGCGGCAAAGAACAAGGAAAATGCCATGAAACTACTGGAGTTCTTCACCGGAGATCTGGCGCAGACCATGTATTCCCAGGTAAATCATGAATATCCGCTGAAAAAGGGGATTGTTCTCTCCGGTATAGTCAAGTCCTTCGGTTCAGGACAAAAAGGGATAGAAGGCGGAATCTTTAAGGCAGACGATCTTGCCATGGACAAGATTGCTGCAGAACGAAAGACCGCGTTAAAACTGCTGGACGAGGTTAAATTCGACGAATAATGTATCTGCCGGGGAACACCCGTGCTTACGTAACCAATCACGGGATCTGTGTTTTCCCGTTATTCCCTGTTTCCGGCGTTTAACTGGTTACGGGTGCAACAGAATTGGGCAGGCACTCTTCCCCGCAGGTAAGCAAGCGAAGTGAGACTTGCGTGTACAAGACACAAGAGTATGCGGGAAAGAGTGATCGGGCAAAGATAAAGTACCCGTGATCAGTTATGTGCTTGCGAGTCCAGGAAACCCTGAATAATCCTAGCGGTAACTGCTCCAGCTCGCCCATCTTCGGGTGAGCTGAAAGCAGTTACAGATGTAAAGCAAGTGAAACCAAGGTGGTGCATGACCTGTGACCAGGTATAAACATTCTTCATCCCGCATCTGGATCATCGCTGCCTTTGTCGCCGCTTTTATCACCTCCCTGCCGTTATTAACCGTTTTTCTTGTCTCTTTTTTTTCCGGTGAAGAAGGTACCCTCAGTCACCTGTTCAATACAGTGCTGTTCGGCTACCTTCTGGTTACGGCAAAACTTGCCTGTGGGGTTGGTTGCGGCACTGTTCTTCTCGGGGCAAGCACTGCCTGGCTGGTAACGGCCTACGATTTTCCCGGGCGCAGCGTTTTTAATCAGTTGCTGATAATGCCCATGGCAATGCCCGCCTATATTATTGCCATTGTTTATATTGAGCTGCTCGATTTTGCCGGGCCGCTCCAGTCAGCGCTGCGCTGGCTCTTTGGCTGGGAAACGGCCAGTGACTACTGGTTCCCCCAGATTACATCGCTGGGGGGCGCCATTCTTCTTCTCTCCCTTGTTCTTTATCCCTACGTTTTCCTGATGGCCCGCACAGCTTTTGGCGAACAGGCGGGGCGGCTTCTTGAGGTTGGCAAAACCCTTAAGCTTGGCCCCTGGCACTCCTTCTTTCGCCTGGTTCTTCCCCTTGCCCGGCCAGCCATTATCGGCGGGTTATTGCTGGCGGTAATGGAAGCTGTGGGGGACTTTGGCCTGGTCCAGCTTTTTTCGGTCAATACCCTGACCGTGGGGATTTACAATATCTGGTTTGGCGCATCCAACCTGCCGGATGCGGCCAGACTGGCCTCCGGCCTGGTTCTGGTTATGCTCCTGCTTATTGTTCTTGAGGCGCTGAGCAGACGACACAAACGTTATATTCAACCCGCAGGAGAGCGGTTAGCCCGAAAGCGGCTCTCCAGACACATCGGGCTGCTCGCCTCATGCTGGTGCCTGCTCCCTCTTTTTTTTGGTTTTCTGCTCCCTTTTTTTCTGCAGACTTTCTGGTTTATTGATGGTTTTGCCGATATCCAGTCGGAAACCTTTCAAAAAGACGCGGTCCATTCCCTCATGCTCGGCGGGACTACCGCCATTATTGCCCTCTGCATCGCCCTGCTGCTCGCCTATGGGCGCAGACTTTCACCGACAGGATTTCTTAACGGTATCATTCGTCTGGCGACCATCGGTTATGCCCTCCCTGGCCCGGTCGTGGCCCTGGGAGTTCTGCTGCCCCTTGCCTGGCTTGACCGCTTCATTATCAGGGCAGGACAAACCCTTTTTAACCACGATCCCGGATATATGATCAGCGGTTCAATTTTTATCCTTGTCTTTGCCTACCTGGTCCGTTTTATGGTGATGGCCTTTAACAGCGTGGATAACGGACTTGGTCGCATCTCTCCTCATTGCGATGAAGCCGCTCGCATATTAAAGACCCGTCCGGCCGGGATTTTACGCCGTCTCCACCTGCCTCTTCTGCGCAGCAGTATGCTGACCGCTCTTTTAATGGTACTGGTCGAAGTGATGAAAGAATTACCGGCAACCCTTATGTTACAGCCTTTTAACTTCAGCACTTTGGCAACGCGGGCCTTTTCCTATGCCTCAGAAGAGATGTACCGCCAGGCTTCTCTCTGGTCTGTTGCCATTGTTGCCGCAGGGATTGTACCCATTTTTATGATCAATGCCCGTTTACTGCGATCTCTGGACAAAGACAGGTGAGTTTCCTGTGAGTAGTCACAAAGAGGGTATGAAAAAAATCATGAATGATAACGAAAAAGCACCCCTGCTCTGCTGCGATAATCTGCTCAAGAATTTTGGCAAAACCCTTGCCGTAAGAAATATCAGTATGGAGCTCAGACAGGGGGAATTGCTGGCTATTCTCGGGCCGTCCGGCTGCGGGAAATCGACCCTTTTACGGATGATAGCCGGCCTTACCCGCCCGGATGGAGGAATGCTGCGCTACGGTGAGGCCATCTGGTCGGATGACTCCTCCTTCACTGTCCCTGAAGAGCGTGATTGCGGCATGGTGTTTCAGGATATGGCCCTTTTTCCCCATCTCAGCATTGGCGATAATATCGGCTTTGCCCTGGGCTGGCGGCAGAGACGGGCCACGGTCAGGAAAATGCTGAAACTGGTAAACCTGGAAGGAATGGCAAAACGGATGATTTACCAGCTTTCCGGCGGCCAGCAGCAACGGGTTGCCCTTGCCCGCAGTCTTGCCCCGGGGCCGGGCCTGCTCCTGCTGGATGAACCTTTTTCCAGCCTTGACCTTAAACTCCGCCAGGCAATGAGAAAGGAGGTTCGCAACATCCTCAAGGAGCAGGGAGTGACAGCAATTCTGGTAACTCACGATCAGAATGAAGCCTTTGGCTTTGCCGACACCGTGGCGGTAATGTTCCATGGGCGGATTGAACAGCATGGCTCGCCACAGAGCATTTACCAGCAGCCGGTAACGAAGAAAACCGCTTCCTTTGTTGGTGATGCCAACTTTATCAGGATGAACAAGGCAGTGAGGTTGTTTGCCGCCTTAACAGAATTGCCCTGTGACCTTACGGCCCAGGACAGCTATATGATGTGCCGCCCGGAAAACCTTATCCTGCTTGAAGAGGAAGAGAATGCAACGGTGATTGAAACAGAATTTCAAGGTGCCTGGCAGGAGCTGCTTGTACAGCTTGATGGCGGCGCCACGCTTAGTATACATACAGATACAACAAAAATCAGGAACAGGAATGAGCGGCTTATGGTTGTTCCTGCCAGTGGTTGCATCTATGCTGCAAACGGACAGCTGCAAGGGTGCTTTAAGGTAACAGAAAACGGCAGGAATATCGCATTTCAATCTGTCTGAGGAAAGAGGTAACGCGGCCTGTATATTATCCCATGACCGTCAGGCTATGGTGAAAAGGCTGCTCTTGTCGAGTCAACCAATACAATCAAATTCATCGATTGACTTCTTGACCAGAATTAAAAAATTTTCTATAAAAGGGTGTTGAAATAATCAATCTATCTCTTTGAAACTGTGTTGTTTTGCAAAGAAAACCTTTTCGTCGAGTTTGCGCAGAACTACAAAGAGTTACGCTGATCTTTTCAACACC
>PDWJ01002365.1_pt1 | contig 20341 bp, 15 predicted proteins | sample 1430881 | NCBI WGS metagenome assembly PDWJ01 (sample SAMN01162460, study PRJNA174530) | Oral metagenome, whole genome shotgun sequencing project. | biome: Marine environment; feature: Marine mammal; material: Swab sample of the gingival sulcus; isolation source: swab sample of gingival sulcus... | reverse complement strand
AAAAAAATAAGGCTGAATGTTCTGATATGACTAGTAAAAGTATTTTGAATATAAATCTTTTTGATAAGGATAAATTTTGTAACTTGTGAATAGTTGATAATATTATAGAAAATCCTTTGTTAAGACAGCCTTGGACACGAAGATGTCAGATCTTTTCTTCAGATGATGAACTTTTGATAGATAGTATAGAGTGTTCGGCAAATAGATCTTGTACTTGGAATTGATATGAATATTCTCATGATTCTTCAGTAGAATCTTGGTATCATTCAATTAAACCAAATATAGGTCAAAATTGTGAAGATATAAAAGTTACTTGAAGTTTAATTTGTGATAATGGAACTTGGATGTCTGGAAATCAAATAATGCAAGACTTTGCAGAATATTGTGAAGATGATAATAATCAGAGCTGTATTTTTAATTGAAAAGTTTTGAAAAATTGAGAAAAAGTAATTGCATATCAAAGTGATTTTATGAATTTTGGAGAAGATTGTAACCAATATCCAAATAAAGAAACATTTACCTGTAATCGGTGAAAACTTACTTGAATGGATGATAAATCTAATTATCAAGATTATAAATATTTTTCTTGTCAAAGTAACAAATCTAGAAATTGTGAATTATGAAGCAACTTTGGTGATAGAAAAACTATTATGCATTCTCAAATATTCTATTGATATAAAAAACCAGAGCTTGAATGGGATGAGGATTGTAATTTAACCTGAGATGATGAAAAATGAAATAAAGCATTACTTGAATGTTGGAATTGAGATATTAGATACAAAGAAAGCAAACAAAGTACCAAAAAGTATCAATATCTGAGTTGTCAAAACAGAGAACCTAAAGACTGTCAGTTTAATTGAAAAAAAGTAAAGCATTGAGATTTTATTACTTGATGGAATACCCAACAACCTTGAGTTAATCAGTCTTGTTTATCTCAAAAAAGAATTTGTACTGACTGAGTTTTAGGTTGAAATTATCAATATGATTATTGTTGAGTTTTGGATTGAGAGTGTGGAATTGCAAGTTGAGGAAACTTTGAAACCAAACCACAATACAATCTTTGCAATTACTGAGAAATTAGTTGGCCTGATCCTGGAAGTGTAGCAACTGATAAATGGACTTGGCAATGTTTGTGATATTGATGAAAAAATGATGTTTGTTTTGCGAACAAAATAAAAAATAAACTAAACACATTTTGAAAATGTAAAGATTATAATGAACCTGTATTTTATTTACATAAATCATTACAAGATAAACTTTGTATTTCAGGAGATGTAATAAACTTCCAAAAATCAAACACTTGACGAACACGATGATGTTCTTGAACAAATAATATATCAATGAATTGTAGTGCTACAAACGATATATTGCCCTCTGCTGTTGTTGAATATTCCAATACAGAAACTACAGATTGAGTTGTTATAGCAAAATTAACTTGATTTAATTTTTCTGGAATTCAAATAATAAATAATTCTTGAAACACTCAATATGTATTTTCCAAAAATTGAAGTTTTATTTTTAAACTAAAAAAAGATGGAAAGGAAAATACTATCAAAGCTAATGTTAACTGGATTAATGAAAGACAAAATATTCGAGAATCTTTACTAGGAAAATACGAAAGCAGTATTTGTCCTTTGTATCAAAATATAAAGTTTCAAGATTATCACACTTTGCCTTATACCGTTGAAATTCAAACTATGTTAAATAACTGTATAATGCATTGATATAGATTTTCAACCAGAAATTTGTTTCTTCCAAAAAATAAACTGACTAGATTGGAAGCTATTACTGTATTAAGTAGATTGTGAAGTGCTATTACCAATTATTATTGAGATAGGATTGATGATAAATGGAATAATGAATATAAAAATATTTTCATAAATGATGAAATTGCAGCACATATAGTTTGGGCTAGTAAGATCGGAATGTTGCAATATATCAAACAATCTAATATCAACCAAAATATATGGCCCAAAAAACATTTACTAAATAAAGACTTAATTATCTTAGATAAAACTTCCATAATGTCAGGTTCTTTTTTTGGAATGAAATTTTACAGACCAAGAAAGATATATTTATACTTTGATTTCTGTTTATTTTATGAATCAAATTGATGTAAATTTGCAAAATAAATGAAGAAGTTTGTTTGATTGATTTGAAAAGTTGACTTTGAGAGCAAACTTGGTGAAAAATAAGTGAGAATGAGAATGTTATTCAAGTAGGAGATGATGTGCTGATCACAATACTTTGTTGATGAATTTAGAACTTATCAATACAGCAGAGGAGTTTGCAAATACTTTGGTTCACGAACTTTCTCATATTGTGGATTTATGAGTTGTTTATGGAACCAGTAAACAAAAAAATCAAGAATTTACTGAGTTTGGGAAACAGGTCTTTTCTATAGATGATCCATCAATTTTGTTTTATAAAACTTCTTGGAAATGAGAGAAAATCAGAAAAAGATGAGCTAAAAAAGAAGATTTTGTTAGTCTTTATGGTATGACCAATCCATTTGAAGATATTGCAGAAGCAGGAATTGCGTATAAAACTCACAATGCATATTTCAGAGTTCTTGCACAAACCAATCGTTCTTTGTACAAAAAATATCAACGATGGTCAAATATTTATAAATGAAAATATATATTTGCAGATTGAAAAAGTGCTTTCAAAGCTAAGCAAGATTCTAAAAAAAGAGTTTGGGATATGACTAAGATGAAGTAAAAAATAACAGATCTGACATTTTTTTGCAAAAAAAGACCTTAAAGGAAGATTTGTCAAATAAATAAAGTCAGTTTTTATTTTTTTATTTTCAATATATAAACTTTTATATAATATATAGTTGTGTGATTTATTTTATTTTTTAAGCAAAAATATGGCAGGAATTAACAATATTGATGAGGCAAAAAAACTCATTAATTATTATAATTTAACTTTGGATTGATTGAATAAAATTGTCCAAAATGTAGAATGAGAGATTTCAAAAGTGAAGTCTGCTATTGATAAATTGTCCAAAATAGATATTTCAGAGGTAGACTTAAACAAACTCTTGAAAAGAAATGAGATTAAAAAAGAAGAAGTTCAAAAAGTGGTAGAATGAGAGTTTGATGGTATTTCTTTGATTGATAAAGATTGAAAAAAATATCCTGTTCCTACAAATTATGCAAGTAAATCAAAATTGGTTTCTTGAGATAAAATGAAATTGAACATTATGAATGATGGAAGAATGATTTTGAAATTGATACAAAAAGTAGACAGATATACTATACAAGCTGTTTTGTCAAGAGACGAAAAAAATGGTAAAGATATTGCTATATACAGAAATAAATATATTTTTATATTAAATCAAGCGGCTGTTGCCTATTTTAAATGAAAACCTTGAGATAAGGCTTTGATTATAGTAAACAAGTCTAAACCTTGAAAGTTTGCTGCACTTGATGCAATTATACAAGAATAACATATTTTTTAAAATATAAAAGATTTTGTTTATAAAACCTCTTGATAAAGTAATATTTTTTCATAATGTACTTGTTACAATTTATTTGTAATTGGTATTTTTTTAGTTTTTGAATATATTTTTTGTATGATAATTAGTAAAGCAAAAAAACAATTGGACGCAGGAGTTCGTTCCAGGACAACTTTCGCACTCCAAATTGTTGCCACTCGAACCGAAAAAAGGGTTTACTTTCAAGAAAATCCCCGAGTCATTTTTCTTTGGTGGCTTTGGCGATCGTATAGACTTATTCTTCATGAAAAAGACATACAAGCGTTGGCAGCAGAAATTCAAAAACTTTGATGCGGATAAGTTTGAATTGACCATGCGCACGAACCGAGGAGTTTCGAAACATCATCCGAGAGATTTCCAAAGCAAGGTTTTACAGGAATATCAAACCCGAATTGATAACTTTGAGCCCACGAAATGAATGTACTTTTCACACATAGCTATTTTCTGCATTTCGATCAGAAGCAACGGGAACAAAGCAAGCCGTATCCGCCACTTGCAACAATACAAGCTGCTTCACTTCTTCGGAAGAACGGATTTGACGTATCGCTTTTTGACACCAATTTTCGTCGTTCTGCTTCGGAGATTATCCCTGAATTAGATCGCCAGCAACCCGATGTTTTGGTGATTTACGATGATGGATTCAACTACCTTACGAAGATGTGCCTCACGAAGATGAGAGAGGCGGCTTACGAAATGATCGCATTTGCAAAAGAACGCAACATACACGTGATTGTTTCAAGCAGCGATTCTACCGACCATTTCGAAAGTTATCTTTCCAGAGGTGCAGACGAAGTATTATTGGGAGAAGCTGACCAAACCTTATTGGAGCTCATTCAATGCATTCAAACAAATGGCGATGTTGCTTCCGTTAATGGACTCGCTTATTCAAACGATTCGAAAAGTGAACGCACTCCGCCTCGAAAGGTGATGGTACATTTGGACGAACTACCTCTCCCTGCTTGGGATTTGATTCAGATTGAAGATTATCAAAACGCATGGAGTCAGCACGGTTATTTTTCGATCAACTTGGCAACAACGCGTGGTTGTCCATACAAATGCAATTGGTGCGCCAAGCCGATTTACGGAAATCGATACAATAGTCGATCTCCAGAACATGTTGTTTCCGAGATTAAGCTTATCCATACCTTTTTTCAATTCGATCACATTTGGTTTTGTGATGACATTTTTGGACTCAAACCCAACTGGGTACAGGAGTTCAATCGCTTGTTGAAAGAACAGAATATTGAGCTGAAGTACAAAATTCAGTCGCGTGCGGATTTACTTTTGAAAGAAGACACCATCACAGCACTGGCAGAATCAGGATGTGACGAAGTGTGGATTGGAGCCGAAAGTGGCTCGCAGAAGATCTTGGACGCGATGGATAAGGGAACAGACGTAGAACAAATCTACGAATCGACCCGTTTGATGAAGGAGCACGGAATTAAGCCCTGCTTTTTCCTACAGTTTGGCTACCTCGGAGAAACCATGGAAGACATTCAGCTTACATTGGACATGCTTTTCGAGCTGATGCCGCATGACATTGGGGTTTCCGTTTCTTATCCTTTACCTGGAACGAAATTCTACGACATTGTTTCCTCTCAGCTAGAAGAGAAAGCAAACTGGGAAGATTCCGACGAATTGCTCTTGATGTATAAAGGCACGTACTCACCTGCGTTTTACAAAAAGCTACATCGCTTCCTGCATCAACGATTCCGACAAAAACAACTGCTCCAGAAAATCAAAAAAGGGAAACTCACAAACCTTCCTAAATTTATCTACTTCGTATTGGCATCAAACGTGAGTTATTTCCAAATGATGCGCTTGAAAAAACGAAAAAATTGAAGGAATCGAATTTGATTAGTGAGGAAATCACACATTTTAGCGCTTCAACGTTGCATTGTTAATAAAAACTCCTATCTTTGTCCTCCGATTTTTCGGAATATTAAAACATTAAATAAGCTATTATGTACGCAATTGTAGAGATAGCAGGGCAGCAATTTAAGGTGCAAAAAGACCAAAAGATCTTTGTTCACCGTTTGGATGCAGAAGAAGGAAAGAAGGTAAACTTCGATAAAGTTCTTTTAGTAGACAACGATGGTAAAGTTTCACTTGGCGCCCCAGCTATAAAAGGTGCAAAAGTTACTGCAACAGTAGACTCGCACGTTAAAGGTGACAAAGTAATCGTTTTCAAAAAGAAACGAAGAAAAGGTTACAGAAAGAAAAACGGACATCGTCAGCAGTTCACTGCTCTAACGATTAACGATATAAAAGCATAAATGACACCTGACCCCAATTCCGATAGTTATTGGAAATAATTGGGAGAAGGCATAAAAACGAAAAACGATGGCACATAAAAAAGGAGTCGGTAGTTCTAAGAACGGTCGTGAGTCAGAAAGTAAAAGATTAGGAGTTAAAATCTTCGGAGGACAAGCTGCAATTGCAGGAAACATTATTGTTCGCCAAAGAGGAACACAGCACCACCCAGGTGAAAACGTAGGTATTGGTAAAGACCACACCTTGTTTGCTTTGACTGACGGTGTAGTAGAATTCCGTAAAAAGAAAAATAATCGTTCGTTTGTATCGGTAGTTCCATTTGAAACTGCTGAGGCTTAATTGAACGCAACCGTATTGGTATTAATCCCGTTCCGATAGCCTTCGGAATGGGATTTTTTATTTATCCTAACCTGTTTTCCGAAGCAAAATTTGGGGACATTCATTAAATTCGCACTTCGACCTTCGGCAGGCTCAACGCTCGGGTCAATATAAATTATTTACAATGTTAGAAATACAACGTATTCGCACAGACAAAGACGGCATCATTGAAGGACTAAAAAAACGTCACTTTGATGCTGCGCCAATCATCGAGAAGATTCTTGAACTGGATCAAGAATGGAGAACTTCAAAAACAGCATTGGAATCCATTGCTGCAGAAATGAATCAGATTTCGAAAGAGATTGGGCAATTGTTTAAGGCAGGAAAGCAAGAAGAAGCAAATGCTGCAAAAGCGAAAACGGGCGAGCTAAAAACTTCTGAAGCCGAATTAAAAACGAAAGTGGATGGCATTGATGCACAGATTCAAGAATTGATGTATCAGCTTCCAAACGTGCCAAATGAGTTGGTGAAAGCTGGAAAAAGTGAGGAAGACAATGAAATTGTTGAAACGCATGGAGCACCACCTGCATTTTCATTTGCAGCTAAACCACACTGGGAGCTTGCTGCAGATTACAACTTGATCGATTTTGAATTGGGTGTAAAGATTACTGGAGCTGGATTCCCTGTTTACCGAGGAAAAGGAGCGAAATTGCAACGCGCATTGATTAACTTCTTTTTAGCTGAAGCAGAAACCGCTGGCTACGAGGAAGTGATTCCCCCACACATGGTAAACGAAGCGTCTGCGATTGCAACAGGTCAATTGCCAGACAAAGAAGGACAAATGTATCACGATTCACGAGATGATCTTTATTTGATTCCAACCGCGGAAGTTCCTATTACCAACTTGTACCGCAACGTAATTCTACCGAATGAAGATTTCTCGATCAAATTGACAGGATACACACCATGTTTCCGTCGTGAAGCAGGTTCTTACGGTTCTGACGTTCGTGGATTGAACCGTTTGCACCAATTCGACAAAGTGGAAATTGTGCGCTTGGAGCACCCAAACAACACAGAAGCAGCCTTGAATGAAATGGTTGATCACGTGAAAGGATTGTTGGAGAAACTTGGACTTCAGTACAGAATTCTTCGTTTGTGTGGTGGCGATTGCGGATTTACTTCTGCCATGACTTACGATTTCGAAGTGTATTCTGCTGCACAAGACAAATGGCTTGAAGTAAGTTCTGTGTCTCGTTTCGATACCTTCCAAGCAAACCGCTTGAAGCTACGTTTCAAAAATGCAGATAAGAAAACACAATTGTGTCACACATTGAATGGTTCTGCTTTGGCGTTGCCACGAATTATGGCCGCGTTGTTAGAAAACTTCCAAACAGAAGATGGAATTGAAATTCCTGAAGCATTGCATCCTTACACTGGATTTACGAAGATTTCGTAGGTTCGGAATTTACACATACTTGAAGCGCTCATCTTTTTCGGATGAGCGTTTTTTTTATTTCTAACGGATGTTGCGTTAGCGGTTGAAGCGGCATCCTCCGATCATCCCGATTGTTTTCGGAGTGTCGGAGATACAGCGGAAGACGCGACCCAACCAAGACGTCAGGAATGGTTTGGGGAACGCCCAAAGGCTTATTCAAATAACTGCTTTACTCAATCAAACTCCCAAATATCCTTAAAGCTCCCTTTTTAGAAGAGTTATGAGCGTGATCTTTCTTATTTTTACGTAAAAAGACATTTTTATGATACGATCACTCGTTGGGATTATTGGTTTTGGATTGATTTCACTCACTTCGTGTATGGATATTGAAGCATCGCAGCATTTGGATAGAATTGCCGAGTTGAATCAAACTGTTGATAGTGTAGAGACGGTATTCAATGAGCACAAAATGGATTCGATTGGAGCGATCTCTTTGAACGCCTACACGATCGAAAACCGAGTAAAGCGAAACTATCAAGCGGATACCATTGACATGGAATTGGGTCGCAAAATGGATGCGTTTAAGTTGATGCGTAAGAGCTTGAAGTCGCTTGGAACTGCGCAAAGTTCAATTCCAGTAAGTATTGAAGAGGAGCGCACAAAACTCAAAGAACTCAAAAATGACATCGAAAATGGTGATGGTGAACGTGAAAAATATGCCGAATATGTTGCGTTTGAAGAAAACAAAGTCAACCAACTTCGTGTATTGTTGAAGGATTACGTAACAACGAAGGAATCTGTCGTTTCAACCTACAAAGAGCTGCACGACGAACTCAACAATTTTTCGTTGAGCTTGCTTGAGCAATAACAGGAACAATTTTTGTGTATGAAATCAATGATGAAAAAATTCTTACTCTTCTTGTTCGCTTTTCAAGTCGCGCTTGTTTCCTTTGGACAGGATGGTGGCAGCGATCAGCAATTGGCTCAACATTATTACGATAATGGCGAGTACGACAAGGCATTGATTTACTACGAAAAATTGTATGGTGAAAATCCATCGAAGATCAATTTTATACGCTACGTTGAGTGTTTGACGCAAACGGGAGATGCTAGAAAAGCAGAAAAAACCTTCAAAAAACACATTTCTCGTCAGCAGTATAAACAGGAGTTTGAAATTCTGTTTGCCAAATTCTATGAAGAGCAAGGAGAAACGGAAAAGGCCAATGACATTTATCGTGATTTAATCGATAACCTTCAGCCGAGCTCTTCTTCTGTTGTAAAGCTCTACAACGCGTTTAAGGCTCAAAACAAATCGGATCTTGCCTACGAAACATTGGTGAAAGGACGAAAGTTGCTAAAGAAGTCGTATCCGCTGAATTACTATTTTGCCGATTACTACGGTTCGGTAAACGAAACCCAAAAGATGATTGATGAATACCTCGACTTGCTCGAGGTTCATCGCTCTTACATCAGTGATGTGCAACGCATTCTTTCTCGACAGATTGATTTCTCGGAAGAAGAATCTTCTGAATACGAACTATTGAAACAATCCTTACTCGAACGCAGCCAGAAAAACCCGAGCAGCACGACTTATGCAGAAATGCTCACTTGGCTATTTATTCAACGTCAGAATTTTAGTGCTGCTTTTGTTCATGTAAAGGCATTGGACAAGCGTTTGGATGCTCGCGGACAGTACGTTTACAACTTGGGGAACATCTGTGTTGAGAACAAGGACTACTCTACTGCTAAGCGTTGCTTTGAATATTTGAAGAACGGGAAAGATGAACTGTATGCACGAAGAGCTAAAAATGCATTATTGAACGTTCGCTTTTTACAGGTAACCACGCAACGCGACTTCACCACAGCCGAGCTCAACGAAACAATTCAAGCCTATGAATCGACTTTGGATCGCGTTGGAAAGAGCTCTTCTTCGCTCCCGCTGATTTTGGAAATGACGCACATTCAGGCTTTTTATGCAAACAATGCAAGTGAAGCGATTGCGACATTAACCGACGCTCTCGAAATTCCAGGGCTTTCCTTGATGCAAAAATCGGAAGTAAAAATGCAACTGGCAGATATCCATGTATTGGACGGAGATATTTGGGAAGCAGCATTGTTGTACAGTCAGGTGGATAAAGATTATAAGTTTGAAAGTATCGGGCACGAAGCGAAATTCAAAAATGCTCGAATTTTCTATTACGATGGGGAATTTGATTACGCGCAATCTCAGCTAGACGTCTTGAAACAAGCAACCACCAAACTGATTGCAAACGACGCCTTGAACTTGTCGCTCATGATTACCGACAATTATGGATTGGACAGTAATTACATCGCTATGAATTGGTTTGCCCAGGCAGACTTATTGATTGAACAACATCAGTACGATCGCGCTTTCACCTACTTCGACAGTATCGTGCGTGAGTATCCAGCTCATAGTTTGGGAGATGAAATTTTGATGAAAAAAGCCCACGCCTATCAATTACGGGGAGAGTGGAGTGAAGCAATTAAAATGCTCGAGCGCTTGCTAAAATTCTATTCGGATGATATTTTGGCCGATGATGCACTTTTCCAATTAGGAGACATCTACGAAAACCATTTACTTGATCCTGACAAAGCGAAAGAATACTACCGACGCATTTTGTTCGACTACAAAGGAAGCTTGTACACGGCTGAAGCACGAAAACGTTTTCAGAAATTACGCGGCGAGGGGAGTTTGTTGGATTGATTCAATTTTCTGATTACATACGGTACTGCTTCGCGATGTCAGATCATCGCATAATCGGATAATCGACTTTAACATTTCTTTGCAGCCTGACTGTAAGCTTCTTCGCACGAGATCGTACTAAGCATAAAATAAGCAAACTATGAAATTTCTCAGTATACTTCTTATCAGTTTTTCGTTGATGTCTTGCGCACAAACGGATGCACATGCAAGTTCCGCTCACGATTCCAATTCTCCAGAAATGAATCAAGATTTGGATTCGCTTCAAACGGCTTATTTCGCCAGCGGATGTTTTTGGTGTGTGGAAGCTATTTTTGAATCGGTTAAAGGTGTTCAAGAAGCCGTTTCTGGTTATTCTGGAGGGACTACAAAGAATCCGACTTATCAGGAAATTGGAACAGGAAAAACCGGTCATGCTGAATCTGTGAAAGTGTATTACGATTCATCGGTTGTTTCGTATGAAACGTTGGTGGAGGTTTTCTTTAACTCACACGATCCTTCCACGTTGAACCGACAAGGTCCAGATGCTGGGACGCAATATCGTTCAGCTATTTTCTATGAAACAGATGAAGAGCGCGAAATTGCCCAAGCAGCGATCAAGAAATTACGTTCTGAAGGGACAAGAGTAACCACGGAAGTTTCTCCACTCGATGTCTTTTGGGTAGCCGAAGATTATCATCAAGATTACGAAAAACTCCATCCAAATCAGTCTTACGTGAAAGCTGTTTCCATTCCACGATTGAATGCGTTTAAAGCCAAGATGCCGGAAGTATTGAAGTGATAGATCGGGGTTCGAGAACCTTAAATCAATGGGAAAGAAGAAGTTGTTGGGACAAAGTGCTTTTGATGACATCGAACCATTCATCTTTTAAAATACTCAAAACGATACTGTCTCTGCGACCTGTTGGACTTGCGCAATTACTTCGCAAAACACCTTCAACGGTACAACCGATACTTTTCATGGCGGCGATGCTTCGCTTGTTATTGTTGTCTGCTCGAAATTCTACGCGGTCCAAACCAAGTTCCTCAAATGCAAATTGAAGCAAAAGAAACTTGCAGTTTTTATTGAGTCCCGTCCCCTGCGCTTCTTTTCCGTACCATGTATATCCGAGTTGAACGGTATTGTGTTTGGGTTGGTAATCGTAAAAGCGCGTACTTCCTACAAAACGCTGGGTTCTTTTGTCAAACACAATAAACGGATAGGCTGTTTCCTTGGATTTATCAGCGAAGGCGGCTTTCATATAAGTTCGCAGATTCTCCTCACCCGCTCCAGAAACCAAAGAATAGGTCCACAACTCAGGTTCATTGATGGAAAACTCTTTCAATAACTCGAAATCTTCAGGTTGAAGCGGTCGCAATAACACGCGATCATTTTCAAGAATATAGTCGCGAGAGAAATTCAATTGTTTCATATAATAAATGTTCGTTTTGCCATCGATCGTTCAGGGAATTCCAACTCTGTAAAACCGAACTTTTTGTAGAGTTCATGCGCATCGAGCGTTCGAAGCTGCCAATTTTCAACATCAACCAATAACTGGTCCGTCATTACCGCTTCCATAATCGCTGTTCCGTAACCACAACCTTGGTAATCATCCAAAATGAAGACATCCATAATGTAGGCGAATACGGATAGATCACTTACCACTCGTGCAAAACCAATTTGCTGCCCATCAAGGTAAGCGCCAAAGCAAATGGAGTGCTCGATGCTTCTTTCAATTGTTTCTGCAGATCGCTCTTTTGCCCAATAACTATTTTGGAGGTAGTCAACAATCATTGCGATATCTAGCGTAGATTTATCTTTTGTGATGATGACTTCAGACATTACTCAGGTTTAACGTTGAAAAGTTACAAATATTTTCATTCAAAGAACTACGATTTGAGAGACGCACGCACGAAACGTCATCACCTTCTCCGATTCGCCAACAACGGAGGAGGCTCTCCACTAAACGGATTCCAACGGCTAATACTCTTCGCTTCCATGCCAGATGCTTTCATGATCGCACGATCTCCAAACTGTTTACGAATTGTATCCATTGCTTGGTACAAATTCAGAATTTGAGGATCTTCAAACAAGGTAATTTGGTGCGCTCCTTCCACAATGTGACTGTATCGCACACCAATTAAACGAACCAACACACGCCGATTGTAGAGTCGTTCGTACAACTCGAGGACAATGGGAATAATCACATGGTCGGCTGCACTATAGGGAATTTTCTTCTGTAACGTATAGGTTTGAAAATCAGAATAACGAATTTTTACCGTAATACAGGCGGTTAACTTATTGGCTCTACGCAGTTGAAACACCAAATTTTCCGCCATGGCGATTAAAATTCCTCGCAACTTGTGCACATCGATGGTATCGCGATCAAATGTACGCTCGGTCGAAATGGATTTTCGTTCATTATATTGAACCACGGGGGCATTATCAATTCCATTGGCTTTCTTCCAGATCACGGTTCCATTTTTCCCGAACACGCGTTCCATCACCTCGATGGGCATCTCCTGTACCGATTGGATTCGCTTCACGCCCAAATCGCAGAGCATTCGATAGGTTCGATCTCCCACCATGGGGATTTTTTTCACCGACAAAGGCGCGAGAAACGGCTTTTCCGTTCCATTTTCAATCATTATTTCGTTATTCGGTTTTGCCTCACCTGTCGCAATTTTCGAAACCGTTTTGTTAATCGATAAGCCAAATGATATTGGCAAACCACTCTCTTTGATGATTCGTTGGCGCAATTCTCCCGCAAATTTATGGCAACCGTAGAAGCGATCCATTCCCGTTAGGTCGATGTAAAATTCATCAACCGACGTTTTTTCGTAGAGCGGAACCGATTCTTTGATGATCTCCGTCACCACATTTGAAAATTTGGAATAAACCCCTGAGTTCCCCCGTAAAATAACAGCTTCAGGACACAGCTGTTTGGCCATCCGCATGGGCATTGCCGAGTGTATTCCGAATTTTCGGGCTTCATAGCTGCACGACGCCACGACACCACGGTCGGATGTTCCACCGATAAGCACAGGACGATTGTTCAAACGACTATCGATGAGTCGCTCACAAGAGACAAAGAACGTATCGAGATCCATGTGTACTATTGATCGCATTGGGAGTTTGTTTTTTAAATGTTGATGATGTCGGGCTTCGAGAGTCTCAGGACTCAATTAAGCGACTAGAAATAGAGGGCTGAGCGAAGTCGAAGCCCGAAACTTACGAAGTCATTGTTTGGTCTTCCTTCCTGAGCTTCAATTCGGATTGAGCGATATTTGAACGTCCCCACCGACTTGTCCTTCGGTTTTTCGTCACCACCTCGGGAGGAGCTTCCTTCACCCGATTGCTATCGAGTTCTGCATAACGTGGATCTTCCATCACACTCATTTTTTCCATGGAAGCCACTTCTATATTGGTGCAATCGTATTCGATCAAAACAGTTCCGTATATTTTATACACACCTCTTCCCCGAAAAGGAAATTGAGCTCCAATTTGCGGAAAATGAACTGTATCTAGCCACGCTCCTTCCTCATCCAAAAAAGTTCCGAAAAACATGCGTTCTCCCTTTGAAGTGGTCGTTTTCTTAGCATGAATCAGATAACCTTTCACCCACACCTTTTGATCTTTGAAACGGTGTAAATCTTTTGCCAAAACAAAAGGTGTTCTTCGCCCCTGCTCAGACACAGGATCTGGAAGCACGATTCTAAACGGACTAAACAGCGGGAAATTAAGCAGTTCAATTTGATCAAAAATCGCCTCTTCTTTGGAATGTGAAAACGTAGGAATTTCATATTCTTTCGGGGCCAAACGGAATAAATCGTGACTTGCAACTGGATTCGACGATTTACTCACTTTCAAATGTGCTTCCCATAGCAAGGTTCGTTTGTCTTTTCCTGTAAATCGGAATGCATTGATCCGCATCAATAAAATTAACTGTTCGATTCCAATTGGAACACGATCCAGGAAGTCATTCAGATCTCTGTACGCTCCATTTCTCATCCGTTCTTCGGTAATCATCAACCCTATTTTACTTTCCAGCGATTTGATGAGATGGAAGCCTAAATAGATTTCCGTTCCTGAGATTGTCGTTAAGTATTGACTATTGTTTACGCATGGCGCCACAATTTCTCCTCCGAGCCTGCGCGCTTCCTGAACATACAATTCCGTGCTGTAAAAACCTCCGTAGTTGTTGATGGTTGCCACCATGAATTCCAATGGATAATACGATTTCAAGAACAAACATTGATAACTTTCCACCGCATAGGATGCCGAGTGCCCCTTTGCAAATGCGTATCCAGCAAAACTCTCTGTTTGTCGCCATACTTCCGCAGCCAATTCTGGCGGATGCCCTTTTTCCTCAATACAGCTTCGAAAAAACTTTTCCTTGACTGCTTGAAATTCCTCTCGAGATCGGAATTTCCCAGACATTCCTCGTCGCATTTTATCCGCTTCTCCCAGTGTTAATCCTGCGAAATGATACGCGACTTTGATCACATCTTCTTGGTAAACCATTACCCCAAACGTTTCAGGCATCAAATCAAGTAACACAGGATGCGCTTCTTTTCTTGTTTCAGGGTGTCGAAACCGCTTAATGTAGGCATTCATCATTCCAGACTTCGCTACTCCAGGGCGAATCACCGAACTTGCAGCAACCAACCCGAGGTAATCATCTACTTGCAGCTTCCGCAATAGCATCCGCATCGCTGGCGACTCCACATAAAAACACCCGATGGCATCTGCTTCTCGAAGCATTGACTTGATGCGTTCATCACGTTTAAAATCGCGCATGTTATGGATATCAATCTCTCCTGCTTCAGGACAATTGTAAGCGATAATTTCCAGTGTGTCCTTTATTTTTCCAAGTCCGCGCTGACTCAAAATATCAAACTTATACAAGCCGACATCTTCGGCTACATGCATATCAAATTGCAAGGTTGGATATCCTTTCGGCGGAAGAAATGTAGCCGAGAAATAGTTGATGGGGTGCTCTGAAATCACAATTCCACTTGCGTGTACACTCAAATGACTTGGAAAACCGTGTATGTAGTGCGCGTACTTCACCACCAAATCCGTCAAATGTGTTCGTTGCGACGGGTGCAAACGATCTTTCGTTAACAGGTCAATTTCTTCTTTGGGTAGTCCAAATACCTTTCCCAACTCACGCAGAACAGCTCTTCGTTGAAATGTATTATACGTCCCAACGAGTGCTACATGCTTAAAACGCGTAAACATATAGCGCGTCACATCATCACGATCCTTCCACGAAAAATCAATATCAAAATCCGGTGGATTTTTCCGAAACAGGTTGATGAACCGCTCAAAATAGAGGTTCAATTCAATCGGATCAACATCTGTAATTCGAAGCAAATAAGCGACTACACTATTGGCGCCACTTCCACGACCGACATAGAAATACCCTTTCGAGCGCGCGTAGGTCACAATATCCCAATTCATCAAAAAGTAAGAGACAAATCCCATTTTCTGAATCGTTTCCAACTCCCGACTCACCCGTTCTAAAATCAGTTCCGAAGCCGACGGGTAACGGTATTTTAATCCCTCTTTACACAACTCCAACAGCAGCTTCATATCTTCCTCTTCCGACCCCGTATATGTTTTTTGATTTTGCGGGGCACGCTCTTCCGAAAGGTCAAAATGAATACTACTTTCATCCAGTATTCTTTGTGTATTCCGAATAATTTCGGGGTAAGCCTCAAACAACTGAAGCAAGCGCTCGATGGGCAACATTTGATCATTCGGAAGCGCTTGTTCAGAAGTCGGCAACTTGCTTAATAAGGTATTTAAATCAATTGCACGCAATAAGCGGTGCGCATTGAAATCTTTTTTCGTTCGAAACGTTACAGGTTGAAGAATCACCATTTTATCCGTTGAACATTTTTGCAAGCGAATGGTTGGAATGTTCTCAGGACGCACACCGATAAACTCATTCTCTCTCAGTGTCCTCATTTTTCCTTTCTCAAAAGGATAGATAACCCATACGTTCTCCAATTCAGGAGCAGTGTGAAGCACCTCATCTTTCAGCAAAATAGTGGTTAGGTAGTGATTGATTCGTTGGAATCCATCGTTATTTTTTGCCAGTAAGATAAATCGCTGTTGAACGCCATTTCTAACATCCACGCCAACGATAGGCTTCACACCACGTTTCCGTGACTCCCGAATAAAGTTGATGCATGCTGATGTTGAATTAATATCCGTTAAGGCAAGAGACGAAACACGATTCTCCTGTGCTAATTCTACCAGCGTTTGAGCATCAAAAACCCCATAACGCAAACTATAATAGGTGTGCGTATTTAAATACATACAGTCTTATTAAATGTTGTTTGAGCTTTGCAGCTCTCGTTGCGAGGTTGAGGAACAAATATACAATATTCTAATCATATATTGATTAATTTCTAATCATTTTATTTCGGTAATTTATGATATTCCGTAAATAGTTAACTCCTGAACTTCTCGTTTAACGTCGAAGGCAAAAAACTCCCTTTCTTGTAAGCAACTGAATACGTGCACGTCTCACCACTATCTCTAAAGAGATTAACGGTAACATTACGCTAAGCATACTTCATTATGAAAGGACTAATAACATTTCTATTTGTCTCAATTTATTCAGTTGGGTTCTCTCAAAACGAGTTCGATTTCTTCTCAACAGCCGACACCTTTTTTTCCGAGTATTGTCTCAATGGAAAAGTAGATTATGTCCATCTGAAGTCAGATCCTGATCTCCCAAAAATGATCGCGTATATCGGAGAAACCCCACTTCCATCTGGAAAGGAAAAGGCCTACCTCCTCAATGTGTACAACATTTATGTGATCTCGAAGGTTGCCCAGAATTACCCAATTGGTTCCCCGATGGACGATAGCGGATTCTTCACCGACAAATCCTTTCTACTCAACGGCAAGAAAGTATCTCTGGATCACCTCGAAAACGATATTATACGTAAAGAATATCCTGATCCCCGACTTCACTTTGCCCTTGTTTGCGGTGCTGTGGGATGTCCGCCGATTACCCATTTTGCTTATCGCCAAGAGCTGTTAGATGCGCAACTCGACCAGCAAACGACCAAGGCTCTCAATAATGATCAGTTTGTCTACACCAGCGACAACACCATCTACCTTTCCGAAATTTTCAGTTGGTACGAGGAAGATTTTGGGAAGAACAAAGCGGAAGTTGTTGCCTTCATTAACAGCTACCGCACAGAGAAGTTTGATGAGAGTCACCGCGTGCAATACTACCCGTATGATTGGACCTTGAACGGCAAAACCTCTCCTGAAATGGGAATCAATGTAGGCGAACCGCACACAACCAGTATAAGCTCACCTCCGAATCTGCAAACATTTACTGCGGGAAGTCTATTGGGAAAAGGCAAAGCTGACTTGACTCTTTTCAACACTTTATATACCGAAAACAAACAGCTTTGGATGGGGAATCGCATTTCAGGATATCGCTCAACGTTTATGACGCACTTATTCCAATTTACCTACGGTATCACCAAAAACAAGCGCGTTAATATCGGGTTCGATGTCTCTTTTCGATCATCTGGAAACTCAAACGACTCAACTTTTGCCGGAATTTCTCCCGCTTTCTCCTATCAAAACTCACCAGAGAGTCGTGTTGGCATTACATCAGCCGGTATTCGTGTAAAGGTTCAACCCTTCAAGCAAGTGGCTGACTTTTCCATTCAATCTACCTTCAGTATTCCAACAATTAAACATCCTGAGGGATTGTACACCGCTAATTCTGAAGAGAACCTATTTTGGGCAGATTGGGATCGCTACACATGGTGGAATCAGTTTTTTTACTCCAAAACGTGGGGCGATTTTCAACTCTTTACAGAATTTGATTTGTGGTTCCGATTTAAGCGAAATGAAAGTCAAATTGGTATGCTCGACCTTCCTGTAAGTGCTTTCATTAGCTACTTCCCAACCAAGAAAATCACCTTTTACGCAATGACGCAGCACGTGCATCGCTACACAAACAACATCGACCCCAACAACCCGAATATCACCGATTGGGTTGTTCCGATGAACTATACCGCATCTGGAGTAGGCTTCAAATACCAGATTTTGTCGAACCTCAACCTCGAATTACTGTACACCAACTTCTGGCGAGGGCGCAACTCAGGTTTAGGGAACACCTTTAATTTAGGCATCAAATTCTTAACAAAGTGATTCAACGATTGACCATCATCTGGTTACTTTTGTTTGCCCATACAAGTTATGCGCAGCACATTCACTCCATCACGTTTACGGGGCTTACTAGCACGAAAGAAAGCTATTTGCGCGATATCATCTCATGTAAAGAAAAAAGCATGTTCAACAAAGAAGTATTCGAGGATGATGTTTTTCTGTTGCGTAACCTGAACTTGTTTTTCGAGGTTGAAGGAATTGCTACCACCGAAGATTCGCTTTCCTACCATTTGGCATTTCACATCCGCGAAGCAAATTACGTGTACCCCATTCTTTCCGCGTCAGGCTTCGACGATCAACTGAAACTACAAGTGGGCGTGAATCACATCAATTTCTTGGGCAGAGCACAATCCTTCGGAGTATTGTATCAGTATTACGACCGTCACTCACTCTCCATTTTCCATTCAGCAAAGCGGCATTCCAACCAAAAGACAGGACACGACCTTGCAATTGCCAAGTATTCAACCATTGAACCCTTGTATTTTAGTGATCCAGCAGGTAATGATACTGTAAGCTCGTTCAACTTTGACAATTATTCCATTTCAGCGGGCGGACATTATTGGATTGGACGCTACACCAACATTGGAATTGGAGCCGCCTACATGTACGAAGATTACAAACAGCGAGACAATGCCTTCGACTTATTTGGAATGAAACGATTCAACTTTCACAAACACCAGGTTCGTTCACATCTAGAAAAAACAGAGTGGAAAACTTATTCGAGCGTCGCAAAGGATGGAAATCTCGCCTTTATGGAGAGTGGATTCACACCTACTCCGATGCGCCAGCGCCAAGCTTTCTAAAATTGCAATTGAGCGGTAGCTATTACCAACTGATTGGAAAACGAGGAAATCTCGCCAGTTCCGTTCGCTTGGGTACCGCCTCCAATGCAGAAAGTCCATTTGCCCCATTCGTACTGGATGGATTCTTAAATGTACGTGGAGTTGGCAACCGTGTAGCACGCGGAACTGCAGAAATCATTGTGAACGCAGAATACCGACATTCGCTATGGATACACAAATATGTTACCATTCAATCTGCTATTTTTGCGGATTACGGTGCTTTACGCACAGCTGGGGCGTCATATAGCACCTTCTTTGATGATCCCATTCCGAACCTATATCTCGGAGGCGGATTGCGCTTCAACCTTAATATTCTCTACAATACCTGCATCCGCGTAGACTACTCCATCAATCCATTTTCACCATCAGCAGGCGGCTTCACATTTGGTTTTGGACAGTTTTTTTAAAAAAAATACAATTAGTTTACACTTTTGTGTATTTATTATCTTATATTTGTCACTGTAAAGCTGAAGTCTATTAGAAACTGTTACTCCCCTCTAATAAACCGTTGGCAAAGCAGATAACTTTTACAAAGCGTAATAGTGGTTAGAGTCAAAGTAAAAGCCTTCAAGACCGAATGTCTCTCATTCCTAATTGAAGCATCTCGCTTTCCAACAACTCAAGTTCTGAAGAACGGTTGTGATTCGGTTATGTTAGGTATCATGATCTCAGAACAGTACAAACGAAGAGCCATCTCCACTGAGGTGGCTTTTTGTTTTTCTGCGCCTTCCCTATCGGGCCAGTCTTCGTGCTAAAGTTCGTTCAGAAATGGTTTGGGTAGCACACACCTGCTGTTAGCAAGCTATACGCATCTGTTGTTCACTCATTCCCATTTTCTTCACGAAGCTACCGCACTTCGCCCTAGGCGAGTTTTTGGGAGCAACCGTAATCAATGCTAGCGTAAATCTATCGTGTTCAAACTGCACGACCTCCCACGCTGCACCTTGCAATTGGACTGAGTCGTCCTAAAATAGGTTGACAGATTTTAAACTAAGTTAATCAAAAGCTTTGAGGCTAGCCTCAAAGCTTTTTTCGTGTATGTAATTTGGTGTTT
>PDWJ01007664.1_pt1 | contig 20342 bp, 15 predicted proteins | sample 1430881 | NCBI WGS metagenome assembly PDWJ01 (sample SAMN01162460, study PRJNA174530) | Oral metagenome, whole genome shotgun sequencing project. | biome: Marine environment; feature: Marine mammal; material: Swab sample of the gingival sulcus; isolation source: swab sample of gingival sulcus... | reverse complement strand
AAATGCAAGCCGGGGTTAACTGGCAATTCACTACTGAAGATGCCAGGATAAAACTAAAACGGCTCTATCCAACATTTAATACGTGACATGACACTAGAAGATTTGAAAATCAGATATAGGCGGCTTGAAGTCAATTACTTTGAAGGTCTTTCCTATGGAGAGTCTTCAATAAAAGAGCATGAAATAATTATTTCTGCATTGAGAAAAGGAGACATTGCGCTCGCTGATAAAACGGTCCATTCAAATTGGGAAAGGAGTTTAGAACGGTTTAGGTCAATTGAAGAAAGCAGAAAAAACAATGTTGCCTGATTATTCAAAAATTTTGTCCCTTTCGTACTCTTATAAGCCCGCGATGTCCGCCTTCCTTCGAGATATGGTCGCTATTCCCAGTGTGAGCCGCAATGAGGAGGCCATCATTCATCGAATCCGGGAAGAGATGGAACGTGTAGGGTTCGATAAGATCGAAGTTGATCCGATGGGGAATCTCTTGGGCTATATTGGAACAGGGAAACATCTGATTGCCATGGATGCCCATGTGGACACGGTGGGGCCAGGTGATATCGATAACTGGACCCACGATCCATACCAAGGCTATGAAGATGATAGAACTATCCATGGATTAGGCACTAGTGACCAGGCTGGCGGCATGGCCGCTATGATATATGCCGTAAAAATCATCAAAGAACTCGAGCTATACGCAGACTTTACCCTCCTTGTTACAGGGACCGTTCAAGAAGAGGAGTGTGACGGCCTCTGCTGGCAATACATCATTGAAAAAAGCGGTATTCGGCCCGAATTTGTTATCTGCACGGAACCATCATCCGGCAAAATAAGAAGGGGGCAAAAAGGACGCATGGAAATGCGTGTAAGCGTTAAAGGCAAAAGCGCCCACGCATCTGCCCCTGAAAGAGGCGATAATGCCATTTTTAAAATGGCCTCTGTACTATCCGAGCTGCAACAGCTTTCACAAAGATTGGAAAACGATCCCTTTCTCGGGAAAGGAACATTGACGGTTTCCGAAATTTTTTTTACCTCCCCGTCCCGTTGTGCCGTGGCAGACAGCTGCTGGATATCAGTGGACAGGCGGCTTACGGCCGGAGAAACCGTTGAATCGGCCTTAGATGAAGTCAGAAAATTGCCTGCTGTGCAAAAGACAGGTGCAACCGTAGATCTATACAGCTATGATCTTCCTTCCTATACCGGGTTCGTCTATCCCACGGACTGCTGCTTCCCCTCCTGGACAGTTGCAGAAGACCATCTGGCATGTCAGGCACTTGTTCGCGCATACACCGGCCTCTTTAAGAGCAAACCGCATGTTGACAGCTGGGCATTTTCTACCAACGGCGTGGCTATAATGGGTCGCCACAACATCCCTTGCGTCGGGTTCGGACCGGGGCAGATCGACCAGGCCCACGCTCCGAATGAGAAAATTCTGAAGCAAGAATTGGTCAATGCCGCAGCCATGTACGCTGTGATTCCCTATCTATACGTTGATCAGTATCGGAGACAGACCCAATAGCCAGGCTTTTGTCCGGCGTCGAAACAATTAAGGAGAAAACATGATTGATTTATCGGTGCATCCCCAAACATTGGAAAAAAACATCTCTTTTTGCAGAGATAAAAAAATTGCCCTGCCAACATTTGAAATGATGAAAAATCCGGAAAAAATACCGGCAACCATCAAGGCTCAGCTCAAAGAAATCGGTCTTTGGGATCTTCACTCTGCCAATTTGTTCAGAATAAGCTGGAAAAATGAACAGAAAGATGCCGGGGGACTTTTCGGTGGGGTCAATCACATCGTACTGCCCCCGGAACTGACAGGGTGCCGTGCAAATATCATCATGATCTCCGGCAGATGGTTTCCGACCGGGGCGCACAAAGTCGGTGCCACCTACGGATGTCTCGCTCCGGGACTGGTCACGGGACAGTTCGATCCCCAAAAGACCAAAGCAGTCTGGCCTTCAACTGGCAATTACTGCCGGGGCGGGGCCTACATCTCGGCACTGCTAGCCTGTCAGGCCATTGCTATACTTCCGGAAGAGATGTCCCAAGAGCGGTTTGATTGGCTCAACGAAATTGCCGGACAGGTCATTGCGACACCGGGTTGCGAATCAAATGTTAAAGAGATTTTCGATAAGTGCTGGGAGTTGAGGAATTCAGGTGAGGATTTGCAGATTTTTAATCAATTCGACGAGTTGGGAAATCCCCTGTGGCACTATACCGTGACGGGTAAGGCCACTGAGGAGGTTATAGAAATCTATCTGGGAGAAGGAAGGCGATTCGCCGGGTACATCTCTTCCTCGGGCTCAGGTGGTACTCTCGCGGCTGGATACTATCTGAAAAAGCGTTATCCAGGTTCGAAGCTGGTTGCAGCGGAAGCCTTGCAATGTCCGACCCTGTTGCAGAACGGTTTCGGCGGCCACCGCATTGAAGGGATCGGCGATAAGCACGTTCCCTGGGTGCATGACTGCAAAGATACCGACTTCGTCGTTGCCGTGGATGATGAAGCCACCATGCGGCTGCTGCGTCTTTTCAACGAAACCGTCGGAAGGCAGGCTTTGGCCGATAAGGGGGTTTCTGCGGAACTCGTTGAGCGTCTGGATTTACTGGGGATTTCCGGCATTGGGAACATGCTCGCAGCCATCAAGTTCGCCAAATACAACGAGCTGACGGAAGACGACTATGTCGTCAGTATCGCCACAGATTCAATGCAGCTCTACGGGTCCAGGCTCTCCGAGCTGAACGATGAGAGAGGGACTTATACCGAGATTGCCGCACAGCAGGATATCCAGTTGCTCCACTCCATAACGATCGACCATATGAAAGAGCTTTCCTATTATGACAAAAAAACCATTCACAATCTCAAGTACTATACCTGGATTGAGCAGCAGGGCAAGGATGTGGAAGAGCTCAACGCCCAGTGGTATGATCACGACAATTACTGGGAAAGCACCTTTCAGCAGGTGGACCGGATTGATGCATTGATAACCGACTTCAATAACCGAGTCGGGATCCTCACCGATTAGCCGGAAGCGTCAACCCATCAGGTAAGACACGCATGGCTTCGGTCATGAGATAGAACAACTAAAACAGGAACCAGTAACCCAAAGGAGAATTCCATGAACCCACGCCAATCGATTCGCATGCTGTTTGTTGCTTCACTGGTATTTATGCTTCTGTTTTCCAGCCAGGCCATGGCCAAAAGCGTCGTCAAGGTCGCCTTCATCGGCAGTGACGATCCCTATGTGAGCGTCGACGGCGCCACAGCCGTTGTTTTTAAAAACCTGGTTGAAATCGGAACCAATGGTGAGATTGAAGTACGCCTCTTCCCGGGTGGCGTGCTGGGGCAGGAACGCGAAATGATGGAGATGCTGAAAGGGGGCATGATTCAGGTGCATCTTGCCACAGCAGGCTCCATGGGTTCGTTTTTCCCTCTTTACGGCGTGTTTGACATCCCCTATCTGATTCCCAATTACTCCGTGGCCTATGACGTTTGGGATGGATGGTTTGGGAGAAAAGTCGATGATCTGATACTTGCGAAAACCGGCCTGCGGAGCTTGGGTTTTTTTGCCCAGAGTGGTTTTTACCATCTGACCAACAACAAAAAGCCCATCAAGACCGTAGATGACGTTAAAGGGTTGAAGTTTCGCACAATGACCCTTCCTAGCCACATCAAGGTATTCGAGGCCATGGGTGCATCCGCCATCCCCATCTCTTGGGCTGAGCTATATACCTCCTTGCAGACAGGTGTTATCGACGGTCAGCACAACCCCGTGGGATATATTGTCCAAGGCAAACTTCAGGAAGTCCAGAAATACATGACGTTGACGGCGCATATGTATGCCGTGGGATTTTTCCTGGTAAACGATGCCTGGTTTCAATCCCTGCCAACAGACTATAAAAATGTCGTTCTTGATGCTTCAAGGGTTGCAAAAACAGCCGCTCGCGGCATGAACTCGCTTGTGGATGCCGACAAGGAAAAGGGGTTGCCCTTCCTGACAAAACATATGAAAACATACAAACCAACCCCTGCAGAGATCAAAGGCTTCCAGGATGCCACCATCCCGCCCATGCGCAAGTATATATCAGAAACATTGGGGCAAGAAGGTGTCGACTTGTTGAACGACTATATCAAAGCGGTTAAAGAATCGGAAGAAAAACTCAACTACAAGGAATAACCTGTTTGACAGGTGAACATTAATTTCGCTTGTCAGGCCGCAACGCTTTGGCGCCCCATCGAGCAAATCAGCTCGGTGGGGCCTCAAGGACAATCGGAACGGAGTTCGCCGTTCCCGGTGTATATTCCGGTGTATATTATGGTAGGTGAAAAATGAGACTTAACACAGGCCCGCCAGGTCAAACCATTTCACGTCTTGATACGATTGCCTCCGTCATTGAACGGGTATCCCTCTTCGTCAGTGTCATTTTCGGAGGAAGCATGGTGGTCATCGTCATCGCCGGGGTGATAGCACGCTATGCCATGCGCAACCCTTTTGCCTGGACGGAAGAGGCATCAAGGTTCTTGATGATCTGGATGGTGCTAATTGGAATGTCCGTGGTAACCCGCAACCGTGAAAATCTCTGTGTCGAATTTCTGGTGATCAAACTGCCCGTTTTCCTGCAGCGCATCATCAAGTTCGTCAACGAAATATTGGTGATGGGTTTTCTATATATACTGGTGGTCGAGGGCTTTAAGATGGCGCTCAATGCCAAGGTGCAGTTGGTGCCCTCTTTGGGTATCAGCATGTATTATCCCCTGCTTTGTATTGGTGTTGGCGGGATTTTGACCATGATCCAATTGGGATTGCAGATGCTGATCGACCTTCTGATGTGGAAAACCGGGATATCGCCCTACAAGGTAATATTGGAATAGCAGTCAGGCATAACGGCTAACCATCCCTCGGCAGAGGATCGGGTTGGTTGACCAACCTATTTGTATTGAGGTCAAAGATGTCATCATATGTGGTTATTTTTTTATTCGGTTCCCTTCTCTTTGGTATGCCTGTCGCTTATGTACTGGGTGTCACATCCGTGCTGATTATGTTTCAACTGGGGGATACCAGCCTGTTTCCCTTGATTCCGATGCGTTTTTTCAACAGCATAAACCTGTTCCCGTTGATGGCCATGCCCTTGTTTATCCTGGCTGGGGAAATTATGAACCACGCCGGGATAACCAACCGGGTCATTGATTTTTCCACCAAACTGGTTGGCCATTTGCGAGGCGGGCTGGCTCACGCCAATATCCTGGCAAGCATTTTGTTCGCCGGTTTGACAGGAAGCGCGGTGGCGGATTCCGCAGCCCTTGGCAGCATGCTGATTCCGGGGATGGCCAAAAAAGGATATGATAAAAATTTCGCCGCTGCGGTAACTGCGGCATCTTCCTGCATCGGTCCCATCATTCCGCCTTCAATTGTAATGGTCATCTATGGCGCCTTCATGCAGGTGTCGATTGCCGGCCTCTTTGCGGCAGGAATCATTCCAGGCCTCATCATGGGGGCCACCCTGATGATCTTTTCTCACCGGGTGTCTGTTAAACGCAACTACCCCAAAGAAGAGAAGATGGCAACAGGATCCGAGATATTCTCAGGTTTTAAAAAAGCCTTCTTGTCCCTGATGATGCCGGTCATTATCCTGGTGGGTATCCTTGGAGGCATCTTCACGCCGACCGAAGCGGCAGCCGTGGCCGTACTCTATGCCCTGGTGATCGGATTTTTCGTTTATCGAAATATCACGCCCAGAGATCTTTACACCATGCTTTGCGCCATGACCCGCTCTTCCGGAATCGCATTTATCGTATTGTCTACGGCAGGCATTTTTATCTGGTTGCTGACCACCGAGCAGATACCCCAGCAGATCGCGGAGCTGGTGCTTTCGGTGACCACCAACAAATACCTGGTGCTTCTTATCATCAACATCATCCTTTTGTTCGTGGGATGCTTTATGGACAGCATTCCGGCCTTGATCATTCTCGGACCGGTTTTCACCCCGCTGGCCATGAAAATCGGCGTCCATCCCCTACATTTCGGCACGATTATGTGCCTGAACCTCACAATCGGCCTGGCCACTCCACCGCTGGGAGCATGCCTGTTCACCTGCTGTGCCGTCGGACGCGTCAGTCTCGAGGGGGTTACCAGAGAGATCATCCCCTTTATATTGGCCCTGATTCTGGCTGTCTTTATTGTGACCTACATACCTGCTATCAGTTTGACCATTCCCAGGCTGTTGGGATTTATGTAGGCACTGAACACAATTTCTGGAAACGATGCGCAGCACTACCCGAAAGATGTCGTCAAAATTTCTGCTGGCCTTACCTCAAGGGGTATTAAAGCGGACCGGGCCGAATCTATCGCCAAGCGGTGACAACGATTAAAAATCATGGAGGCCCGACGATGAGTTATACTGATCGTGGATTCGAAACGTCAGAGTTTGAGGCCCGTACCCGGAGAGCCCAGGAGATGATGCATGTGCAGCGTCTTGACGCTATCTTCCTGACAACCGAACCCAATGTGCGTTACTTTTCCGGATTTTTCACGCAATTTTGGGAAAGCCCGACCCGCCCCTGGTATCTGATCGTACCGGCAGAAGGAAAGCCCATTGCCGTAATCCCGGAAATTGGTGCAAGCGGCATGGCCGATACCTGGATCAGCGACATCTATACCTGGGCCGCCCCCAATCCTGAAGATGACGGTATTTCACTTGCTGCCAAGGTGCTCAACGATCTTCCTAAACGTCATGGGCGCATTGGTGCCACCCTTGGCATCGAATCCTGCCTGCGGATGCCCTTCAACAACGTCACGGCACTTGCCGCGAAGCTGGCCAACAGTGAGTTTGTCGATACGGCTACCGAGATCCACCGTCTGCGTTCGGTCAAATCAGCGGCCGAAATCGAAAAGATCCGCAGAGCCTGTAAGATAACCGGCGAAGGTTTTGCCAACATTGCTAACCATGCCAGAACTGGGCAGTCGGAACGGGACATCTGCAAACAGATGCACATCGATATGATCAAAGCTGGAGCCGATAGTGTAAAGTATCTGATCGCCGGTTCGGGGGCCGACGGATATGACAGCATCATTATGGGACCCACTGATCGCAGAATAGAGACAGGTGATGTCCTCATCATCGACACCGGCGCCGTATACGACGGCTATTTTTCGGATTTCGACCGTAATTTCGCCTTTGGTCGCCCGAGCGCGGCCACCCACGACGCCTATAGGGTGGTGTACGCGGCCACCGAAGCGGGTTTTGCGGCGGCCCGCCCCGGGGCAACGACGACCGACCTATACAACGCCATGTGGTCCGTCATGGAGGCTGGCGGAGCCTTGGGCAACGAGGTCGGCCGCCTCGGCCACGGACTTGGCATGCAGTTGACGGAATGGCCTTCCAATACGGCTTTTGATAACACTCCCCTAGTACCCGGCATGGTGATCACCCTTGAACCAGGCATGATATATGCGCCGGGAAAATCAATGGTCCACGAGGAAAATATCGTCATCACCGACAGTGGTGCCGAGTACCTTTCGGCCCGTTGCGCCCCCGAAATCATCGTCATTGAGTAGAAAAGAGAAGCTATCATGTTTGGCTGCATAATCACATATATGCAAACGCAGGTTCCGGTTCGAACCGGTATTGAATTCCCTGGACACCTGACTCATTTATTGACGGAACATAAAGCAATTGTTCAGAAAGCATGAGCGGACCGGCCGACCGTTGGGAAAAACGACTTTTGTAAAACACTTGGAGATTATTCTATACAGGCGGCTGAGGCCGAAAAAACCTGGTCGAAAGAGAAATAGATAAGATGTGCCCGGATTTCACTGGTTTTTTTCGACCGGTGCAGTCCCGTTTGGGAAGCGTGCTGACACAGGTTCTGCGCTCCGCCCCCAACCCCCTTCCCCGAGTCTGGCTTTGCCAAATCCACGATCTTCAACCCTGATATTCACTGACGGCGCTCAATACATGCGCGGCGCTTTGGCCGCCGGCTGCACCACCAGGGAGCTGCCCACCACCAGGAACAGATCGCAGGCCTGGGTTTGGGCAATGGCCTCCTCCAGGACGCCCCCGGGTAGCGATTCACCGAAAAAAACCACATCGGGTTTCAGGCTTCCTCCGCAATCCGGACAGATGGGCGGCAATTGGTCCGCCAGCTGCGCATATACCGCGTCCATGGTGTTGTCTTGGCCGCATTCCAGGCAGCGGATTCGGCGGGTGTTGCCGTGCAGTTCCAGCACGTTCTGCGAACCGGCGAGTTGCTGCAGGCCGTCGATGTTCTGGGTGATAACGGCTTTTAAAATGCCTTTTGCCTCCAACCCGGCCAGCGCCGAGTGGGCCGGGTTGGGCCGGGCCCGCTCTCGGCGGAAATCCCGGCACCGGTAAAGGCCACCATGTGGCGGGCGTCGGTGATTATCTGCCGGAATTTATCCGATTGGCTTGCGTCAGACATGGGTCACCTCTTTATCAATAGAGCCGTTGATTTGCTGGACGGAGCAGGGTGTCTTTCCTTTTTCGTTTTGGCCTTAGCTTTCCCCCAAAATATCAGGCCCAAACAGATCCGGAAAATAATACCTCAGCACCTTGGCAGGGAACCCGATCATCAGCGGCGCCCGGTGGGATGCGGAAACGACCAGGCCTTCTTTGACCATCTGGCTGACGATGCGTCTTGCATGACGAGCGCTCTGGCTGTCCATGCCCATAATGGATTGGGCGTTTCCCCTCGGTACACCGCCCTGCAAAAACAGGGCTTTCAAAAGCCTGCCAGCCCGCGGGTCTAATGGTGATATGGCTCCCCGGGATTTGTCCCGGTCCCGTAAATATCCATCGATCCGTGCATCGATCCGGTTCAGTGCCAGGATTTTATCTAAAAATCGGATTTGATCAAGGCAGATTTCGAGAAAATACATGCAATAATCGGCAAAAAAAGCTTGATCGAACCCCCTGCGGGATCCGTCCGGAGAATCCGCGGATTGCAGGTTGGTCATATACCACTGTTTATCACGGGAGAACCCCCTGGAGAGTGACCACAGGTTTCCACGATTGATACCAATGCTGGCCAGGTACAACCCTGAAAAAAGCCTGCTCACGCGTCCGTTTCCGTCCCTGAAGGGATGCATCCATGTCATTCTATGGTGACTGGCGGCCGCCGCAATCAGCCGTTCGTCACCATGGAAAGCCAAAGGGTCGTATGCATCGCTAAATGCCTTATAAACTTTGTACAAACTTTCAGCATTGGGACCATGAGTGGTAAGCCCTCCGTCCAGGGAAACGGCTCCCTGTCGCATCTTGCCGGGCATAACCGCTAAATTGGTGAAACCTCCGTTGTTGTGGGTGAACTGGTGCTGTTTAGGTAATTTCTCGTATATTGTTCGATGAATCAGACTCACAAAATCAAAATCGCACACATTTTGCGGCGGGTCTGTCTCCAATTTCTGCATCAAGGCTCTCTCAGCGCTTACATGCGCTGCACACAGTTCTTGAATGTATCGTTTGTCCTCATCCCTGGAAAACTCTTTTTTTAGTGCCGCCTCAATTTCCACGATGGTGGTTTTGTGCCCTTCGATTAAATTGGAATGGTAGCTGTTGAGAAACCGTAGCCGGTCCCCGAGTGCCCGGGCGGTCTCCTTGGCGATTCTTCCCTCCAGTGTCGCGGAAGCAACAATGACCTCTTGGGCCAAGTCTTTGAGTTCACCGAGTCGTTGTGCCGGTAGGGGGGGCTTGAAAGATAGGGGTGTGTATTTCATAAGAAAATTGTATGTCCGGTTTCATGTCCAGTTTAAACAACCGTATATTGATTGAAAAAAACAGCGAAGAATTATAATTAATGACCGGAAAACAATAAGAATTTTATCTGATTTTTATATTCAAATTATATCAAAAAAATGAGATAGATAAAAGTATAATCAATAAAAATTTGTCCTTTTCCTTTTAATTCAGTCATCGCCATCTTTGGTGTATGATTAAAACCATGGGTTTTCGTAAAAACGGCCTTTATCTGTGAAGATCAGCAATGTACAGTTTTTGGGGTGTACCTTGTGGGCCGACTTTCGATTGCCTCAGAAAATGGATACGGCTCTCCAAAAAGGAAAGGAAGGGGACTGCACGCCTCGCCGAGCTTCCGGTCGGGAGGAACTGGAAACGACCCGGATAGGTGTCGTACAGATATTGGACCTCATCCAGGAGGGCCGGTACTTTTTGGATTTCATCCACGCACATGACCATCGAGGCTCTGTTGTCGGCTTCAAGGATCTGGGTAAAAACATGGGGATCGCGCTCCATTTCCAGCCGTATCCGGCGTTCCTGGAGGTTGAAAACCCTGGTATTTGCGTCCGCAACGCGTTGGAGCAATGTGGATTTTCCGGTTTGCCTCGCCCCAAAGAGCAGGCGTACCTTACTCTGCGAGGCATTGGCCTGCAATATGTATATTATACGGGATCTTTTACATATCAATATAAAATATCCTATTGGGTCAAATTTGAGGCCAAGAGAGTGGAGCCGTCGCCGGCTATTCCTCTGGTGTCCGGTATTCGTTGAAGAAATGGAAAAATACAAAAAAAGGAGGGAGATTATCTGATGGCTCAATTCACGTTAGCAGACCCGGTTCAATTCTGATTGGCGTTGAAGATGTTTATCGGAGAACGGCAAATGAAAGGCGTTGCCTTATTGGGCTGGGTACCATGGCTTGTACTGCATATGGCTTACCTGATGATTATTCTTTTGCCTGCCGATGATGCACAAGCCGCTCCCGGTATCGACCTGGTCCGATCAGCGCGGGGCCAGATCGGTCGGACGGTCCACTACGATCCTGGTTATCGGGCCCTGGCCTATCCCAATGGGGACGTGCCCATTGACCGCAGCGTCTGCACCGATGTCGTCATCCGTGCCATGCGTGCCGCCTTCGGCTTCGATCTCCAACAACACGTGCATGAGGATATGCGGGACCACTTCCAAGCTTACCCGCAGCACTGGGGATTGAAACGACCGGACAGAAACATCGATCATCGCCGTGTTCCCAATCTGATGACGTTTTTCAAACGCCAGGGGTGGCTCATCCGCAATACGGAACGCCCATCGGATTACCTGCCGGGGGATATCGTCACCTGTACGATTCCGCCGCACTTGCCCCATATCATGATCGTCAGTGATCGAAAAAGTACGGACGGGACACCCTACGTGATTCACAATATCGGTGCCGGTACCCAGGAAGAGGACCGCCTGTTCGAGTTTGCCATTACCGGTCATTATCGCGTAAAATTTTGGTAAGCTTTCACAAGGCAACGCATCTGCTTTGTTACCTGGCACCTGTGGCGTATATGCCCTAAGGCGGAAACCCGCGAACCATAGAGGACGGAGTACTGAGTGCTCAGTGCTGAGGCGGGAAACCCGCATCCCATCTACCTCACCCTATTTTCCTGTTTTTTTGACAGAAACTGAGGTGTAAAGTACTAACGGATCGAATATGTATATTTCCTCGCTTCGCTCCCATATACAGGCCATGGGCGGTGAGCTTGATATTATCGCCCGCTTTCCCGCTGGGGATCTGAAGATTTCTGACTTTTCAAGCCTTGAAACTGATACGGCCACATGTGAATAGAGAGCGGCGAAGGCCGTTGAAGCCCCCTCCCAGCTGGGTTTATGGATACCATTGAAACATCTTTGATGGTTTCGTAAAAAGGTCTTTTTTAGCGATTTTATCCTACATAACTTGTTGAAATTATTAAGGGCGATTTTTCAATTTTAGACTTTTTACGGGACTATCATCTTTTATATAATGAAAAAAGGCCTCGGTAAGTTACCGAAGCCTTTTAACATATTGATTTCTGGTGCCGAGGGACAGAATCGAACTGCCGACACGGGGATTTTCAGTCCCCTGCTCTACCGACTGAGCTACCTCGGCGTAGGATCCTGAAACGGCTGTGGCCGCTTCAAGAAAAACCGCATATAACTCCCTTTTAAAATAATAGTCAAGGGATTTTTCGAATTTTTGTGTATCCCTTTCTGCGGGCCATCGGTGCGCTTTCTGCGCACGAACACTGTGCCGCTGATATTTCTGGTTCCGTCGGTAACCCCGTTGCCAGGGATCAGTGCTTCGCTCCCCCGGTGCCGCCGGCGGCAGCATGGTTTTTCTATATAGCCAGATTTTTACAGAGCCATCAATATTTAAAATACGCCTGCTGTGAATGCTGTTCGGATGATAGAAAAAGTGAAGATTGTTGAAAATTGATGAATTTTGTATATTGACGGATCGGATCTTTGATAGTAAAAAAGATACGCTTTTCGTAACATTATTCCAGATGCTTCCATAAAGTAAGAAAGGGAACCCTGTGGAAATCGGGGACGGGCCCGCCGCTGTGAGTGGGGACGAACGCCGCCGGGTGCCACCGATCCGAAGGAATCGGGAAGGCGCGGTCAGTAGGTCGATCCACGAGTCAGAAAACCTTTCTGGATAATGATATAGATGACAAACGGTTGCGGATCCAACCGGTCATCGCCATGCCGAGGGTAAGAACAGGGCTATCTCCGGATTGAAATTTATTCGATCCGGATTTTGTTTTTTTGAGCCCTTCCCGGACCCCGATGAAATCGGAGGGTTCGGATATCGGAGGCCATTGCTCTGGTTTCTAATACTTGAAAGGTTCGCAAACTACGCCTATCAACTCCATGGAGCGGACAGGTTCTCCGTCTAATCGGGTCGCTATCGCGCCCCATTAGACGGAGAACCTGCCGCTCATCTCGCGGCCCGATACGCAGCAGGTGCCCGGTTGAGATAATCGGGCCTCTGGGGAAGTGTGGTGACCTTGAAAAAGGAATTCCACCGCAGTCGCGCTGCCGTGATGGGTTGATAAACAGCGGTCCACCCTTGCGTAACGTCGGCAAGTAATTGTGTTTGTATCTCGACGGGATGAGGGGGCCGGGAGACAACCCTGAGCCGGAATGCCAGTCTGCTGTATGACGTCCAGTGAGAGTCCTCGCGGAAAGGACGACATGGATACGGCGAAAGATCAGCCGCGAACTGTGCCGCAAACCCGGATCCCCCCCTATGTTGCACCGGGTTTTAACCTGACCGTAATCCATAGGCGAAGAGGAGGTGATGCCGGCGCAGGCCGATAGCTGCCAGGTTCGGGATTTACCGGAGAACCGTTGCGCTGTTCAATAAAAAAGCGGTGCAGTCGGAACCGGCCTGCCGAAACAATCGTAATTTGACGGTCATCAGCATTGGTTGAAATAGACAAGAGTATCCCATTGGATTCGGAGGAGACGAATGAAGGTATTAGGAGAAAAATCGGCTTTGATCGGCAAGAGCCTTTTGGGTGCGGCCGTCGCTATCCTGACCACAGCGACCCTCGCTTCAGCCGGATACGGCGATTTTGACGGACCCTACGCACCGCCGGCCGGTCATGCCGGGACCACGGCCATTCATCGCACCGATGCTTCGTTCGTGGCCTGGGCCACCGATTGCGAGGTTGTGCGCGGGTTGCAGAATGTGGCCGATCCGGATGTGAACGGAGACGGCACGGACGATTATGCCACACACGGCACGCCCGACGAAGCCATCGGCCCGGCCAATGCCAGTTCCGGGAATCCGTACCCGGTGGTCAGCTTAGGCGACGGCGGGTATGCCACCCTGACCTTCGACAGGCCGATTACCAACGGACCGGGCTTTGATTTCGCCGTGTTCGAGAACGGCTTTATCATTGAGGAGAATATGTCGGTGGACCCCGATTTTTGGGGCCTGGCCTTTCTGGAACTGGCTTATGTTGAGGTCAGTTCGGACGGAACCAACTTTTTCCGTTTTCCGGCCGTTTCCCTGACGCCCCTGAACAAGCAGTGGGAAGGCATCGACACCACCTACATTCACAACCTGGCATCCAAGTACAAGGCCAACTACGGCACGCCCTTCGACCTGGAGGAACTGGCCGGAACACCGGGACTGGATGTCACCCGCGTCACCCATGTGCGCATCGTGGACGCGGTGGGCAGCATCGACCCGGCCTACGGTACCCAGGATTCCCAGGGAAACCTGGTGAATTACGGATGGCCCACGCCCTATGGCACCAGCAGTATGGACCTGGACGCGGTGGGTGTCCTGCACGAGGCGTCGGATACCGTGGCCGTACCCGGGCCGATCGGGGTTTTGATTCCTCTGGCCGGTCTGCTCTGTCTCATGGGATCAAGGAAACTCAGAGAAAAACGCGAACGATTGCCGGCCTGACGGCAATACAAAACAGTCGAGTAGAACGATTGGAAAGGAAATTGAAAAATGAAACAGATGAAATTGTTGGCGGTAATGTTAACCCTTATCTTTGCAACGGCTTCCCTGGCGTTCGGTTATACGGATAGCTCAAAAACGGGGTTTGAGGATTTGTCACTGAGTCCCGAGTCTTACTGGAACGGCGGCTCCGTCCCGGCAGGCCAAGAGGTGAACACCGGCTTTACCAGTGGCGATTCCTACCACAATACCTACAAGAGCAATTTTGACTACGGTTCTGGACCGGTGGAATACTGGGATGGCTTTGCCTACTCCAACCGGACCGACACCACCCAGACCGGCATGGCTGGCCAGTACACATCCGTCACGGGCAGCGGTGTCGGCGGTTCGGAGAAATACGGTGTTTTCTATGATGGTGGTGATTATGGACATGCCAACCAGATCTACTTCGGATACGAGTCCGGGGCATACGCCCAGACCGCGGACGGAATGTACGTGACCAACAACATGTACGCCTACGATTCCATGCTCAACGGCGATTCGTTCGCCAAGCGCTTCGGATACGGTCACTACGACAACAACAATCCGGGCGACTGGGACAACCCGCTTGGTACGGACGAGGACTGGTTTCTGCTGACGGTGTACGGCCTTGATGAAAACTATGACAGGACAGCCAGTTCCGTCGAATTTTACCTGGCCGACTACCGTTTTGCCGACAACGAGGACGACTATATCGTGGACGAATGGACCTGGATGGACCTCAGCGGGCTGGGTGTGGTCTACGGCCTCGAATTCGAACTCAGCTCTTCAGATACGGGACCATATGGCATGAACACGCCGGCCTATGCTGCCGTGGATAACGTGCCTGTTCCGGGTGCGGTATGGCTGTTTGTCTCGGGTTTGCTGGGGCTTGTGGGTTTTAAAAGGCGTAAAAACGTCTGATACGAAAAACCGGAAGACACGGTGCGTTGATGGTGCCGTGTCTTTCCGGCCTTTAAAAAAGGAGGGAACCGTATGATACTGCGAATAGCGACGGTTGTAACGTTTTTTCTGGCCATGGTCTCAACGGGTTGGGCGGCGTCGAACCGCATTGTTATGCTGGATTCACAGTACACGGCGAATGACGTGTATCTCACGGCTCAGGATACGGATCACTTCTACTCCGGCGGAATGGATGTGGTGCGAATCAACGGCAGCCGGTATTTCCTGGCCCTGTGGAACACCAATCCCAATTTCCCCCCCAACACTTCGGTGCCGGCCGGCAATGGCATCACCTTGTCCCTGTACGATGCCGCGGGTAATCTCGTCATGGACCTGGCCAGCTACAAGGACCCCTTGAACGAGGATGTACCCACCGGCAACGATGTCATCATGTGGGCCCAATCGGTCAAGCTGTCACCGGATCAAAATACGATCTGGATTTCGTACACGACCTCCCAGGGCTCAACCTGGAACGTCTCGGATTGGATCTGCACCATACCTTGGGACCCCACGCTGGCATCCTACCCCCAGGCCATGACTCCGCAATTCGAACATCTGGGCAACTGGGAGATCGAGTGGAGCACCGATCCGGCGGCGGGCGGTCAGGGGGGCGAGCTCTTTTTGTCCGGTCTGATCTCCGCCTATCACAACGGAATCTACCTGTACTGGCACAACGGCTCGAGCTGGCAAAGCCAGTTGGTCATCGATATCGGCGGCTCCTCGGCGGGATTCGCCTTCGACAACAAGGGCAACCTGTGGTACGGCAGCTACTGGTTTTCGAACAACAGGCTCTACATGTGGACTGCGGCCCAGGTGGACAATGCGGTCGATACCGGTACGGTGCTCGATACCGGCGACGTGACGTTGGCCATTGTCCCACCGGACGCCGAGCTGCGAGGTGACGACGTGGAGGCCGATGGCGCCGGCAATGTCTATTTTTCGACCAATCGGGGTGCATCGCTTTACGGAGGCCTGTTGCGGGTTGAAAACAACGGCAGTGCGCCGTGGCCGACGGCGGCCACCCAGCTGAGCGAGGCAAAGAGCCAGCTCGACTGGCAGCGCAGCCTTTCCTTCGATGGATCGGGCGATCTGGCCGCCGGCCAGGGCCGCCTGTTTCTGGACATGGACCAGGGATCCCAGGGAATCACAACGCCAACCTTTGTGGAAATTGCATCCACCACCGTGGCGGCAGTACCGGTGGTTTCGCCGGTGGTGTTCTTGCTGGTCGTGATTGCGATGATGGCCCTTACCGTTTTCTATCTGAAACGCCGGTTCAGGGAGTCTGTTCATTAAAAAATGTTGTTCCGAATCCTGAATACTATACAAACAACGTGCGGCGGCGGGAATCCCTCCCATTCCTGGTCGTTGCCGTTTTTGTTGCCGGCGGCATGGAAAGACATGCGATTATGTAAATTCCACAGACTCGGGATGTGACCAATGAGAACTTTCTATTGCGCTCTGATTGCGATTGTCGTTATTTCTCTCTTTCCTGTTGCCGTTCCTGCCCAGGATTCACAAGAAGCCGTTCCTGCTAAGGATTCACAAGAAGCGGACCCGCCGGTATTCACTATGGAAAAGATGGTGGTTACCGCTAACAGGGACGCGGAAGGGGTGGAGAATATCCCCGCCCATGTGACCTTAATCACCCGTGAGGACATTGCCAGAAGCACGACCAGAAATGTTGTCGATCTGTTGTCCGCCGAGGGCGGATTGGTGACACGCGGCTTTTTGGGTAACGACAAAAAATCGGCTGTCGACATTCGCGGCATGGGAGAAACCAGCATCAGCAGTGTGCTGGTGCTGGTGGACGGCATTCGGGTCAATCCCTCGGACATGGCCGGTCCGGACTTGTCCGCCATCGTGCTGGACCAGATCGAGCGGATTGAAATCATTCGGGGGGCTAGGACCGTCCTATACGGCAATGGTGCCGTGGGCGGGGTGGTCAATATCATCACCCGCAGACCGGGCGGGGAAAATCAGGCCAGTATCAAATTCGATGCCGGCAGCTACGATTTCTATCAGGCAACCGCTTCCGCCAGGGCATCCTTCGGCCGGTTTCATCTGACGGTGCTGGGCAACTGGGCCGACACCGACGGGTATCGTGAAAACGGGCAGTTCGAAAACCAGAATGTCGACGTCAAGGTTGCCGTGGACATCAACGATTGGTTGTCTGCGAGCGGCAAGGTTCAGGTGCACCGAGACGAATACGGTTTCCCCGGCCCTCTGACCTATGCGCAGTTCGAGGACGATCCCCGGCAGAGCCGCGACAATACGGGCAGCATCGGCGACACGCGAGACGATATTTATGCCGCGGGTATTGATACCTATCTTGGCCATCTGGGCGCTCTTTCGGCAACGGTTACCTTCAGTGACCGCAAGAACGAATGGACCCTTTCTGCCACTCCCGGAGAAATCAAGGAACGCAGCCAGGAACTGAATCTCCAACACAAATGGGAGCACGATTTCGGCCGGTGGTTCCAAAACGAACTCATCACCGGCTTTGATTACCGCCTGACCGATTATCATCAAGTCACCTCCTTTGCGGCCAAGCCCTACGAACTTGATTCATACGGATTTTATCTTATGAATGAAGTCACCATTGCGAAGGATTGGATCGTTCAGGGCGGCATTCGCCATCATGCTTACGACCTGACCATCAGAGGCGTGGAAGAGACGGCGACCTACGATTCCACCGATTACGACCTGGCGGTGCTCCGCCGGTTTGAATTGGACGAGGGGTTCAGCGGCAGCCTGTTCGGCAGTTTTGCTACGAGTTTTCGAATGCCGGACGTGGACGAATTCGGATTCGCCACCGACGATATCCGGAACCAGTCAGGCGTCGAATGGAATCTGGGCATCAAATTCATGTATCGCAAACGCGCCGAATTGAGCCTGACCGGCTTTTTCATTCGAATCGAAGACGAAATCTGGTTCGACGCCTTCAATTACATCAACACCAATTACGAAAATCCCACCCGCAGGCAGGGGGTTGACTTCTACGTTCGCTTTTATCCGACGGACAGATTGCGCCTGTGGGGCAATTATACCTATACCGACGCTACCTTTGAAGATTCCAATTTCAAGGTGCCGGTCGTTCCCTACCACAAGGCGTCCGCCGGTTTCAACTGGTCGCTTTTCCCATGGCTGGACTGGGCGGCGACGTACAACTTCGTGGGCGAACGGCCCCAGGGGGGCGATCCCCTGATAGATTCAACCTATGACGAGATGCCGCATTATCAGACGGTGGATACCAAATTGACGGTGGAGATCGAGCGATACGATATAAGCGTGTTTGCCGCGGTCAACAACATTCTGGATGAACAATACTACTCACTGGCCTACTACGATAGCGTGTACCCGTCTCCGGGCAGGAATTTTCGGGTCGGAGTAACCTGGAAATACTGATCGCAACGAATTGATTAAGGATGGTAATAATGCGAGTTCTCTTTTTTGCATGCCTCTTATTGGCCCTGTTATCGACGGTCGCCTGGGCCGCATATGGCGATCATGACGGCCCCTTTGGCGAGAATGACGGCATTCATGGCGGAAAGCGGTCGAACCCCTCCGCTTATCCGGCCGACCCATATATCATCGGGTGGGCCACGCGAGTCGTGGATTGGCATCGAACGCCGGATATCACCTTCGGCGTCCCCGAGGATGTCCTTGGTCAACCCGGCGGAACCTTCGATGTCTTTTCCCTGGGAGACGGCGGGTGGATCACCGTGGCTTTCGATCAACCGATAACCAATATTCCCGGCCATGATTTCGTGGTCTGGGAAAACGGATTCATCAGCCGACAACCGGGGGACGAGGGCCTTCTTTGGGCCGAGTTGGTGTTTGTGGAGGTTTCCACCAACGGCACGGATTTCATTCGTTTTCCCAGCATCAATTGGGTACCCCATCCAATGGGAGGGTTCGATTGCCTGGACCCGACCTATGTCCACAACCTGGCTGGCAAGCATCCCAACGGCAACGACGAGCGTGACGAAGGCACACCGTTCAATCTGGACGATCTGGCCGACCACCCAATGGTTCTGGACGGCACTGTCGACTTGGAGGATATCAACTATGTCCGGATGGTGGATGTGATCGGAGACGGATCGACCGTGGATTCCGAAGGCAATCCCTTGTACGACCCATGGCCCACGCCATTCGGCACCGGGGGCGCCGATGTGGACGCCGTCGGTATTCTTAGCGTTTCGGCCTCGCCTTTGGCCCCCCAACCCACGTCCCCGGAAAACGAGGCCGTGAATCAGGATCTGACCCCGTTGCTCGAAACGGCAGCCTATTCGGAGCCGGACGGGGATGATCACTCGGAGAGCTGGTGGCAGGTCAGCACTTCGGATTATTGGGAAGACCTCGATAAATACGTTTTCGACAGCCGATCGACAACCCAACTGACCACCATGAGAATCCCCTACAATATCTTATCCGAGAGCAAGATATATTTTTGGCGCGTTCAATTCTTCGACACGCGGGATGCCGGATCCGGATGGTCGACCACCTTCAATTTCACCACCAGGGAACTGCTAGCGGATGAAATCGAGGATGCCGACGGAGACGGCGTTCCGGATGCCCAGCAAAATGTGTTGATCACCGACATTGATTTCATGGATGGGGATGACCGGCTGCAGCCCGATATCAAAACCTTGCGGACCATTGTGGGTGATATCCACGCCGGCCTCAAGGTTTCATCCGATGTTGAAAAAATAGAAAGTTTCCGGTCGATCGATTTCATGGAAATTCAGGACTTGGGAAACAAACCGGGGAACCTTCCGTACGGAGCCGTCGAATTTAAGCTCAAGGTCGATATCGGCGCCGAAGTAAACGTGAGCATCTATTTGACGGAAGAATTCGATACATCTTTTCGCTGGTTTGAGTACATGCCGGCCAACGGTTGGCGGGATTATTTCAAGCATGCCACGATCATTCCCATCGGAGGCGGCCGAACCTGCATAAGTTTCGGCCTCATTGACGGCGGCCGCGGGGATGCGGACGGCATCAAGAACGGCTGGATCCTCAATACGGGTGGAATCGGGACGCCGGCTTCCTCATCGACCTCAACGGAAGCGGACTTTCGGGGGCTCGGTGGATGTTTCATCGAGTCCATGAGACCTCATTTTCAATACAATTCGACGGGTAGATTATGAAAAGCGCCAAG
>PDWJ01004726.1_pt1 | contig 20346 bp, 17 predicted proteins | sample 1430881 | NCBI WGS metagenome assembly PDWJ01 (sample SAMN01162460, study PRJNA174530) | Oral metagenome, whole genome shotgun sequencing project. | biome: Marine environment; feature: Marine mammal; material: Swab sample of the gingival sulcus; isolation source: swab sample of gingival sulcus... | reverse complement strand
GGGTCATGAAAGGCTGGCCTCGTCGGATGCGGAAGCGCTGTCGTCGTCTTCGGTGGCCTCGGGTGTCTCGTCCACCACGCGCGCCTTGCCCACGATCGTCGCCAGCGCGCGCTTCTGGGTCAACTCGGCGCGGAGGGTCTCGCGCACTTCGGGGTCCTCGTATCTCTTGGCGACCTGCTCGCCGTGCTCCTCGATGCGCTTGACGATCTCGGCGGCGAGCTCTTCCTCCTCGACGTCGAGCCCCTGCTGCTGGGCGAAGGACTCCAACGCCAGGTGGCGGCGAATCGCGCGCTCGGCGGCCTCGGTCAGGCCCTGGGCGTTCGACTTGATGATCCCGACGGCCGTCTCCTGGTCGGCGCCCTGCATCTGGAGCAGCTGCATCATCTGGCCGGCCCGGTCGCGGGCGTGGGCCTCGACGAGCTCGGGTGGGGCCTTGAACTGGTTGCGCTCGAGCAGCACGCCGATGACTTTGGTCTCGATCTCGTCGGCGCGCTTCTGCTCGGCGTCGGCCAGGACCTTGGCCGTGACGTCCGCGCGGAGCGCCGCGACGTTGTCGAAGCCCTCGTCCTTGGCGAAGTCGTCGTCCAGCGCCGGGGTCTCCTCGACCAGGTGTTGCAGCACTTCGACGCTCCAGCTGCCCGTCTTTCCAGCGAGATCGGCGGCGTGATAGTCGTCCGGGAACCCGCTCTCGACCTCGGTGAGGGTGCCGACCTCGGCGCCCATCAGCTGATCCTCGAAGCCAGGGATCATGCGGCCGGCGCCGATCTTGATCTCGATGTCCTTGGCGTCGAGGCGCGGATCGCGCTCGCCATCAAGGGAACCCTCGATGTTGCAAATGAGGATGTCGCCGGTGTCGGCGCCGCGACCCTCGACGGGCACCCGCTCCTTGAGGCGGTTGCGCATCGCGCCGATGCGCTGCTCGACCTCGGCCGGATCGGCGACCGCGGGGGCCACCGCCACCTCGATGCCGGACCAGCTGTGGATCTCGATCTGCGGCTTCACCTGCACGCGGACCGCGTACTTGAGGGGCTCGTTCTCGCGAGCGACGCCGGGCTCCACCATGGGATACCCGATCGGCTGGCGCTCGAGCCCGTCGAGGACCTCCCCGAGGGTGTCGTTGATCAGCTGCCGGGTCGCCTCGGCCGAGGCCGAGCTGCCGAAGTGCTTTCGGATGAGGGCCTTGGGCGCCTTACCCGGCCGGAAGCCCTTGATGCGGGCGCGCTTGCCGAGCTTGCTCAGCTGCTTGGCGTACTCGCGGTTGACCTTGTCGGCCTCGACCTCGACCTCGACCTTGAGCTCGACTTCGCTCAGCGCCTCAACGCTCGTCTTCATCGCCGTCTCCTGGGGCTGCGAGAGGGGGGACTCGAACCCCCACGGCCGAGGCCACTGGAACCTAAATCCAGCGCGTCTACCAGTTCCGCCACTCTCGCCCGTTCGCTTCGCCAGTGAATCCGTGGATAGACAAAAAAAGGACAGGCCGCCTCACGGCGGCCTGTCCTCGGTGGGCGCGGAAGGAATCGAACCTTCAACCTACGGATTAAGAGTCCGGTGCTCTGCCAGTTGAGCTACGCGCCCACGATGGGTGGCGGCGCCTTCACCGCCGCCGGTATTTGCCCGACCGTTGCCAGCTTGTCAAGACGAGTTTATCGGCTTGTCTGCGCCCGGCAGGGTTCGAGTCTGCGCCCGGCAGGATTCGAACCTGCGACCTGCGGATTCGAAGTCCGACGCTCTATCCGACTGAGCTACGGGCGCGCTGAGAGGCGGGGCGAGCAGCCGCCCCACCGCGGTGAAATCTGGGGTGAATGAGGGGATTTGAACCCCCGACCTCTGGTGCCACAAACCAGCGCTCTAACCAACTGAGCTACACTCACCAAAAATACGGCTTTTGAAGGAACGCGCCTGAGAGGACTTGAACCTCTGACCCGCGGCTTAGAAGGCCGCTGCTCTATCCAGCTGAGCTACAGGCGCACAGGGGCCGCCCGCGGCACGGCTGGAATTTGCTCATCCCCGCGGGGCTTGTCAACGGCTTTTCGCGTCTGCGCGCCGTCGACGCGCCCGTCCGCGTCGCGGGTCTACGACGCGTGGAGGGCCCGCGGGCACGCCGACGCGATCGCTCTTGGCATCGGCGCCGCGGGCCACTAGGTTCGGATGGGTGAAAAACCGAACGCCGCCGCCCCCGCCGCCCCTGCCCGCCGCCCGGCCCCCCGCGGGCGGGGATGGCGTCGATGGGGCCGCGGCCCGCCCGCGCGGCGCCCCGGCAGGCGACGATTCGGCGCTTGTGGGGGGACGCCCCCGCGACGCCCGCACCCTCGATGAGCTCGACGTCCCAGCCCCCCTCGACCAGGTCCGATCCGACGTCGGCCGGGTGGCGCAGTTCTTCAGGGACATCCACTCGCGCTACCTGTGGGCTGGGATCCTCCTGTTCGTGGCCACCGCCGCGACCGGCCTGCTCGTCGCCGTCCTGACGCCGCTGCGCGACTGGTACATGCACGGCTTCATGTACCTGGTGGTCTTCTTCTTCCTCCTATTCTATGTGCGCGCCCACCAACTGCACCGGCCGATCGCGCGCGGGTTCTATGCGCTGGCCACCTTGGGGCTCATCGCGTTCTTCGCCTGGGTGCTGCTCGATCTGGTGCCGGGTCGGCTCGACGTGGTCGAGGGGCTCATCGAGCGCGCCGCTGGCGGGGCGCCGGTGCCCGGGCCCGTGGTGGCCGAGCGCCCCGACGCCGACGGGCTCGTCGCCCCGGTGATCATGCTCGTCGCGACCGGGGTGTGGCTGCTGTTGCATTGGGTCGTGTTGACCCGCTTCCACCAGCGCCACGACGACGTGGGCGACGCGTGACTGACGAGCCCGCCGCGCGGATCGTGAGGGCCCTGGGCGCCGCCGGCGTCGAGGCCATCGTCGCGTGGGCCTTGGGCCGTCGCGGTGGACGAAGCGCCGCGCGGGCGCTCCTCAAGCGGATCCCCCGCCCCGCCCCGCCCGCGCCGGTCGCCGCGGCCGACGACCGCTGGCGATCACCACGACCTCGAGCGCCTGATGGCCGGCGAGATCGCGACCTACTTCCCAGGCCTGCAGACGCCGCCGCTCATCACCTGGGGCCCGCGCAGGCGCCGCAAGCGTCAGCGCGCGATCCGGCTCGGCAGCTACGACCCCAGGTTGTCGCTGATCCGGATCCACCGACGGCTGGACGACGCCCAGGTGCCCGGGTGGCTCGTGGGGTTCGTCATCTACCACGAGCTGCTCCACCACGTGCTCGGGGTGGGGTTGCCGGCGCCGGGGATCCGGCGGCCCCTGCACAGCGCCGAGTTTCGGCGGCGTGAGGCGCAGCATCGTCGTTACGCCGAGGCCATGGCCTGGGAGGCGACGGTGCTCCCCAGGCTCCTCGCTCAGCAGGACTGAGCCCCGCCGACCCGTGAGGCGACCGAGCGGGCGCCCGGGGCCTCGTCGCGCGCCGGGAGCGGGTGCGGCGACTCCTCGTCGACGTGGCGGGCCCCTGGATCTGCTAGCGGGATTCGACCGGAAGGTCGGCGGACGCGGCCTCGGGTGCGGCGGCGCGCTGTAGGAAGGCTGGGCGCGTCGTCTGGCTGAGGCTCTTGCCGGCCTCGGTCGATGCCCTCAGAGCGCCGTCGGGCAGCACGCCCAAGGCCAGCGTCAGGATGCTCGCCACGGCGGCGGACAGGGCCAGCGGGCGGCTCTTGATGAGCGCGATGGGGCGCTCGGCGTCCTCGTCGCGCATGTAGGCGACCAGGATGACGCGCAGGTAGTACAAGGCGCTGATGATGGAGTTGATCACGGCCACGATGATGAGCCACAGGTGAGCGCCATCGGAGCTGTCGAGGACCTCCTCGAAGATGGTCAGCTTGCCCATGAAGCCCGCGGTCAGCGGGATGCCGAGGAGCGACAGCATCGCGATGGCCAAGGCCAGGGCCAGGCCGGGGCTGCGCTTGGCGAGCCCGGCGTAGGCGCGGTCGTCGGTGTCCTCGACGTCGTGGTCGCTCACGGCGGCGGCGACGCCGAAGGCGGCCGCGTTGGCTAGGGTGTAGCCGAGGAGGTAGAAGATCATTCCGCCGCCGAGGGCGTTGAGGGCGTGGGTGCCCGTGTCGGCCGTGGGCGTCACGAGGAGCGCCAGCATGATGTAGCCGGTGTGGGCGATGGCCGAGTAGCCCAGCATGCGCTTGAGGTTCTTCTGGGCCAGGGCCATCAGGTTGCCGGCGAACATGCTCAGGACGCTGACGGCGGCGATGAGGCTCTCCCAGGGGATGTCGCCGCCGCGGAACTCGGGGCCGCCGAAGCAGGTGAAGAGCAGGCGGGCGAACCCGCCGAAGGCCGCGACCTTGACGCCGATGGCCATGAAGCCGGCGGCCGTGGCGGGGGCGCCCTCGTAGACGTCGGGCGTCCACATGTGGAAGGGCGCTGCGGCGATCTTGAAGAAGAAGGCCGCCAGGAGCATGACCATGCCGAGGAGCGCGATGTCCATCGGGAAGGCGCCGGCCTGAGCGCTCTGGAGGGCATCGCCGATGCCGGTCATCGTCAGGGCGCCGGTGGCCCCGTAGGTGAAGGCGATGCCGAGCAGCAGGATGGCCGAGGCGAAGGAGCCGAGGATGAAGTACTTGAGCGCCGACTCGGTGGACACGCGGCTGTGACGCTTGAAGCCGGCGAGGATGTAGATGCTGATGGACATCAGCTCGAGGGCGATGAAGAAGGTCAGTAGATCCGCGGCCGTGACCATCGCCATCATGCCGAGGACGCTGAAGGCCAGCAGCCCGTAGTATTCGCCGTGATCCGAGCCCTGGGCCGGCAGGTAGTGGACCGCGCTCAGGGTCACGAGGGTGGCGCCGATGAGGATGACCGCCATCAGGCCGAGGCCGAAGTGGTCGAGGACCAGCGCATGGGCGAAGGAGTGGGTCTCGAAGCCGACGGGGGCCCGGCTCCACAGCCACGCCACGCCGCCGAGGGCGAGCAGGAACCCGAAGGTCGTCACGTAGGCCAGCCAGCCCTTGGGGGCGTCCTTGGGCGAGAAGACCGCGACCAGCAGCGCCGTCAGGCCCATGATCAGCACGATGAGGTAGGGCGAGATGAGGGCGAGATCCGTCATGAGCGGGCCTACTCCTCCACGCTGGCGGCGCGCGGCGCAGCGACCCGGATCAGGTCGTCCTCGGCCTCGCGGTCGGCGGCGTCGCGCATCGCGCGGGTGTTGCGGACGAGCTGCACGCGCGGACGAACCTCGCCCACGAGCTTGGCGACCGACGCGGTGGTGTACGAGGTGAGGAGCGTGGGGAACAGGCCGATGACGAAGATGCCCGCGATCATCGGGGCGAGGGTGATGCGCTCGCGCATCGTCATGTCCTTCAGCTCCTTGTTCTCCTCGTGGGTCAGCGGACCGAAGAAGACCCGGCGGACCATCGAGAGCATGTAGATGGCGCCGAGGACGACGCCCGTCGTGGCGACGACCGCCATGATCGCCGCCAGCATGGGCCAGTCGCCGATCCCCGTGCCGGGCAGGACGGGCAGGGCGTCGAGGAAGGCGCCCGACAGGATCAGGAACTCGCCGGCGAAGCCGTTGGTGCCTGGCAGGCCGATGGAGCTCATGGTCACGATGAGGAACAGGACCGTGAAGACGGGCATCACGGCGCCAATGCCGCCGAAGTCCTTGATCCTGCGGGTGTGGCGCCGCTCGTAGATGATGCCGACCAGCATGAAGAGGGCGCCGGTGGAGATGCCGTGGTTGATCATCTGGAGGATGGACCCCTCGACCGACTGCTGGTTGAGGGCGACGATCCCGAGCATCACGAAGCCCAGGTGGCTGACCGAGGAGTAGGCGACGAGCTTCTTGACGTCACCCTGGGCGAACGCGACCAGCGCACCGTAGACGATGCCGATGACGCTCAGGATCAGGATGGCCGGCGAGAAGGCGCCCATGGCCTCGGGGAAGAGCGGCAGCGCGAACCGCAGCAGGCCGTAGGTGCCCATCTTTAGGAGCACGCCCGCCAGGACCACGGAGCCCGCGGTGGGGGCCTGGGTGTGGGCGTCGGGGAGCCAGGTGTGGAAGGGGAACAGGGGGACCTTGATGAGGAAGGCGAGGCCGAAGGCGGCGAAGAGCCACAGCTGCTCGGTCTCGGTGAGGTCGAGCGCCACGATCGCGTCGTAGGCAAAGGTCGCGGCGCCTCCCTGCTCACCCGTCTGGATGTAGAGGTAGACGACGCCGACCAGCATCAGCAGCGAGCCGACGATCGTGTAGATGACGAACTTGATCGTCGCGTAGAGCCGGTCCTTGCCACCCCAGATGCCGATGAGGAGGTACATCGGCACCAGCATCATCTCCCAGAAGAGGTAGAACAGCAGCAGGTCGCGCGCGACCAGGGCGCCGATCATCGCCGACTCGAGGACGAGCATGGCGATGACGAACTCGCGGACGCGTTTGTCGACGGCCTGGTACGCGCCGATGAGGATCAGCGGCGTGAGGAAGGTCGTCAGCATGATGATCCAAAGGCTGATGCCGTCGACGCCGATGGAGGCGGTCGCTCCGACGCTGTCGATCCACGCCGCGTCGAAGGCGAACTGGAAGCCCGGGTTGTTCGGGTCGAAGCCCGTCACGAGCGGGATCGACAGGAGGAAGACGAGGGAGGCGATGACCGTGCCGATCGCGCGGTGGGCGGTCTGTTGCTCCTTGGGGATGAAGGCGAGCAGCAGCGCTCCGAGCAGCGGCAGCGCGACGAGGGCAGCGAGCAGCAGCGAGCCGCTGGCGGTCGTCGTGGTTTCCATGGCGGCCTCCTAACCCATCGCCTCGGCGAGCACCAGCACCGCCGCGAGGCCAACGACCACCGCGGTGACGTAGGCTTGCACGTCGCCGTTCTGCATCTTGCGGAGCCCGTCACCGATGGCCGCGACGACCTTGGCGGAGCCGCGGACGAAGACGCCGTCGATGAGCTTGACGTCTACGATCCTGTGGAGAAAGGAGGCGGCGCCGCGGAGCGGGCGGATGATGGCGACGTCGTAGAGCTCGTCCACGTAGTACTTGTTGGTGAGGAGCCGGTGCCACCAGGCGTGGACCGGCGCCTCGGGGAGCTTGCCACGCATGTACATGCGCCAAGCGATGAACACGCCGATGAGCGCGACGAGGGTGGAGGCGGCCATCAGGCCGATCTCGAGGCCGGCGTCGTGGCTGACCTCGAAGATCCTGCCGGGGCCCTCGTAGAGCCACGAGAAGTTGGGCGACAGCCAGGCGTCCAGGGCATGGGCGTGGAGGAAGTGGGGCAGGCCCAGCAAGCCGGCGAAGGTGGCAAGCACGCCAAGGACGATGAGGGGGAAGCTCATCACGCTCTCCTCGTGGGCGTGGTCCCAGGTGTGCTTGTCGCCGCGGAAGTCGCCCTCGAAGGTGAGGAAGTACAGGCGGAACATGTAGAAGGCCGTGCCGAAGGCGGCCAGCGCCGTGATGGCGTAGATCAAGATCATCGGCTCGCCGCCGGGGCGGTGGTTGGTGAAGGCGAAGAAGAGGATCTCGTCCTTCGAGAAGAAACCCGAGAAGATAGGGATGCCGGCGATGGCCAGGCAGCTCGCCAGGAAGGTCCAGCGCGTGACCGGGAACCGCCGCTTGAGGCCGCCCATCTTGCGGATGTCCTGCTCGTGGTGCAGGCTGTGGATGACCGCGCCCGAGCCGAGGAAGAGGGTGGCCTTGAAGAAGGCGTGGGTCATCAGGTGGAAGATGGCGCCCACGAAGTTGCCGACGCCGATGGCGACCACCATGAAGCCGAGCTGCGACACGGTGGAGTAGGCCAGGACCTTCTTGATGTCGTTTTGGACCAGGGCGATGGACGCGGCGACCAGCGCCGTGAGCGCGCCCGTGATGGCGACGACGGTCATCGTCACCTCGGATGGGGCGAACATGAAGTCGAGGCGGGCCATCATGTAGACGCCGGCGGTGACCATGGTCGCGGCGTGTATGAGGGCGGAGACCGGGGTCGGGCCGGCCATGGCATCCGGCAGCCAGACGTACAGAGGGATCTGCGCGGACTTTCCGGTGGCGCCGACGAAGAAGAGGATGGTCACCAGGGTGAGCATGTGCGGGGCCCTGTGGCCGAGGTCCGCGGCCGTGTCGCGCAGGCCGCCGACGCCGTCCACGCCTACGAAGTCGACGCTGCCCCAGCTGTAGTAGAGCAGGATGAACAGGCCGATGAGGAAGGCCAGGTCACCGACGCGGTTGGTGACGAAGGCCTTCTGGCCGGCCTCGGCCTTGTGGGCGTCGGTGAACCAGAAGCCGATGAGGAGGTAGGAGCACAGGCCCACGCCCTCCCAGCCGACGAAGAGCACGGCCAGGTTCTTGCCCAGGATGAGCAGGAGCATGCTGGCCATGAAGAGGTTGAGGTAGGCAAAGTAGCGCGCGTAGCCGTCGTCGGTGCGCATGTAGCCGATCGAGAAGACGTGGATGAGCCCTCCGACGCCGGTGACCACCAGCAGCATGACGGCGCTGAGGCGATCGAGGAGGAAGGCGACCTCGACGTTGAGGTCGCCGGAGCTGAACCACTGCCAGACGTTGGCGTAGAGGAAGTCGCCTTTGTCGAGGCCGGCGAGGTTGACGACCTCGACGACCGACAGCGTGAAGGCGGCGGCGACCGCCCCCACGGCGACCAGCGTCGTGGTCCCCTTGCTCCAGCGCTTGCCGAAGACGCCGTTGAGGGCGGCGCCGAGCAGCGGCAGGAAGACGATCCACGGAACGATGGTGCTCTCGTGGGGCGCGGGCGCATGCGCGGCGGCGCTTGCGGCCTCGGCTGCGTGCGAGAAGAAACCTGCGGTCACGATTGCACCTCTAGTTCCGAAGCGCGGTCATCGCGTCGACGTGGACGGCCTTGTTGTGGCGGAAGAGGCTCATGACGAGGGCCAGGCCGACGGCGGCCTCGGCGGCCGCGACGGCGATGACGAAGAAGGTCACGAGGTGGCCACCCATGTCCCCGTGAAAGCGGGCGAACGCAAGGAAGGTCAGGTTGACGGCGTTGAGCATGATCTCGATCGACATCAGCACCGTCAGCGCGTTGCGCCGGATCAGGACCCCGAGGGCGCCGATGGCGAAGAGCGCCAGCGCCACGTAGAGGTACCAGCTCAGGGGGATGGTGGGCGCGGCCTGCGGGGGGGCGGCGGCGGCGGCGGCGAGGGTGATGAGGGTGTGCGTCATAGGGTCCTCTTCGCGAGCACGACGGCGCCGATGACGGCGACGAGGAGCAGGACGCCGGTGAGCTCGAAGGACACGAGGTAGTCTTTGAACAGGTGCTCGCCGACCTGCTCGATGGTCCCGAAGTCACCCGCCAGGGCGAAGCTCTCGCGGCCGGCGGGCACCTGGTGGGCGGAGGCCTCGATGACCACAATGGCCTTGACGGCGATGAAGAGCATCGCCACAGCCCCTAGCCCCTGAGCGACGGTCTTCGACTCGTCCGCCAGCTCCTTCTTCGTGAGGTTGAGGAGCATGATGACGAATGTGAAGAGCACCATGATGGCGCCTGCGTAGACCAAGATCTGCAAGACGGCCATCGCGTGGGCGACCAGCAGCACGTAGATGCCGGCCATGAACACGAAGCTCACGATCAGCGCCAGCGCCCCGTACAGGGGGTTGCGCCCCCGAGGCAGGACCACCAGGAGCGACGTGACCACCGCGCCGAAGGCCAGCAGCCAGAAGAGAATGTGTGCGAATTCCACCTTTCAACTCCTGCCGTGGGTTGAAAAGAGAGGGGGCGACGAAGGCTCAGGTGGGGCGTGTCCACTTGGGGAGCGGCGTGTCGATGGGGCAGCCGCGGTGGTCCATATGCGCCTGGAACTCGCCCTTGAACTTCTGGACGAAGGACAGGACTGGGAAGGCTGCGGCGTCTCCGAGGGCGCAGATCGTCTTGCCGGCGATCTGGTTGGCGATGTCGACGAGTATGTCCAGGTCTTCCTGACGGCCGCGGCCAGCCTCGAGGTCGTCGACGATCCGCGCCATCCAGCCCGTGCCCGAGCGGCAGGGGGTGCACTGGCCGCACGATTCGTGCGCGTAGAAGTGGCTGATGCGTTGCAGCGCGCGGACCATGCAGGTCCCCTCGGCGAAGACGATGACGCCCAGGGTGCCGAGCATGCTGCCGGCGTCCCTGATGCCGTCGACGGACATCGGCGCGTCGATCTCGTCGGGGAGCATCACGGGACAGGAGGAGCCGCCGGGGATGACCGCCTTGAGGGGGCGATCCTCGAGGATGCCGCCGGCGAGGTCGTAGATGATGTCCTTGAGGTTGGTGCCGACCGCGATCTCGAAGATGCCCGGGTTCTTCACGTGACCTGATACGCCGCACAGGCGGGTGCCGCCGTCGCGCTCGACGCCGAGGTCCAAGAAACCCTGGCCGGTCATGTCGATGATGACGGGGACCGAGGCGATGGTCTCGACGTTGTTGACGAGGGTCGGGCAGCCGAAGGCGCCCACGACCGCTGGGAAGGGCGGCTTGAGGCGGGGTTGGCCGGGGCGGCCCTCGAGCGACTCGAGGAGCGCGGTCTCCTCGCCACAGATGTAGGCGCCCGCGCCCTGGTGCACGTAGATGTCGAGCTTGTTGCCCGTGCCCATCGCGTTGTCGCCCAGGATGCCGGCCTTGTAGCACTCGTCGATGGCCGCGTTCATGGTGGCGATCTGCTGGAAGAACTCGCCGCGCACGTAGATGTAGGCGGTCTCGATGTCGAGGGTCTGCGCCGTGATGATGCAGCCCTCGATGAGGCGGTGCGGGTCGTGGGACAGGTAGTAGTTGTCCTTGAAGGTGCCCGGCTCACCCTCGTCGGCGTTGACGACGAGGTACTTGGGCTTGTCGGTGTCCCTTGGGACGAAGCCCCACTTGACGCCGGCCGGGAAGCCGGCGCCGCCGCGGCCGCGGATGGACGCGGTCTTCATCTCGGCGATGACCGCCTCGGGGCCCATGGCGTGGGCCTTGAGGACCATCTTGTAGCCGCCTGCAGCGCGGTAGACGCTGAGCTTGCGGTAGTCCTTGCCGTGGGACAGGCGATAGAGGTGGTCGTAGGTCTTGACGGCCATCACCCGCCCTCCGCGCCGGCGGCCTTGGCCGCGAGCTGGTCGAGGAGCGCGGCGACGCTCTCGGGCGTCTGCCACTCGTGGTAGTCCTCGTTGACCTGCACCACCGGCCCGCGTCCGCAGGCGGCGAGGCACTCCACCTCCGACAGGGTGAAGAGCTTGTCCGGCGTCGTCTCGCCGGGGCGGATGCCGAGCTTGCGCTCAATCACCTCGATGACGGAGTCCGAGTTGCGCAGATAGCAGGAGATGTTCTTGCAGACCTGCAGGTGGTAGCGACCCACGGGCCTCTTGTTGAACATCGTGTAGAACGTCGCCGTTGAGATGACCTTGGCCGGGGGCAACTCCAGACGGGCCGCGACGAGCTCCATCGCCTCATGGGTCAGGTAGCCGAACTCGCGCTGGGCGACCCAGAGGGTGGGGATGAGCGCGGCTTGCCTCGTGGGGTAGCGCTCCAGGATACGGTCGATCTCGGCGCCAGCTGTCGCGCCGAAGGCCAGGGGCATGCTCATATCCTTAATGATTACGGCGTTGTGGGTCCGCAATGCCCGTCGTTGGGGGGCCGAGACTAGGCAATCGGAGGCGAAAGTGCAAGGAGGTCCGGCCGTCGAGGCCGGCCCGGCGCGCGCGCTTGGGACGTCGTCGTGCGCAACACCGTGGCGCCCGCATCCGGCGAGGCGCGAGCCGGCGGGTCGAGCGAGGTGCGAGCCGGCGGGTCGAGCGAGGCGCGAGCCGGCGGGTCGAGCGAGGCGCGAGCCGGCGGGTCGAGCGAGGCGCCAGCCTACTGGGCGGCTGCGTCCTCCCCCGGAGCGCATCCGCCGCTTGATCTCGCTGGAAGCGCGGCACGACATCCGGGCCGAGAGCGCCAACGCCGCGCCACCTCGTGGGTGCGCGGCGTCCCATGCGTCAGCTCACGTTCGGGTGACCCGGGCTACTTGCCCAGGTACTTGACCAGGATGACGGTGACGTTGTCCTTGCCGCCGTTGTCGCAGGCGGCCTTGATCAGGGTCTCCACGGCCGCGTCGAGGTCGTCGATGCGGCCGCTGATGATCTCGAGGATCTGGGCGTCGGGGACCTCGCCCGACAGGCCATCGGAGCAGAGCAGCAGAATGTCACCTGGCTGCGGCTCTTGGTGCTCGATGTCGACGGCCACCGCCTCTTTCATGCCCAGCGCGCGAACGATGATGTTCTTGTACTGGAAGGCGGCTTCCTCTTCGGGCGTCAGCGCCTGGATCTTCTTGTAGTCGTTGAGGAGGCTGTGATCCTCGGTGACTTGGGTGATCTCCGAGCCGCGGATCCGGTAGCAGCGCGAGTCGCCGACGTGGCCGATCACGGCCTTGTCGTCCACCCAGAGCATGCCCACGCAGGTGGTGCCCATGCCCTTGTACCGGCTATCGGCCTGGGAGGCCTCGTAGATGTTCCGGTTGGCGAGCTTGACGCCGGCCGTCATCCGGTTGTCGTCGTAGTCGAGGCTTCGGTCGAGCTTGAAGGGCCAGGTGACGTCCTCGTCGCTGGTCGTGTCCTCGAAGAAGGTCTTCAAGGTGTCGACGGCGATCTTGCTCGCAACCTCACCGGAGGAGTGCCCACCCATCCCGTCGGCGACCACGAAGAGGTTCTGCTCAGGCAAGAGCAGCAGGTTGTCCTCGTTGTGGTCGCGCTTCATCCCGACGTGGGTTGCGCCCGCGTACTGCAGTCTCATCCTGGCCTCGATGAAGGGGTTGGCCGACTCCGTTCGCCGGAGGATGGCACGCCTATCGCCGCCTCGCAACCTGGCTGGTCGCGACGGGAAGTGTCTACCGGACCGCCGCAAAGCGCAACCCCCGCTTCGAGGTGCCCGCCCTCGCGTCGGGATGTCGCCCTGGCGCCAGCAGCCGCGTGGGTCATCGGCAGGTCGCCCTTTGCCTCGGAGCGGCCCCGAGAGTATAGCCGGACGTCCTGGCGCGCGGCGGCTGCGCGCGTGATCCTCGTGATCCTCTTGCCGGCGACCCTCATGGAACTCGACTTCATCTCGGTGCGCGGCGCGCGCGAGCACAACCTGCGCGACGTCGACGTCGACATCCCCAAGCACCGCCTCGTGATCATCACGGGCGTGTCGGGATCGGGCAAGTCGTCGCTCGCCTTCGACACCCTGTTCGCAGAGGGCCAGCGCCGCTACGTCGAGTCGCTCTCCGCCTACGCTCGGCAGTTCCTAGGGCAGCTGACGAAGCCCGCTTACGACGCGATCCGGGGCCTGTCGCCGACGATCGCCATCGAGCAGAAGACCGCCTCGATGAACCCGCGATCCACCGTCGGCACCGTGACGGAGATCTACGACTACCTCCGCGTCCTCTTCGCTCGTGCGGGCGCGGCCCATTGCCCCGAGTGCGGCTGCGAGGTCAGGCGCCACACGCCCGGCGAGATGGTCGAGGCTGTCCTGGGCCTCGGCGAGGGCCGCCGCTTCATGATCGCGGCGCCGCTGGTCGTGCACGAGGTCGGCGACTTCGCGGCGCTCTTCGGCCAGGCTCGCCGCGACGGCTTCGCCCGCATGCGCGTGGACGGGCGGGTGTTCAACCTGGACGACGGGGTCCCCGAGCTCGATCCGGGCGCTCGCCACGACATCGAGGTGGTCATCGATCGCCTCCGCGTCCGCGACGGGATCGGCGATCGGCTCAACGACTCGATCGAGATGGCGCTCGGTTACGGCAACGGGACCCTGGTGGTCGCCTTCACCGACGGCGCCGCGGACCTGCGCATGAGCGATCACATGCGCTGCGACGCCTGCGGCATCGACCTGCCGGAGCTGTCCCCTCAGCTCTTGTCCTTCAACTCGCCCCTGGGGATGTGCCCCGAGTGCAAGGGCCTGGGCACCTCGCTCGATACGGACGCGGACAAGCTCGTCCCGGACGTCGACAAGAGCCTCGACGACGGCGCCGTCGTGCTGGGTCAGCAGGCCGCTGACGGCGCCGACGCGGTCATCGCGCGGGTCGGCGGGCTCGGGGGGATCTCGAGCGGCAGCTTCGCGGTCAACGGCGTCGAGGTGGCCGTCGACATCGACAGCGACACGCTTCAGGATGTGGTCGACCGGATCAACGCCTCGGGCAGCGGCGTCCGCGCCGCCCTCGACCTCGACGCCGACCGAATCGAGTTCGAGTCGGTCCGGCGAGGCGAGGCCTTTCGGCTCGAAGACGGCGACTCGGGGTTCTTGTCGGCCATCGGCGTCGAGCCCAGGACCTACGAGCCGACGGGGGTGGTGAGGTCGAGCGGCGGGCGTGGCGCCAGCGAGGCGATGCGCGTCTTCACCGAGACCCTCGAGGCGCTCTTCGAGACGTCTGAGGACGACGGCGCGCCGGCGACCCTGTCGAGCCTGGTCGGCGATCTCAAGAGCCTCATTAGCGACGGGATCCAGCGCGCGGGCCGCAACGGCCGCGGGCTCGGCCTCACCTTCCGGTTGCGCAAGGGCGGCGTGGGCCCCATCCGCTTCTGGCAGCAGGATCAGGTGCGCTTCCGGGCCGCCCTGCGCAAGCACCCCGACCGCATCGAGAAGTTCTTTACGGGAAAGAACAACGACACGCCCGACGGGATGCTGGCCAAGATGATGGAAAAGGTCGATGCGGCGCTGGGATCGATCGAATTTCAGGGCCAGCAGGTCGGCCTGCACCTCGACACCTACGTCTGAGCCGCGGTGCGCCGAGGTCTGACCGAGCCGTGGTGCGCTGAGGTCTGACCGAGCCGCGGTGCGCTGAGGTCTGACCGAGCCGCGGTGCGCTGAGGTCTGACCGGCATGGCCCGCCTCGACGGCGAAGGCGCCGGCCCGCACCGCGGGACGACGCCTTCGAACGTGGGTCGGATGGCGCCGGCGGATCGCCGGCGCTTGGGGGCCCTACATCATGCCGCCCATGCCGCCCATGCCGCCCATGCCGCCCGGAGGCATGGCGGGGCCAGCGTCCTTGGGCTCGGGCTTGTCGGCGACCATCGCCTCGGTGGTCAGCATCAGGCCGGCCACGGACGCGGCGTTCTGGAGCGCGGTGCGGGTCACCTTGGTCGGGTCGATGACGCCGGCGGCGACCAGGTCCTCGTAGGTGTCGGTCCCGGCGTTGTAGCCGAAGTGGGTGTCGCTGCTCTCGCGCACCTTCTGGACGACGATCGAGCCCTCGACGCCGGCGTTGGCGACGATCTGTCGAATCGGCTCCTCGAGGGCCCGGCGCACGATGGCGACCCCGAAGCGCTCGTCGGCGTGGATGTTCTCGAGGTTGTCGAGGGCGTTCTGGGCACGGAGCAGGGCCACGCCGCCGCCGACGACGATGCCCTCCTCGACGGCCGCGCGGGTGGCGTTGAGGGCGTCCTCGACGCGGGCCTTCTTCTCCTTCATCTCGACCTCGGTCGCGGCGCCGACGTTGATGACGGCCACGCCGCCGACGAGCTTTGCCAGGCGCTCCTGGAGCTTCTCGCGGTCGTAGTCGGAGGAGGTCTCCTCAGCCTGGACGCGGATCTGGGCGACGCGCGCCTTGATGTCCTCCTCGGAGCCGGCGCCGTCGACGATCGTGGTGGTCTCCTTGTCGATCGTGACGGTCTTGGCGCTGCCCAGGTCGGCGAGGGTCACGTTCTCGAGCTTGAGGCCGAGGTCCTCGCTGATGACCTGGCCGCCCGTGAGGATGGCGATGTCCTGAAGCATGGCCTTGCGGCGGTCGCCGAAGCCCGGCGCCTTGACGGCGGCGACGTTGAGGGTGCCGCGCAGGCGGTTGACGACCAGGGTCGCCAGGGCCTCGCCCTCGACGTCCTCGGCGATGATGAGGAGCGGGCGACTCGACTTCGCGATCTGCTCGAGGACCGGAAGCAGGTCCTTCATGTTCGAGATCTTCTTCTCGTGCAGGAGGATCGCGGGGTTTTCGAGCAGGGCCTCCATCCGCTCGGCGTCGGTCACGAAGTACGGAGAGAGGTAGCCGCGGTCGAACTGCATGCCCTCGACGACGTCGAGGGTGGTCTCCATGGACTTGGCCTCCTCGACCGTGATGACGCCCTCCTTGCCGACCCGCTCCATCGCCTCGGCGATGATGTTGCCGATGGTGGCGTCGTTGTTGGCCGAGATGGTGCCGACCTGGGCGATCTCGCGCTGGTCCTGCGTCGGGTTCGACAGCTCCTTGAGGGCCGCGACGGAGGCGGCGACGGCCTTGTCGATGCCGCGCTTCAGATCCATCGGGTTGTGGCCCGCGGCGACCATCTTGACGCCCTCGCGGTAGACTGCCTGAGCGAGGACCGTGGCGGTCGTCGTACCGTCACCGGCGTTGTCGCTGGTCTTGGAGGCGACCTCCTTGACCATCTGGGCGCCCATGTTCTCGAATTTGTCCTCGAGCTCGATCTCCTTGGCGACCGTGACCCCGTCCTTGGTGACGTTCGGGGAGCCGAAGCTCTTCTCGATGACCACGTTGCGGCCCTTGGGGCCCATGGTCACCTTGACCGCGTCGGCCAGCGTGTTGAGGCCGGTGAGGATGCGGCCGCGGGCGGACTCGGAGAAAAGGATGTCCTTTGCCATCGTCTCGTTTCCTGATGCTGTGCGCGGGTGCCGCGCGATTGTCTCTTGCTCGGCTGGGTGGGCGCGTGCGCGTCCGCTAGCTGATGATCCCTAGGATGTCGTCCTCGCGCATGATGAGGTGGTCCTCACCGTCGATCTCGACGTCGGTCCCGCCGTACTTGCTGAAGAGGACGATGTCACCCTCCTTGACGGTGAGGGAGCGGAGCTGCCCGCCCTCGATCTTGCGACCGGGGCCGGTGGCCACGACGCGGCCGCGGATTGGCTTCTCTTTGGCGGTATCGGGGATGATGATGCCGCCACGCGACATCTGCTCTTCCTCGACGCGCTTCACGAGCACACGGTCGTGGAGGGGGCGCACCTTCATGTCTCGGTCTCCTGATCCCAACTGATTGGTATCGTTAGTGTCTCATGCCTGGCACTCGAGGGCTGTGAGTGCCAGCGCGGCGCTACGATAGGCACCTGCCCGGGGGCGTCAACCGGTTTCCCAGGGAGTCGGCCAGCGGGCGGGCTGGAGTCGATCGAGTCGTATCGAGGTACGTCCGAGTCGCATCGAGACACGTCGTGGGTCGACGGAGAGACCGCGCGCCTGCAGCGGCCGGTCACAGCCGGTAGATGGTGACAACCGCGGGTTAGGCGTCGCTCGAGGCTTCGATGTCGTACTTGCGCATCAGCTTGCGGAAGTATTTGCGATCGATGTCCGCCTCGCGCGCGGCGTGGGAGATGTTGAAGCTGTTTCGTTTGAGCAGGTTGATGATGTAGTCGCGCTCGAAGCTCGACACCCACTGTTCTTTGGCTTCCTTGAAGGGCTTGTCGATCGCTTGCTCGATCTTGTCGCGGTTGGTCAGGGCCTCGGGGCTCGGGCGCCGCCGGACGATGCCGATGCCGCTGACCTGCTCGGGCAGGTCCTCGAGGGTGATGTACTCGCCGTCGGAGTAGGCGCAGGCGCGCTCGACGACGTTGACCAGCTCCCGGACGTTGCCGGGCCAGTGGTAGCCCATCATCGCGTCGAGGGAGTCGCGGGCGACCCCCTTGACACGCCGGTGGCCGTCGGCGTCGCGGTTGAAGAGCGCCCGCGCCAGGATGTGGCGTGTGAGCAGCGGGATGTCTTCCTTGCGCTCGCGCAGCGGCGGCAGGATCAGGCGCACGACGCTCAGGCGATAGAAGAGGTCCTCGCGGAAGCGGCCGGCCTTGACCTCCTCGGCGAGGTTGCGGTTGGTCGCCGCGATGACGCGCACGTCGATCTTGATGGGCTTGTTGGATCCCACGCGCCGGATCTCGCGCTGCTCGAGGGCGCGCAGGAGCTTCGGCTGCAGCTCGAGGCTGAGCTCGCCCAGCTCGTCGAGGAAGATGGTGCCGCCCTGGGCGACCTCGAATAGGCCCTGGCGGGCCATGATGGCGCCGGTGAATGACCCCTTTTCGTGGCCGAAGAGCTCGGACTCGATGAGGTTTTCGGGGACGGCGCCGCAGTCGAAGACGACGAAGGGGTTGTCGTCGCGGTGGCTGGCCTCGTGGATCGCGCGGGCGACGACCTCCTTTCCGGTGCCGGTCTCGCCCTCGATGACCACGGTGACGCCGGTGGGGGAGATCTTCTCGAGGATACCGAAGATCTCTCGCATCCGGAGGCTCTTGCCGACCACGCGCCCGAAGGCGTCTCGGTCGGTGGGCTGGATCTCGACCCGCTCGTCGAGGGTCTGGAAGCGGATGTCCGTCTTGCCGACCGTGACCGTGCAGCCGGGCTTGAGGAAGGCCTCGCGCACGCGCACGCGGTTGACGAACGTGCCGTTCGTCGAGCCCAGGTCCTGGATCAGGTAGGTGTCGCCGTCTTGGAAAACCCGGCAGTGATAGCGGCTGACGGTGTCGTCGTCGACCACGACGTCGTTGTCGTCCATCGCGCCGACGGTGACCGCCGGCTGGTCGAAGATGTACTCAAGGGTGGTGCCGTCGGCCCGCTCGGTGGCCATCTTGCACTTGCGCAGGTGGAGCATCGTCGGCCGACCGCTGATATAGGCGATCTTGGTCGGCGGGATGTGGTCCGCAAGCTTGTCGTCACCCGAGTCCATCGAGCTGCAGCGCCTGTTGGGATGGGGTTCGCGCTCACACGCGGCGTGGGGACCGGGCAGGCGCCAGCCCCGAGAGGCGGCGCGGCGCACCCACGCGATTTCATGAGATCGGTGCCCGGTGGGCCGGCGGCGGCGAGCGCCGCGCTAGCGACCCTATTTGAAGGGGAACGGGTTGTCGATCCGACGCGCCTTGCGGAAGTTCTTCTCGACGCGCTCCTGCTCCTCCTTGCACTCGATGCAGAGCGTGGCCTCGGGGCGAGCGGTGAGCCGCTTGAACCCGATGTAGTTGCCGCAGGAGTCGCACTCGCCGTAGGTGCCCTCCTCGACGAGGGCCAGCGCCTTGTCGATCTTCTTCAGGAGCGCCGTCTCGCGGCCGCGCATGCGCTGCTCGACGGTGCGGTCCCACTCGGCCGTCGCGAGATCCACCTCGTCGGCGTGGCGCATCTCCTTATCCCCCTGGCGGTCGGCGTCCGAATGCTCTTCCTCAGCGCGGATGATGCGGTTGCGCCGCTCCAGGAGGATGCCCTTGAGGGTGTCGACCTGCTCGTCGCTGAGGGGTTCCTGCTCCTCGTACCGTTCGTTCTTCGCCATTCGCGCACCTGGGATCGTTTGCAGCTACCGCCTGGATTTCAAGCCGCCCCATTGTGGGAGCGGTACCGCGGCAGATCAAGTCGGACGCTCGTATCATAGCCGCCTCGGGCTGCCAACCGCAGGACGGCCGCGGCCGGTCGCCGGTCAGAACCCGCGGTGGAATAGCGCCGCGAGGTCCATGGTGACGGCCACGCCGACGTGGATGAGGAAGCCGCCTACGACGCTGCCCGTGCGCAGCGATAGCAGGCCCAGGACCGAGCCGGCGATCACGGCGCCGAGGCTCTCGTACAAGGGCTTGCTGAAGTGGATCATGACGTAGGGCACCACCATCACGAAGATGGCGTGGCGACCCAGGCGGTCTTTGACGCCGTGGAGGAGGAAGCCGCGGAAGAAGAACTCCAGCGAGAAAAACTGCAGAGCGTAGAAGAGCTCCCAGACCACGAGGTCTTCCCAGCCCAGCGGCTTCCGATAGAACGGGTACTTGGCCTGAAAGTCGGGCGCGGCGGCGACCATCAAGACCGCGACCGCGACGGGCACGAAGAGCGCGAAGTAGACCCACAGGTGCCCGCGCACGCCGCGTAGGCTCAAGCCGTAGTCTCCAAGGCGGTGGCCAAAGACGCGCCTGACGATGAGCGCCGGGATGGCGAAGTAGAAGGTGAAGGCGCCGAGGGACCAGGCGATGATTCGCAGCAGCGGCTGGTAGGGTGCGAGCGCGGCGCTCAGGTCGGGGTCGATGAAGCCCGCCAGGGCGATGATCCCGTGGGAAACCTCGGTCTGCACACCGTGGTTGAGCACCGCGTAGGACATCATCGCCAGAGTCAGGGCGCTCACGAGGTAGACGATCGTGACGCGGGCCTCGCGGCAGACGCGGCCAGGCGGCGGCGCAGGCGCGGCGTCGATGGCGCGGAGGTTGGCGACGACGAAGCGTCTCCAGGCGCCCGTGACCCAGGATACGGCGGCCATCAGGAGCGGGATGATAGGCCGCTGGAGGCGTTTGGCAACCGGTCGTGCTCGACCGGGCCCGAAGATAACCGGCCGTTTGGTTGGTTTATGGTGCGGCGCACCAGACTTGATTGGGACTCGAGGCGGCCGGTCGTGGTAGAGGCGGCCCTGGCCTGCTCTTACGTTCAGCAATGAGCAACGCCGGCGTGCACAAAAT